>Ga0153992_100497_pt1 | contig 11231 bp, 9 predicted proteins | sample TSNC076MetaG_FD_104683 | JGI IMG/M metagenome (GOLD analysis project Ga0153992, IMG submission 104683) | Attine ant fungus gardens microbial communities from North Carolina, USA - TSNC076 MetaG | ecosystem: Host-associated > Fungi > Mycelium > Unclassified | place: USA: North Carolina, Lumber... | reverse complement strand
GGGAGTTACTGGTAGTGGATCGAAGCTTCTTGGTGATTGGTTCTCTTGCTTTGGTGGAATTTCTTCCAAGCTTTCATGGCCCTTTGATTCAGCCACTACGGCTAGCAGGCGGATTATCATCTTCATTTGTGTCTTCAGTTGCGCAATATCTGCCGTCATCCGCCTCCAAGTAAACGTCAGTTAGCAAGATCTCGTCGGACTCTTCTACTGACTTGTCCCGAATTATCATGTTGACTTCAGGTGGATCGTGGACTCTTTCCTTTGTCCTGAGGCTAAGGGATCTCCTTTTCCAAGACGGAGGTGCCCGGGTTATTATTCCTCTTGGTTAACAGCCTCTTTCCGGAAGTAAGGATGCTATTTCTGGCTCCTCTCCTCTGGTGGAGTTGCATTGATAATGGCTGGTCTTTTCCTCAAAGGTAAAGGGCGGATTGTGCTCTTTGAGTAGCTTGTTCCTGACCCCTGTGAATTTTTCATCATTCCAATTGATCATTAAGACTCCGGGGTCATCCTGCTTGTAATCCGGGACATGGCGGGTCTGAGTTCCTGGAGGCGCTAGAAGCTCAGAGGGATCAAACCTTCCATTTTGATCTCGATGTGACTCGACGTATTCCTGAGCTGTCATACCATGCATGATAGTCCTGGTTGAAATTGCCATACAGAAGCCTTGAAGCTACTCCTGGATACACTCCTTCCATCCAGTGATGGATTTCCCTTTCTGACTGCAGCTCTTTCTTCAATTTCCTGATCGCGAGACGATACATCGTATCCTCCTAATATTGGGTTCATCAGGGTTTGAGCGATCGGTGGGGAATTCGGGACTCCATTTCATTCCTGAGGTCTCTCGAGCCTTGCTGTGGGTCCGTTACTGTTAATTGGCGGAGTAGGCAGTATTTCACACGAAGCTGAGTAAGGGAGGCCTCCCCACATTGGTCCAAGCACTACGGGAGGGGCTGGCTGCAGGTTATCTTCCCATGAAGACGGAGGTACTGGGAGTGGATTAGGTGATTCTTGCACTTCTTCTGTAGCACTGCTTGAGTAAAGAACATAGAAATCGAATTTTCCAGAGAATTCTCCAAGAGTACACCAACTTGCGGATCTCCTGCTTCAAACCTCTCGCGCAGGGCTCGCTGAGTTACATATCCCTTCTTTCTTCTTCTCTTGGGCTTAGCCGATCTTGATGCCACTTTTGAACATTCTTCGGCTGGACAAGTATCTGGCCATTTGTGACCATTCTCATCGATGCCTTGATAGATTGGCGTTCCATTGTGCTGGTACGCGATGATGGAAAAAGGATTCTTAGCAGCGGGTACAAGAAGACCCCTTTCAATCAGCGGTGCTAAAGCTGCGGGAGAGTAGATATCTTGGTAAATGGGGACTCCATTTGGATAGTATGCAATGATGGGAAATTCCCCTGGGTGAGCCTGGTAAAGTAATCCATCGTCAATCGAGCACATCTGCAAAGGTTATCTTCTGATCAGGAGGGAACATGAATGGAGTAGCCCTGGAGTTCACTGATGCTGTACTGGTCATGTTGATCGTAGGAAACTCTTCCTCATCTCTCAAAACCAAGCAGACCCGGGCCCCAGGTAGGGTGATTAACTGCGAAGGATCATCTTGAACATCATAAAGGGCTGCTTCTGCTGTTGATAGCATTGACAGATGGCCCTGAATGATCTTGATTGGAGAAGGGAGTTCGTGACAGGTCTTCGTGCAGGTTACAGTTATGTATGTCCTCACAGAGATCATAGTCTTGGGCTGACTGTTCTGATGTACCAGCGGGCTTCTGACCTTTTTTTGGTAAACCATTGTTGTGCCCTTTTTCTTTTCCTTCTTCTGTTTTGGCCCTTAGTCTTGCTTCCTTCGGGCTTATCGCCGAATTGGTTGTGGTATATATGCTTCCAGAACTCACTGGGACGACAGATATTGCATAAGCAGAGTTCCCACTTCACGTGACAAGTCTCCCAAGTTCCTTCCTGAGAAGGCTTTCCACTAGGCGCTCGGGCTATCTGTCCACGAATACACCGTCCTTAATCTTTTCCGTGAGCTACGGTTCTCTTCTTTGAAATAAGATCTCTCCCTTCCTGTATTGTATCACTGCTAAGGTAAGGGTAGCATCAGGAATCGGGAAAGGGCTGGCACAATCAAATCAGTACACGATTTCCTTTTTTATAGATTCAGTACGATTACGATTTCCCTTGCTTGTTTCCTGACTTTAATTCCATACTGATCTTCCCGCTCCAGAGCTTCCTACTTAATAATAGCAACTAGGATAGCTTACTAATAGCAGATAGGCGGCATTCACATCTAGCTTCAAACTGCCTAATAGAAAGGGAAGAACTCGCTTACTTGCCCTGGACAGTCGTCCAGCTCTTGCCGGAGATAACGATTCGGCCTGCAACAACTAGGACTATGGGGAAGCTGCCTACTTACTTGAATGCGACCTTGAAGAAGGGACAGACTACTCATTTGATTGATCGGGCAACACTTAAGCTCAAGAAAAAGCGAACCCAGGAAATGAAACGTCTAGAAAAAGAACTTCCACCATATTGGTAGGGGGTCAAGCAAGAGAAAATAAGTTGAAGAAGGGGGCGCTTTGAGGAGTTACTCGCTAAAAACATTCGGCAGAAAACGAAACTGCTAATACAAGAGCAAACGGCTTTCAGTTCACAGCTCAACAGGCACGTCTTCCTTGGTTAATGGTTGGTGGCCGAAAGGAGAGACCTTATAGGGGGGGATATTAGGGTAGTGGTTACATCGACGGAACAGAAGGAAATCTGTAAAGACAGGAGTTCATGTACAGTAAAAGGGGGATTCCTAAAAAAGCGCACGCTTCTTCAGGGCTCACATCTTGATGGCACTAATCCCCGCTAAAAACACTCTTCCTTGGTAAGAGCGAAAGCAACAGATGCGAAACTATTGAAGGAGTCTTGTAGGCATAAAATGAAAGAAAAAGCCTTAATCAACAAAAGAAAAGAAGAAAGACAGGGTGACCCCGGCGGATAGAGAAGAAAGGAAAGCAAGGACAGATTGGAATGGATTAGGTAGCTCTTTTTCTTGGATGTGGGACTTCCTTTCCTAGTAGCTAGTAGCTAGTTTTGAGTTGCTATCCTAGTAGTTCTCTTTCTCCTATCCGAGTAGCGGACGATGTTCTTTCTTATTATTTCTTTTCAACCATTGTCCTCTCGTCCTGTATCTCCCTCAGCAATCAAACTACTGCGCTAACGAACAAGCAAGGGATTTAGCGCAGATGAAGTCATGGCCTATGTTCGAAAGAGAAGACTGAGTCTTATTACTACTAGTCTGATTCTGATTTCTATGTTCAATGATGTTTGCTCGGGTGGGCATGAGAATGAAAGACTGTAAGTGGTCCGCATGAGAAGTCAGGGAATCGACTATGTCTAAATAGAATAGTGAGTGCCGGATTCTTACGAGTGGAATCTTGAATGCTGTAACCGGGGTAGGCGAACGAATGAAGTGATTTACGAGTGACGTCTGCTTGGAGTTCCCGCTTTATTTCCCGCTGGGCTGGTCAGTCAATGGGAATACAGGATCTCAGGCTTTCTTCCTATTGGCGAATGCTAGTCTCTTGTTGTTACCGATGTCGGCTCCATGGGCTTTGTCTAAACTAACCGAGTAGCTAGAGTATAGTTAGTAGCTAGGGAAGAGATAGCCCAGGGAAGAGACCCATACATGAGGGCGAAACCAAGATACATGAGTTCGCAACCCAGAACCCAGATTGAAGGAATAATATGAATAAGACAAAACGAATAGCCAAACCGATATCCAAGAGAATACCACCTTAAAGATAAAGAAATACCAGAAAGCCATACCAGCTTGAATGCAACAAGGGGGAAGAACCAATGATCGTATTGAGTCCCTCACCATGAAAGTAAAGAGACTCAGGGGAGATCCAGCAAGTGAATCAACTGACTCTCTTGAAAACGGGATTACTCCTCCACTAAGATGAGTGAGCGGACGAAGAATTAGCAGGGACTCCTTCAAGGCTTGACTTATGAGATTAGTTGAGTGGTGTTGATGCGGGCGAGGAGACTCCTGCTTTCTGGGCCTAGTCTGATACATTCGGATACAACTAGTGGGTAAAAGGTCTAGTTGTCCACAGGCCCCTTACGCGCCAAAAGCCAAGCAGTGAAGTTCGTACTTGGCCTGGATGGTGATGGTACGGCAAAGGTAGAAGGGTCTTCCTCACAAGTGAGGATTACGATTCAACTACAACCGGGACAGTTCAATAATCGGCAGGGCCCAGTTAGTTGACGGGCTACCTCTCATATAAAGTGGAAGTGCGCTACTTCACAAGGTCGCCTTACGCGACCAACTCCAAGCATGGCAGTTCGGACGATTACTCGACGGTAGGGTTCTGGGGGGAAGGTAGCTACTTACCCAAGTCTCCTTCGACTTCTAACTGAAATTCCTTGAGAGTCAAAAGTAAGAGTTGCTCCAGGGGAAGAATTTAGGCTTCTACTTGTGTAGCGGGTATCGCGCTTCTACTTGGTGTCTTTTCATACCAGAGTCTTCCGCTTGCACCCCGTGGTGCAGGGTTGGTCTCGGGTTCTCCTTCTCTGGTTGCGGGGTCACTTCCTTCTGTTTATATTCCCGTCTTTGGGTATAGGTCAAGTGAGGTTGCTCCTGACAAAGGCTTGCAGACCTTACAACAAGACCGAAAGCACCCGCTTGCATTTGTTCGGGTTCCTAGATAGTACAGGTACGGTAAAGGTAGCGAGGGGCTCTTTCGCACAGTCTCTACTGCAGGTATTCCACTGGTTACTGTTGAAATAGCCATTGTTGCTAGTTAGCCTGGATTGTAGGATCTGGAAATGGTGAACTACCTGGGTGCCTGAACCTTTCTTAAATGGGTTCTCCGTCCCTTCTTGGTCTTCCTAGTCCCCGGTCTAGTAAAGACAAGTATCTCCTTCTCGGAAGTATCCCCCTATAAACGTAAAGGCAACCACTGATGTGAGTGAATATCTACCTAATCCCGAAATTGAACCAAGCCGTAGCATTCGCTAGTGAGCTTAAGGTTTCAAGCAGCTCTTTCTGCTCTCCCATTTTCAATGGGCTTTGTTTCTTTCCTTAATTGCTTTGCCTTGAGGTTTTGAATAAGGGGCCTATGCGGGTCTTTTATTTTAAGGGTGTGTGCTTCTGGTTTTGTGCTTGTGTAACTTGAACCCACCCGCTTTTTTTGGTTACGTGCTCCTGTGCCAACCAATTCTGTCATGGGTCTTCTTTCCCTTGTATCTCTCCCAGTGGATCGGAGAGCGCCAAGTAGCTCCCGCTTCGTGTTCTTCTTTTTCTTCCTGTGAGTGCCGGGAAGGAAGCTAAGGGTAAAGAGCCAACCAAAACGGGAGCTCCGGCTACGAGAGAAGATGCTACTGATAGTGAGGGGCAGCTAGTTGCATCCATTGATGCGGGGATCCGATACTTTTCTAATCGGAGGTGAAGCGCCAACCCTTTTCTCTTCTCATGCCATTATAGATAGGTAAAATCTTTATTATCCCTCTGGTAAAAACTTCTAAATCAGTAGGCTTTCTTTGACAGCTGAAATCCGGGCGAACGAATAAAGGGAAGCGAAGGCAATGGGAAGAGGACCTAGAGTTGCAGGATTGGGGCTTTGCGCCAAGTCTTAAAGAGATGAGAGGGCCTTTCTAGAAACTTCAACTGTAGTTTAGGACCCCTCTTCTTAAGTACGAGTTAATGATTTAACAGCAGCTTTCAGGGCTGCTTCTCGGGCAAGTGGAGTTCAGTCAGCTAGAAGGCTTGGAGTGAATCCTGATGCGAGTGCAAGGGTGATTTCGGTCTTTTGCGAGTCCTTTTCCGGGCATAAAGTACAAGACAGTTGGTTCGTCCCCTTCCTCGCGGGTCAGGGCTGGTTTAGTATCAAGCTAGTCGTAAAGGGCAGAAATGGACTAAATGGCTTATAGAAAAGGCCCCGGTGGAGGTTAATCGGGAGAGACGTCGGGGAAGGAAGACCTTTGCTTGACCTCTGCCTGTAACTAGCACTACCAGCAGCTATGGCGACTGCACCTCCTCGTATTGGTTCGCTGCAGAAGAAGAAACAGATGGGCTTTCGACTTGTCTGGATCCAGAGGTGGAAGAAGGACCTCCATCATCTTTGTACCCGGATCCTATTCCTATCCACAGCTAGTAACTGAGGGTTGCCTGGTTGCCCTCACCTGCCTAATACCTGCTTCGGGGGATACCAACTAATAACTAATAGCGGGATTTCAACTAATGGTAAGAGTAAACACCTCTATAATCTACGGATCTGAGGAAGACAATGTGCATGTAATTAGTATTGTGGTATAAGATGCCTCATCTGATAACGAAGAAGGAGGAGGATAATGAAATGACTTTCCTTTGAAGGATGAGGAAGAGACTGAGGAAAGGCCCCCCAAGGCTCCCAAGGTCAAACCCGTGAATCAAAGCATTCGTACGGCGGAAAATCTTGTATAGAAGTCAAAGGCAAAGACAGATGGAAAGCAAGTTCCACGAACTACTCCGATCTTAATTACCGATGGGCATTTGCCGAGGATCCAAGCCTTCGCGGGTAAGAAGTCACATCTTCACTCCGCTCAACTCACTTACGCATTTGTAGTTCATAGCTGGGCTCCGCCGAACTCTGGTGAAGTGTGCTTCCCGTGGGTACCACGTTTTCAATCAGAAGACAGCAGGCAAAACGTCTTTTCTTCAATGGCTGCAGTAGCGCCTATCTCATAAGAAGAATACGTAGTGGTTCAGCTCTTCATGGGAATCAAAGAAAGCTTATTAGGCGAGCTGAGGCTCATTGTGGAGGTCAAGTCGTACAGCTGGGCAAGTACAAGTATAAGTAGAAGTGGGCGTGATGGTCAAAGTGATGTTTCTTCTTTTCCGAGGAAGGTAGTAAGTAACCGCACGGGGTTAGCACTGAAAGAGTTCCCCCATATAAGTAAGTATAAGTGAAAAGCCCTTTTGCAAGGCGCGCAGATTCACTTCGTAAGATAAAGCAATGATTTTCTTGACCCGGGAAAGGCCAGAAAGCTACCGACCGGTGTGGAGAAGAAAGTTTACATTTACAAGTAGGCGGGCGAAGTAGGTAGCATGTCGGGGAAGGAGGAGAATGACCAAGAGGAGAATAAAGGGGTCTCATCACCGTCGTAGGTGCTTCACTTCAAAGTACGGTTCCGCTTGAGGATGTCAACAACGACATGGGGGCAAACAACTACACCTTCAAACCTAAAGAGTGCGCCGACGGGTGAAGCGAGATCAAGCAAGGGCGGGGCTGAGGGTTATAAACAAGAAGATGAAGCTGGTGAGGCTTTAGTTGTTTCAATTGCAAACATCATCATATGTTTATTCATTCTGAATAAGCCAGTGAGGATACATCATTTGATCCTGGTTCAAGTGAGGCCTTTCCCACCAAATAAAGAGTAGTACTCGCTTCTGATTTAGCTGAGCCCGTAACTGCTCTACTCGGAACACCCAGCTGTGGAAGCGGCCAAAGAATAAATTTGAATCGGCCCAGAGAGAGGAACTTTTTAGGCCTTCGAGAGAGACCGTACGGGTGTTCTCGTCGGGTGGGCACTAGCTTGACGCTCAACAACAATACGACTTAGCGCACCTAAGCGATATTATGCCAACGCGGATCAGATCAATGAAATTCATTTTTGAAATGCTCAATCTGACCCCTTTTGCCCTTATGAACTTGCCCTGCGCCTTGAACGACCTCTTAGACTCTTGCACGTGCCCAGCGCCTTTGCGAATAATAGTAGTTTGGTGTCCAAGCCAAGGCTCGTCTCAAAGTATAAGGTCCGCTGAGGGAGCAACTGAAGCTAAAGCCGAATCAGAAGAAGATGAAAAGCAGCTAAATACCTGGACACGACAACTCTGTTTCTAGTCTCGTATCTGGAAGTCAAAACAACTAAGTTATAGTCTCCTGGCAACCAACCCTTGAATTGAACCAATCGGTCCGTCCCAGCAACTCGACACCAAAGGCAACCACCCCGAAAGGTGCTTAATATGGAAGAGTGCCTTTTCTTTGTCTGGGTATGGGTAGCGCTATATATTCGCATTTCATTAATTGGCTAAGCCAGCAAGAAGTGAAGCAAGCACTCCCTTCCAAGTGTTACGTCTTCGAAGTGAAGAAACGAAGTGAAACACAGTCTATGGGGGTATACAACAAATAGGGGCGCTACCGGTCAGAGGTGCTTTTTGCCAAGCCTGTGTTGTGGGCTGGGCTTAGGGTAGGGTTACTTCAATGGGTTCAAAACATTATGTTTCCCTGTGGAGGCGATTGGAATGAGGCGACCACCCCAGAGGGAGGTTAATAAGGAGATACTTTATATGATACGCCATATATTAGTTGTTGAAAACGGCTCCTCTTCTTCTACGTACTCGAAGACAAGAGCAGCAGCTCCACCTACTACATATAGTAGTTCCTTTGTGGATCGGATCCATATAAACATTTCACGCTGATAATTGCGTAGAACGTGTCACCTCTCTGAGGTCAGATGTGAACCGATTAGGGTGCTCACAAGGGTGCGCATAGGAGTATCATGAACTACCCACCACTACCAGATGTGCCAATCTCTATCCTATTAATCCGGCGTGAGCTCCGTTCAGTTCATAAGAACGACGACGAGCCATAGTGAGGCGAGGCAGAGTGAGGGAGACGACGTTTAATAGTTGTGAGCTCGCATTACTATCCTTATAGTACCCGGACATACTATAATCCTTATAGAAGATAGCAGCCCTTCCCGAATCACGATATTTGACCAACGACTGATACTGGTGGCTCATTATCAGTCGACACTAATGTAGATCGCCTTCTCTACCCTACCCTCGCAGCGAAGAGACTTATTCACTCGCAGCGAAGAGACTTATTCACTTCATGATCCTGATGACAGGGGGTACAATGAGCCTGGGGATTTTTAGAGTGATGACGATGGCCCTTAGTGGTTACACTACCCGGGTGATCAGAGGGACATTAGTCATGATGACTTTCACATTGACCCTGGATGCCAGGCCAGGAGTTGACCCTTGGTTCTTAGATGAGAGCGGGACACCTAGATATTCTTATGACCATGTTATTGAGTCGGAGCAGTCTGACACTGAGAGAGGTGATCCCGAGGTTGATGATGAGTGGTATGCTCCTGAGGGAGGTGACTCCGAGGTTGTTGAGCCATGGCCTTCGGGTTTTGATGGTGATATTCTACCCGATGGTATTGGACGGGATGGGTTGTTGTGGGGCCCTGCTTATGAGGATTATTGGTGGGATGGCGATCCCTATTACCCTGTATATGACGAGAATGGTTACCTGGAGGAGTAATATGCACACTATCATGATACACCTCCAGCGACGGCAAAGATTGATGACTACACTGAGGATAATGATGACATGGAGCCATTTGATGAGGATTATTCATTCGGATACGCTCCTATCCTGGTTAGTGTGGGGCTTCATTCACCTCCTTGATTTCTCGAGACGAGAAGGAGGAGGGCGGACTTGTGTTCCAGGAACAAAAACAAAAGAATTAGCTGTTTGCAACTTTAGCTCTACTCACGAACCTAACTGAAAGATTTTTCTTTTCCAGACAAGAAGTTTTCTCTAAGCTTTTCCGTTTGACAAGCGGATCAGCTTAGAGAAAAGGAAAGCGCTTAAAAAGAGCCCAAGAACTAGAATGGAAGGAAAGTGAAAGTGCCGAAGATCAAAGAAAGTTTCCTTTCCGTATAGGGGAAGGCAACTTCTAGGAAGAGGGGTACTTTACAAATAGGGAGCAGTCGTTGTTCTGAACAGGCATTAGAAAAATCCATCTTTCCAGGTTAGGAAGGCGAGACGGTTCATAAACCTGACTTTCGGGGAGCGGTAACAGTGGCAAGTGAAGTAAGTTCATAGGGCGGAGTGCTAGTTCTCTCTCTTGGGCTGATCAGAGAGTTCGTTCCTCTAAGCCCGGGTGCAGGGTAGATCAACAAGCTTAATATCCTTGGTTTGTACTTGAACTTACCGAGTGGAGGGAGAGGGGCAAGGCATTAGGGATAGCTGCTTCCGTCTCCACTAATGGATGGATAAGGTGGTAGTGAAATATTTCGGAGTAGCCGTAATGGAAGAACTTATGGCTTGGTTTTCCGGCCCTCTTCCCCGCCCTACGAATCAAACATCTGCGGGCATCTGGTTTCAAAGAGAGATTGGTTAGTGGCCTTCTGTTCATTCTGACCCCGCACTACCGGACCCTCATTGGTTAAGTTAGGGCAGGAATAGCTATCGGGCTACGATCACGGGCCGACCCTCCTTGATTCTAGTCAAGTTTGAGAGGGAAAAGTCCCATCCGTTCAGATAAATGGAAGGCTTAAATAGCAAAAACTACGGAGGCATGATCTACTCAAAAAATGAATGGGTAAGCCCGGTGGTTCAAGTCGAGCCTAGCCTGGTGCTGCCCTATTACGTAAAGGGGGGACTGGTTCAAGGTCGTAATCTACGGGATCAACAGAAGCTTTTCTTGGTCGGTCAGAGCTCATGTTGTTGTTTGTTTACCAGGGAAACTCCATTGCTGGACCCACCTGGATATAGGCCGTAGCACTGTACCAGCTTCTTCTTGCATTTACTGAGAAAGGATAGGAACCGAACTGTCTCACGACGAGAAAGGAAGAGCCTGGCTCGCACGTCCAATCCTGCAGCAGCTATTTGTATTAAAGTATAGAAAAAGATTAGGATGCTCGTCATACCTTTACTAATGATGAGGGCTTCTAATAGCAGGTCTAATTCCGCGATAAAAGAGCTCTGTTTCCGAAGATATTTACTGAAAGCAGAAAACCTTCCACTGGCAGGCGTTAACATTTTCTCTTTAGCGATCTAGATACTTCGATAGATAGGGGATCATCCCGCAGGGGGGAACAGTTTTGGAATCTGGTTAAAAATCCCTAATCTTTAGGCAAGAATTACAGGTAGCCAATAGAACAAGGGAAGGACTAAGGGTCCGAAAGAGGAAATTGACTCCGAAATGGCTCCCCACCCGTCTTCCCTCGGTCCTAACATTACCCCTTAGGTAAAAGCAGAAGAGCTGGCTAGAGTTCCACTGTAAACTATCTGATCAAAAAAGAAGAGTTAGTGGCAGAGTCCCCCAATCTGAACGAACAGAGGTAGAGCAGAATCAAGTCTCTCAATCGCTCTCTCCTGTCGTCGGTTGGCCTTCCCCCTCTCACGGTAAAAAAAAGAAAGATTAAGAACAGCGGATAGAACGCTG
>Ga0153992_100489_pt1 | contig 11300 bp, 8 predicted proteins | sample TSNC076MetaG_FD_104683 | JGI IMG/M metagenome (GOLD analysis project Ga0153992, IMG submission 104683) | Attine ant fungus gardens microbial communities from North Carolina, USA - TSNC076 MetaG | ecosystem: Host-associated > Fungi > Mycelium > Unclassified | place: USA: North Carolina, Lumber... | reverse complement strand
TGAGATCTTTTGTACTCAGTATTACCCAGTCTCCCACTTTATACTCTTCTGGTTCACTCCTCTTTCTATCTGTATACTTCCACATTTCCTCCTGACTTTTCCTTAATGCTGCTTCTGCCTCCTTATGCACTTCTGTAAGGGGACCCTACTAATGCCACCTCTGGAATACTAGACTGACCTCCTAGAGTGACCCTGTGCCTAATTAAATATTACATAGTAATATTTAATTGCCTCTAGCTCAACTTGGCAACTCCTGACCCTGACTGGTAGGACTGTAGAATCAGGAACAGACAGGTTGTAGTAGTATATATAGTGTAGAGTACACCCCCAGGAGCCTTATTCTAAACTCTAAGGATTCTCCTGGAGGTGAGTTGTAACATAACTTAGGAGTGTAATATGACTAAGGATTCTCCTGGAGCCTACTCTACTCCAGTTGCCCTTACAACTTTCTTTATTCTTGTTGCAAATTCCACTGCCTTTTCAAACTTCCCCTTTTTCCTCATCTCAAATCCTATGTGTGGATCCCATCCATTATTTGCTTTGAATGGTGACACTCTTGTACTTAGTGACACTGTTGTACTTGTCTGTACTTTGTTGTTATATGCAAACTCTGCTGTTGCTAGCCAGTCAGGCCATTGCTCTTGCCTGTGATTGATGAACATCCTCAGGTATTGTTCTAAGTCTTGATTCATCCTTTTGGTCTGCCCATCTGTCTGTAGGTGGTAGGCCATTGATAACTTTGTGTCGATCTCCAATATATTGTTCAGCTCCTTTATCATCCCTGCTGCAGACTGTGCTCCTCTATCCATAATAATACTCTCTGGTAGACCATGTAGCTTCCAGATGTTATCCTAGAACAATCTTGCCACTCCCTCTACCAAAGTCTTTTCTGTAGTAGGTACAAAGTGTGCCATTTTTGTCAACCTATCATATACTACCAGTATACTACTGTATCCCTGTGCTAATGGTAACTTTGTGATGAAATCTACTGTGATATGGGCCCAGGATTTCTCTAGTACTGCATTTGGCATTAATTTTCCTACTGGTGCCTCAGTACAATTCTTGTTTCTTTGGCAGATATTACATCTCTCTATATACTTCTTAACTTCTTTTATCACCCCTGGCCACCAGAAGTTTCTAGTAACCAACATAAATGCTACTTATCATAAATGGCTACTTACTGATTTGTGATTGCTTGATTTGATAATCAAAGTGTTCAAAAAAGCAAAGTTAGACAAGCAGCAAAAGATATTGTTAAGTCTGAGATTTATTCTCAGATATACAGTTCTTAAATACATGATTATGGTGGTCTATGCACCAGAACAGCCTACCACATGATTACTACCTATTGTTCTACATATAGGAGTGCTATTGTTCTTGAAATAGAGATAACCTAACCATCTTAGAGCAGTCCTTTGTTCTATTCAAGGACAGATGATAATCTATAAGTAAAGATCAGTGTCATGTGCAAATATTGAGGACCTTGTATCTCCATGGGATCTTATTGCCTCGGGATCTATTCATAGCTGAAAGAAGCGCATTGAAGAGAGCTTTATGATGGTCATTGAAGAAAATGATTATGTTAAGCGGTTCCTGAGATATTGGTGATTTAGTGTCTGGTGACTTGGTGATCACTGACTAATCTGCTGATAACTCAGTGAATACTAATTGCTTTGAGATGTTTTTGGTACTGTTTGAAAGGTCTTTTTAAGGGCTTTTGGTGGCCATTTAGATCGTTAAAATCAGTCAAGTATTCCTAGAGTTATGGTCCAAATGAAGTTTGTGACACTGTTATATCTCCTGTGTCTATTAGATCTCTTAATATATTATCCATTATTGTCTGAAATGTTGCTAGTGAATTTGTGAAACCAAAAAACATTACAGTGGATTTGTATACCCCAAGATATGTTATGAACATAGCCTTCTACTTATTTTTCTCTTTTATTTATACATTGTTGTACCCCCATCATAAATCTATCTTTGTAAACACCTTTCTTGTGCCTATGGTGTCAATCAAGTCTGAAATCAAAGACAAGGGATAATTGTTCTTAATTGTCCCTTTATTAAGATACCTATAGTCTTGTACTATTCTTTTTTTTCTATTCTTTTTTTCTACAAAAAAGACTGGTGGAGTTTGAAGTAACTTTGAGAGTTGAAGATACTCCTTCCTCAACTGTTCCTCCACAAATTCTCTAATTTTCTCTTTCTTTTCTCTTGATATCAAATATATTCTTCCTTTCCTTGGCACAAAATCTTCTCTTAAATTTATTGCATAGTCCCAAGGTTTTCTGACTGGTATCCTTTCCAATTCTACCTTCTCAAAAACTTTAAGCCACTTGTAGAATTTCTGTGGCACCATTTTTCTTACTTTCTCTCTGTCTAGCTCAACCTTGTCATCAAACTTTTCCTCCATTGTCCATTTCCACTCATCTCTATCTACTTGATCTACTGCTCTGATTCTCTTCCCAATTTTCTTTCTTTATTCAACATCCTTCTTTACTGCTGTATTTCTTTTACAGATAGGTGGACATCTTGTCATCTTCACCTCTTTTGTTTCCCAATTTATCTCAGGATTGTGTGCCTGCAACCATGGTATTTCTAGTATCACATTTGTCTTTCCCAAGCTGTATACATTCATTCTCATCCTCTCTATGTAATATTTGTAGTATACATTTACTTCCACTTGGTGTGTGATAGTCCCTGCACTATTATTTGTACCATCTACATTTCTGACTGTTACTAGTCTATTTAACTTCTGCAACCTAAATCCATGTTTTGCTGCTATTTTTCTGTCCATAAACATTCCTGTTGCACTATTATTCAAGAGTGCTTTTACTGTTACTCTCTCATGTGTGTTTACTTTCTCTACTCCAATATTCAGCTATACTTCTCTCAATATTTTGAATGTTCTCCTAACGTCCCTTTGCTTATTTCCCTCCTTTGCTGTGTTTCTTGGAACCTCTGTCTATATGCTACTCTGCTGTGCTTTTCCTTCTATAGGATATGCTGCTACTCCCCAGTTCTACTATGGCTTCTTTTTCTCTGTTCTATATTCTGAACATAAGATCTCCTTTCTTTCTTGTTCTAACACTCTTCCTTCTATAACATCTTTTCTTCCATATTCCACACACTACACTCTTGTCATTTCTCCCCTTTTTGTTTTCTCCTCTCTCCAATTCCATGCTTCCTGGCAAAAGTCATACTACATACTTCTTATTTATCTTTCAAGAAGAAAGCCCTGATCTTAATTTTTATGGGTCTGTATCCCTCTACTGTTACATTCTCCACAATTTACATAGGTCACTATTACCTCCTCTATGACCTATCCTCTATCAAAAAGAAGAGTGTCTTCTGGAGATATGCTCTACTCATTACAGTACTCCTGTGCTTTTTTCTATATAGAATATACCTGTCACAAACTTCATTCAGACCATAACTCTAGGAATACTTGACCGATTTCAATGATCTAAATAGCCACCAAAAGCCCTTAAAAAGACCTTTCAAACAGTACCAAAAACATCTCAAAGCAATCAGTATTCACTGAGTTATCAGCAGATCAGTTAGTGATTACCAAGTCACCAGACACTAAATTACCAATATCTTGGGAACCACTTAACGTAATCATTTGCTTCAACAACAATCATGAAGCTCTCTTCAATTTGCTTCTTTCGGCTATAAATAGATCCCGAGGCAATAAGATCCCATGGAGATACAAGGTCCTCAATGTTTGCATATGACACTAATCTTTACCCATAGATTATCATCTGTCCTTGAATAAAATAAAGGACTGCCCTAAGATGGTTAGGTTATCTCTATTTCAAGAACAATAGCACTTCTATATATAGAACAATAGGTAGTGATCATATGGTAGGCTATTCTAGTGTACAGACTACCACAATTATGTATTTAAGAACTGTATATCTGAGGATAAACCTCAGATTTAACAACATCTTTTGCTACTGTCTAAACTTTGCTTTTTTAAGCCTTTTGATTATTAAATCATCAACTCACAAATTAGTAAGTGGCTATTTGTGATAGCACCAGTCTTTGCTGTACCTTTTGTAGTCTAGCCACATATACTGTCTCTTTCTCTCTTTATATCTCTTTCTCTACTACTGCTATCAGACAGTCCCACTTGAAATGTCTTACCTCCCAATACCTAAAGCATTACAGTTCCTTCTTCTTCTGTCTTCTCACTTTTACTTTCTCCCTTATACTACATCTCATTACTCTACTTACCAATACCTCAAACTTATTATGGGGAATAGGCCTCTTCTTTTCTATCTTTTTCCAGTTCCTGTAGTTACAGACCAGGTGCCTGAACCCTTTGCAACCAAAATACTTTCTTTCTTCTCTTTTCTCTAGTTCTATTCTTAATTTGGCGAGAGTCTGCCATTAATTGAGTATATTGCTCATAAGCTAGTTATATTGTTTAAGAGACATGATGTTATGCCCCTTGAAGTAGAATAGGATTTTTGGATCTTACTAATTACAACTATATTTGTTAGAATACAAGATTTTTACTGTCATGAGTTACCCCAACTATGACAAAGTACTATAAATAGATTAGACATAAACTAGAGTTGAACCAGTGGCTAATGGATAGCTTGTAGTATAAATGAGGACAAATAGTATACCTGTATATATAGTAGACTGCAATTAAGTGAGAACTTTATCAAGTTCTTTTCTAATCCTGAAGAACTGCCTTGAGTTAAACCCTAGCTTAAGGTTTCTGAGTTAGTCACTGATATTTATCCAATCAGACTCCTACTGCCTTACTAACTACTACCCTAATCAGATAGTAAATAACCACCTTAAGAAGAGGATCTCTACTCTAATAGCATCTTCTATAAGGGCAACTGGAGTGAAGTAGACTAGTGATATTTGAGGGAATTTTGATGGTCTAATATACCCCTTCCTAAGTTGGTCATTTACAAATTTTTGGACCTCTTTCCTTTTGTCTTTTAATAATAGATAGATTTCTTAGGCTTGAACATCTCCTTGAGATCTATAGCATGATCCCAGACTTTTCTTGTAGGTATCCTCTCTGACTCTACCTTCCCAAATACCTTTCTCTACTTCAGGAATTTCCTTGGAACTATTTCTTTAATTTTCCTATAATCTATCTCAATTTCTTCTTTTCTTCCCCAATTTTTTTTATTATCTACAGCTCATCTTACAATCTTTTTTTTCTCTAGAGTAACTACTTATCTTTCTTTCTTTACTTTCTTTTCTTCTTTCAACTTTGTGTTTCTCTTACACAGTGGCAGACATCTGTAAGGGCAACTGGAATGGAGTAGGCTCCAGGAGAATCCTTAGTCATATTACAGTTCCTGAGTGTATTACAACTTACTTCCAGGAGAATCCTTAGAGATTAGGATAAGGCTCCTAGAGGTATACTCTACAATATATATACTACTACAGTTATGTATCCTTAATTCCATGGTTCTATCTAGCAGGATCAGGAGTTACTAAGTCAAGCTAAGGTAATTAAATATTACATAGTAATATTTAATTAGATGCAAGGTTGCTCTGGAAGGACAGTCTAGTATTCCAGGGGTAGCATTGGTAGGGTTCTCTTATAACATCTTATTATTTTAACCTCTCCTGTCTCCCAGTTGATTTTTGTGTTATGGACTTGTAACCATGGCATGTGTAAGAGAACAAGTCTTAGTCATACTAGAAGAGCTTAGTAATGCATCAATACAGGTAAGTAGTATCTAGCTTGCTCTACAATCCATACAGTTGCTTTCTATATAAACCTTTTCCTCTTGTTTTCATTGTTCTATTAGTACTAGGTAGCCTTATAAGGTAATGTAGTTATTAATGTACAAGTTATGTGTTCTCTTGGCAATGTGCACAGACTAGCTAGTATAGATATATATACTAGTAAATGTATGGTAGAATACCTTGTTCTAACATTAATTGAAACTCCTGGGCTATTCATTGTTCTGACTCTAAGTCTGCTCTCTTTACTAATACTAGAGTAGTTAGGGACTGTACTATCCTCTTACAGTATGCCCAATATTACATCTGTTCTTTCTAAATTACATATGTCTATTCTCATTCTTTCAACATGGTTTTTATAGTACATATTGACTTTTATCTGATGTATAATTGCTCTTCCACTGTTGTTTATACCATTTACATTTCTTACTATTACCAGTCTCTCTAGTTTCTGCAGCCTAAACCCATGTCTTGCTGCTATCTTTTTATTCATGAACATTCCTATTATACCACTATCCAAGAGTGCTTTTACTGTTACATCTTTATATGTATTTACTTTTTCTACCCCTATATTCAACCATGTTGAAGTGGTCTAGCAACCTACTCATACTATATCAGTGCAGTATCCCATTACTACTAATCTAGAGCAGTACTTGCATTCCAATCATTGATGTTGTCAGTACTCACTAGTATGGTACACAGCCTACTTCTTTTGGACTTTCTACTTAATAACTGAGAATATGGCTTTTATTACTCAGTCATCCACTTTACTTTGCAATACCTGAGGTAAGATATATATATTGTATTCTCTTAGACTATGGTAACTCACAGATATATATAGCATATATATCTGATAGGTAAATATATACCTAGTTGTCTACTTTACTTTGTGATGCCTGAGCTTACATATTTGATAAACCATACTTCTCTCAACATTTGAAACGTCCTTCTTATATTTCTCTCTATACCCCCTTCTTTTGCTGCACTTCTCAGAACTCCTGTCTATATGCCACTTTGCTGTGCTTCTTCCTATACAGAGCATGCTACTACCCTTTAATTCTACTATGGCTGTTTCCTTCCAGTTCTACATTTTGGACACAAAATTCTCTTCCTATTCTCCTCTGATATTCCCTCAACTATATCTTTTCTTCTATACCAACTATACTTTACATTGACTGTTCTTCCTTCTTTTGCTGTATTCTCTCTCCACTTCCATGCTTCAAGGCAACTGCTACACTACACATTTCTTAAATGTTCACCAGAGATAAATCCTTGTCTCTGGTTTTCATATGTCTTGGTGCTTTTGTAGTTGCACTCTCTATACTCCATAAATGTCACAACTTCCCACCTGGTCATTTACCCTCTCTGCTCTAATGCTGTACTTCTTGGGGATATACCCTGTACACTACTATATTTTTGTACCTTTTTCCATAAGAAGTATACTAGCCTTTTCTCTTGCTGTACCTTTTGTGGGCTAGCTGTATATACTACTTTCTCATCTCTCTTCCTCTTCTTCTCAACTTCAATATTTGGGTACTCCCATTTGAAATGCCCAACACCCCAATATCTAAAGCATTTAATCTCCTCTACCATCTCATTTCTTCTTATCCTTACTTTTTCTCTTACTCTATATCTTATCACTCTACTTGACAACACTTCAAATTTATTTCTGGGGATCAGCCTCTCCTTCTCTTTCTTATTCTTGTTCCTGTAGTTACAGACCAGGTACCCAAACTTTTTATAGCTCCAATACTTTCTCTCACCTCTTTCTTCTAATTCTGCCCTTAGTCTGGTGAGAGTATGCTGTTGATTGAGCATGCTACTCATAAGAGAGTTATATTGATCTAGAGATATGGTGCTATATCTTTAGAGAAGTCAAAATAGGAAATGATCTCACTAATGTTATATCTACTGGGGCACAAGATTTTCACCTAGCTAAACACCTACTGTCTTACTTACTACTGCTCTAGTAATATGGTTATACTATTACCCCAAGAAGAGGATCTCTAACCTAAATGCCTTCCTAAGAATGTAGCATTAATCCTCTGTATGTATAGCCTACAATGGGACTTCAGCACAAGGTTTATAAAGTGAAAAGGTACAAGTAACTACTGGCAACACCACTCAATTAGCAGGTCAGGTCTCAGACATAATACCTGAGCTTGGTACTGCACTTCTACCAATAGTCCCTAACTAACTATCAAGTTCCCTTAAGCCTAGAGCCTGGCTATATTGTAGTGGTCCTCAGTTGTATCACCCAGGTACTGAGGAAGATAAAAGAGCAAGTTGGCAAGGCTCTGTAATGAATAGTGCCAATGAAAGAATCAAGTTCTAGTGTAGCAACTTAGCCTAAGACAACTTAATTATACTCCAAGTCTGAGTTGACAAGAAGAACTTAATAGAGTTTCCATTGGATTCTATATACTATTTATACAACTACTACATGGTCTGTGCATTACTCTCCCATACTCATCATATAACTTTATCATGTAATATAATACTATGATATACTGACATATGACTATGATGATATATGATATGAGTCATGTAATACTTTCCCATACTCTTTCCTTATATAGTAAGTCCAAATAAGAAAAGAAAAAAAAAAAGAAAAGAAATATAAATAATGATTTAGCTATTTTGCCAAGTCATGACATACAGAGGCAGAGTATATGTATCACAAATGGCCACTTATTAATTTGTGATTGGTTGATTTGATAATCAAAGTGCTCACAAAAGCAAAGTTAGACAAGTAGCAAAAGATGCTATTAAGTCTGAGATTTATCCTTAGACATACAGTCCTTAAATATATGATTGTAGTGGTTTGTACACCAGGACAGTCTACTACATAATCACTATCTATTGTTCTACATATAGGAGTGCTATTGTCCTTTGTTCTATTCAAGAACAGATGATAATCTATAGATAAAGATTAGTGTTATGTGCAAACATTGAGGACCTTGTATCTCTATGAGATCTTATTGCCTCAGGTTCTATTTATAGCAGAAAGAAGCACATTGAAGAGAGCTTCATGATGGTCATTGAAGCAAATTATTATGTCAAGCAGTTTCCAAGATATCAATGATTTAGTGTTTGGTAACTTGGTAATTGCTGACTGATCTACTGATAACTTGGTGAATACTGATTGCTTTGAGATGTTTTTGGTACTGTTTGAAAGGTCTTCTTAAGGGTTTTTGGTGGCCATTTAGATTGTTGAAATTGGTCAAGTATTCCCAGAGTTATGGTCTGAATAAAGTTGGTAACAATATGGTTCTGTCTGATAGAAGCTGATAGGTTGCTTGGCTTCAGAATGTGCTTAAAGAGCTAGAATATAACCTTGGACCAATCCCACTTGCTGGAGATAACCAAGGATCAATTTTTGTTTTGTAATCTAGTACAAGAAATCTGCTCAAAGTATATAGATATTTGTTATCATTATATTAGAGAGTGTATTAACAAAGGCAAGGTTGAAGTCTTCTTCATTGAAGGTAGCAACAACCCTGCTGATATGTTTACTAAAAATCTCAGTCATACTAAATTTTCAATCTTGAAAAAGACCCTTGGTCTTGAGTTCTACTTAGCATAAAAATACTTACATGAGTAATATATACTATATTGAGCAAGGAAGAGTATTGAACTTGTGAGAATATCACAAGTAACTTGTAGAACCAGACAGGTACTCAAGTTGTAGTATAGCATTATAAGATACCATCACAAATTATACTACTATGACTATAAGAATAGAAAACTCAGTAGGTATATAAGTATATATGCAACTCTATAAAATACAGTGTTTTTCTTAACTTTAGTTAGAGTATACACAATAAAAATAATAGCTAGCCCCTAAGGTAAGCCTAGAGTGCTTCCCACTGCATCTGTAGATGGACTGCTTATCACTTCTGACTTGTATCATATACTAGAAAGACTGATAAGAGTATGTACTATTATGTTATGAGATAACTAAAGAAGGAAACTATTTCTTATATGTCCATCAACTTGATAGGAAGTATTATAACTCAGTCAAATGGCTAAGTTCTTATTTATATCTCTTTTCTTTTTCTTTTTCTTTTAATTAGAAAATTAATGGACATATAAGAGAGAATGACTCAAAAGATATGTATGGGACTTTATAAAATAGAAGTAAATATAAGAATGTGTATAAGTAGTGTATAATAATTGAATAGGAACTCTATTGAGTTCTCTTTGTTAACTTAGACTAGGAGAGTAATTAAGTTGTCTTAGGCTAAGTCGCTATACTAGAACTTAATTCTCTCATTGGTACTGCTCATCACAGAGCCCTGCTAGCTTACTCTCTCATCTTCCTCAGTACCTGGGTAACATAACTCAAAACTACTATAATATAGCTAGGCCCTAGGCTTAAGGGGACTTTGTAGTCAGTTAGGGACTATAGGTAGAAGTGTGGTACTAAGCTTAGGTATCACTACTAAGACCTGACCTCATAATTGAGTGGGCTGGGTAGTTACTTGTATTGCTTTCCTACTATAAACTTTATACTACAGATATATTGTCATCTGTCTATGTAAAAGAGTAATGCCATATCCTTAAGAAGGTGTTTAGGTTAGAGATCCTCTTCTTAGGGTAATAGTATAACCATAGTATTAGGGTAGTAGTTAGTAGGGCAATAGGACTCTAGCTGGGTGAAGATCTTGTGCCCTAGCAAACATAGTATAACTAGTGAGATCAACTATTTATTCTATACCGTCGAGGTATCAACACAATGTCTCAATCCCAATACAATTCCCTCATAAGTGGTCTGCTCAACCAAAAGTATGCTCTTGCTAAACTAAGGGCAGAGTTAGAAGGAAGGAAAGAGAGGATATATTGGTGTTATAGAAAGCTTAGGCATCTGGCCCATAACTGTAGAAATAAAAGGGGAGAGACAAAGGGGAAACCAATTCCCCAAAATAAATTTAAAATGATAGTGAGTAGGGTGATATAATGTGGAGTAGGGGAAGAAGTAAAAGTCAGAAAGCAAGAGGTGATAAAGGAAGTACAGTATTTTAGATGTAGAGTGTTATGACACAGCCAAAATGGCTAAAGTCATTATTTATTTTCTTTTTCTTTTCTTTTCTTTTAATTAGAAAATCAATGGATGCATGAAATGAAACAACTAAGAAGAGATGCATGGGAGTTTATAAATAGAAGTAAACACAAGAAGTGTATAAGTAGTGTACTATAATCAAATGAGAACTCTATCAAGTTCTTCTTGTCAACCTGGGCTAGGAGGGTAATTAAGTCATCTCAGGCTAAGTCATTACACCAGAACTCAATTCTCTCATCAGCACCACTTATCACAGAGCCTTGCTATCTTTACTCTCTTATCTTCCTTGGTACCTGAGTGATACAACTTGGGACCACTATGACATAGCTGGTGTTACCGAGGAACAGTGAATGTTCTTAGTGGTCACCCTAGGTGGATGTTCAGGAAGAACTCGATGGAGTTCTTCGTTGGATTGCAGCCTTATTTATACTACTACTACAGTGGCTATACCCTAGAGTCCCATGGTCACATGTCCTTTCCAGAATGTTCTATGGTCACCTGACCTTGTCAC
>Ga0153992_100476_pt1 | contig 11426 bp, 19 predicted proteins | sample TSNC076MetaG_FD_104683 | JGI IMG/M metagenome (GOLD analysis project Ga0153992, IMG submission 104683) | Attine ant fungus gardens microbial communities from North Carolina, USA - TSNC076 MetaG | ecosystem: Host-associated > Fungi > Mycelium > Unclassified | place: USA: North Carolina, Lumber... | reverse complement strand
GGACCAGTAGTCACATACTGTATGGTTTACCACTACACCAAAAGGGCAACATTAGCAAGACTACTTGCTAATGAGGGTCCAGCTATTTATGTAGTTCTTTGAACAGGTATTTTGTTATACCTCTATGTCACTATTTAGTAATTACTTTTTTGTGACAAGAGGAGAAGCCAACAAGTATAAAGTAGGAGACTTAGTAATGCTAAGCACTAAGGACCTGAAATATCAGATGACTGGTAGAAGGACAGAAAAGTTGACAGAGAGGTTTGTTGGTCCTTATAAAGTAAGAAAAATTGTATCAGCAAATGCAGTCAAATTGGAATTACCTAGCACAATCAGAATACATCCAGTAGTAAATATTAGTAGGATATGTAGATACATAGGGCAAGTTGAGGGGCAGAGAAAGGAGCAACCAACTCCAGTCATAATTGAGAGAGAAGAGGAATGGAAGGTCGAGAGAATATTAAACAAGCAACAAATTAGGGGGAAGGACAAGTATCTGGTATGATAGAAGGGATTTATGGTGGAAGCAAATACCTGGAAAGGAAAGGAAAATTTGGGAAATGCAAAAGAGGCAATAGAGGAGTTTGAAAAGGAATACAGAAGAGATATGGAAGATGTCAGAAGACAAGAAAAAGAAGAAGGAACATTTGGAAGAGAAGAATTACCAGAAAGATTCACAGCAAGGAAATTATTTGGATAGTCGGATAAAAGGTATGACAAAGAATACTGGGCAAAGTTAGAAAGAAATTGGAGAAGATGGAAAGGAGGAAAAAAGAGAGGGTGAAGAACAATGGAAATAATAAAGGAAGAGAAAGAAGAGATCAAACAAGGGAACTTAGGAATAAAGGAGTAGACAGAGAAAGACAATGACAATATAGGGAACATAGATGACCCCTATTATGAACTGTAAAAATCCTTGAGATGAGGAACCTTGAGAGAGGGGTAGTGTTATGACTTAGCCTAATGACTAAGTCATTATTTTCTTTTTCCTTTTCTTTTACTAAGTAACTAACGGATGTACAAGAGGAAATGACTCAAAAAAGATGTGCAGGACTTTATAAATAAGAGTAAATACAGAAATGTATATAAGTAGTGTATAGCAAACAAATAAGAACTCTATCAAATTTTCCTTGTCAACTTGGACTAGGAAGGTGATTAAGTTGTCTCAGGCTAAATCACTACAAATAGGCTATTGAGAGTTTTGTCTGGATTCCCAGCAAGTTATTCAGCTCCTTTATCATTCCTGCTGCAAACTGTACTCCTCTATCTGATATAATGCTTTCTGGAAGCCTGTGTAACTTCCATATGTGATCTCAAAACAACTTTACAAGTCCTTCTGCTGATGTTTTCTCTGTTGTTGCTATGAAATGCGCCATTTTACTGAAACAATTGCATACTACTAAGATAGTGTCATATCTCTAGGCTAATAGCAGTTTAGTGATAAAATCTACCAAGATATGGCTTCATAGTTTTTCTGGGATTGCATTGGGCATCAGCTTTCCTGCTGGTGCTTTGCTTCAATTTTTGTATCTTTGATAAGCATTGCATTCATCCACATATCTTCCTACCTCCCTTGTTACTCCTGGCCACCAGTAATTCCTGATAACCAATTCTGTTGTCTTCTATCTCCCTCCATGCCCTCCTACTGGAGTGTTGTGGTATAATCGTATTACTTCCCTCCTGAGTTCTCCCTTTGGCACATATATCTTTCCCTCCTTCATTACTATTCTATCTTCTATTTCCTATTCTTCATCTTTCAATGTCTTTATCCCTGCCTTCTTCATCTCTTCTACTGCTTTTACTACCTTTTTATCCCCTTCCTGTACTCTTTTGATTCTTTCTTTTAAATTTCCTTTCTTTATTATTGTTTCTGCTCTCCTAACCCATTCTGGCTTTATTAACTTCTGGTCCTTGTTATCCTTTTCTACTCCCTCCTGCCAGTCTGGTCTCCTACTTAATCTATCTGCCTTTCTCATGCTCTTTTCTGGAATGTGTTTTAATGTAAAATTAAATTGTGATAGGTATAGGGCCCATTTTGCTTGTCTCCAGTTTAATTTTTGGCTCATCATAAAATACTAGAGGTTCTTATAGTCTGTCCAGATTTCAAATTCAAGTTTCGCTCCTTTCAAATAGTGCTTCTATGCTTCTAGACACCTAATAACCACCAGCATCTCTTTATCATAAATTTCGTAGTTTTGCTCTATGGCATTTAGCGATTTAGAGATGAAGACCACCAGCCTCCACTTCCCATCCTCACACTTTGTTGACAACACTCCCCCTGTTGCATAGTCTGAGGCATCCACTTCCACTCTCATCTCCCTATTGATTTCTGGGATAGCCAGGATGGGTTCTGTGGTGAATACCATTTTAAGTCTCTCAAACACTTCCTCCTGTTCCTTCTTCCACTTCCATTTCTGCTCCTTCCTGATCAGCATATGTAGCAGTACTGCTATTCTAGCAAAGTCTTTTATAAACTTCCTGTAGTAGTTGGTGAGGCCCAGAAACTTTTGTACTTCTTTAACATTTCTAGATACCAGTCAGTTTAAGACTTCCTCTATCTTCTCTCTCTGTATCTCTACTCTCTTTGGTCCAATTACTACTCCCAAGAACTCCACTTCTTTTACTTTCCACTTGCACTTTTCTGGCTTTACAAACAGATTGTTTTCTTCTAGTCTTTTTAGCATCTCCTCCACCAGTTTATCATGTCCTTTCTCTGTATCCGTGGCTACTAAGATGTTGTCAATGAATATTGCTATATCTCCTTGGGTTATAAAATCATAGAACAGGTTATTTATCATTGTTTGGAAGGTAGTAGGAGAGTTTGTTAACCCAAAATACATAACTGCGGGTTCGTAGGCTCTAATATACATTGTAAATACTGCTTTCTATTCATCTCTCTCTTTGATCCTAACATTATTGTATCTCCATCTCAGGTCCAGCTTCATAAACACCTTTCTCTTTCCTACTCCATCCAGTATGTCTACAATAAGGGATAAAGAATACCCATTCTTTATCATCCACTAATTTATGTGTCAATAGTCCTGTACCATTCTCTGTGTGCTATCCTTTTTTGTTACAAAGTGTACTGGTGACATTTGGGGCGACTTGGAAGGTCAGATGTATCCTTTCCTCAACTGATCCTCCACAAATACCTGTACTTCTTCTCTTTCCTCCCTCAACAATGAGTACATCTTTCTCTTTTTTGGTATGAACCTCTCTTTTAATTCTATAGCGTGGTCCCAGGTCTTTCATACTAGCATTCTCTCTGACTTCTTTTTTCTGAACACCCCCTTCTACTTCCAAAACCTTTTGGGTACCAATTTTTTCAATGTTTCTTCATCCTCGTCTCTTTTTACCTTCTTTACTTTCTTCTTCTTTTCTTCTTGCTTTCTCCTTCTATATATAGGTGGACAATGTGTCATTTTTACTTCACCCTTTTCCCAATCTATCTCTGGGTTATAGGCTACTAGCCATGGCATTCCCAGTATCACCTTTGTTTTCCCTAAATTACATACATCCATCCTTGCCCTCTCTATATGTCCTTTGAAGTACATGTTGCACTCTACCTGGTGCGTTATGGCTCCCCCCACATTTACTGTTCCATCCACATTTCTAACTAACAGGAGTTTCTTTAGCTTCTCCATTTTAAACCCCTTTTCTTGGGCAAAGGTTATATTCATGAATAGACCTGTTGCCCCACTATCTAGCAGTACCCTTACTACTACCCTTTTGTGGTTTTCCAGCTTCTCTAGCCCCACCTTCATCCAAACTTCTCTTAGTGGCTGTAGAGTACGCTGTACATCTCTTACTCTCTCAGTTGTATTGGTGCAATTGAATTTATTTCCTAGCTTTTCTGGATGCAATACACTGTACAGGTTATTAGAGGCCAGCTAAGAGCTCACTGTCCTCTATTTTCTTTTGCTGACTTCTGCAGCATTTCCACTATCTTTCTTTTATGCCTTTTCCAACAATTTTTGGCCATATAGCCCCACTTTCCACACACATAGCATATTCTGTCCCCTCTCCCTCCTCTGTTTATATCCATTGCATTTGGATCTCTCCTTGGACCCATTTGAGTTCCTCCTCTATTGAACATATTTCCTTCCTCTCCTCCTCTGTACCCTCCTTCTGTTCTCCATGTTATTTGCCCCCTTCTTCTCTCATACAATCCTCCCTCTCTAGGCTGCACATTTCCCTCTGGACACACTGTATTCCTTCCTAACATTCTTTCTTCCATTCTGCTTTGCCTCTGATTTCTATCCAGCCTCACTGTTCTTTTTTGCCACTCTCTGATAGTGGTTGGTGGCTCTTCTGCTTCTGCCAACTTCCTCCTAATACTCCCATTCAATCCTCTTTTAAATTCTTTGATGAGGGGTCTTCTCTCATAGCTACTCCCTCTGGTGACCTTTTTGAATTCCTGTACATACTTGTTACAGATCCTCTCTCCTTGCTTGATTGTTCTCAGCTGTTTTATTTTTCTCTCTTTTTCTGATGTTTTTCCAAAGTCGTTCCTTATTTTTGTAAACAGCTACTCTGCCAATTCCACTTTTGACTCTCCCTTAGCCAGCTCATCCAGCAAGTTATCCTTCTATACCTCTGCTATTCCTCCCTGTACATATGATAACATCCAGACCACCTGGGTTGCTGCTACCTCTTCCATTATCTTCATTTTAATATACAGGCAAGCCACATTAACAAATGCGCTCACCTCCTCCATGTTATTGATAGGCAGTGAATGCCCTTAGTAATCACCCCAGATAGATATTCAAGAAGAACTTGATGAAGTTCTTTGTTGGATTGGACTTCTACTTATATTATGTTATTGATAGACAGTGAATGTCCCTAGTGATCACCCTAGATGGATGTTTGAGAAGAACTCGATGGAGTTCTTCCTTGGATTGGACTACTACTTATACTATTTTACAGTGGCTGTACTACTACTAGTTCATAGTCATATGATCTTCCAGAATGTTCTATGGTCACTTAACCTTGTCACGTGATTTGGTTACCTAAGTTCCCATGTTATTTATACCTTGATCTCATTGTATAACTTGAGATTCTGGATTAAGTATTTAAATATGTGGGAGACCGTTTCCTTCTTGGGGCTCTCATAACATGGCCCCCTCTTCAAGTTTCCTCGTCCCGAGGAATTTTTTCATCGACTCCAGTTTTCGTCCCACCTCTTTTCCCTTTCCCTTTCATACCTCCTTTTCCTCCAACCATATAGCAATTTTGCTGTGAACTCCCTAGGTAATTCCTGACTAAATTCCTTTTCTTCTTCTTCTTGCTTCTGTCGCCTTAGTTCTTTGACCCCTTCTCCATATATTTTCTCAAACTCTTCTACCAACTCTTTTGCATTTTCCAAGTTTTCCTTATTCTTCCAAGTATCTTCTTCCACTATATACCCCTTCCACCTTACCAGAAACTTTTCCTTTCCCCTAACTGTTCTTTTGTTTATGATTTTTTCTACTTCGAATTCCTCTTCTCCCTTGATAATGACTGGTTTTGGTGGTGTCTTCTTTTGCCCTTTTACCTGTGGTTTATAGAGTTGTACTCTACTTATGTTAACCACAGAGTGTATTCTAACAGACTTAGGTAGTTCCAACTCTATTGCGTTGCTAGAGATGATTCCCTTAACTTTGTAGGGGCCCACAAAACGCTCTGTCAATTTCTCTGATCTCTCCCCCTTCATCTGCCATTTTAAGTCTTTCATACTGAGCAGTACTAAGTCCCCTACTCTGTATTCTTCTTTCTTCTTTTGCCTTCTGTTTGCAAACTTTTTCATTTCTTCCTATGCTTTCCCTAGCACTGCTTTTGCTTCCTCCTGGATTTTTTTCATTCTTTCCACAAATTTCCCTGCCATCTCATACTTCCCCTTTCTCCTCCCTTCAAACCCCATCCTTGGATCTTGGCCATAGTTTGCTTTGAATGGTGATATTTTTGTCACTGTGTGGATTTTGTTGTTGTATGCAAATTCTGCCGTTCCTAACCAATCCGGCCACTGCTCTTGTCTATGGTCAATAAAGACCCTTAGATACTGCTCTAACTCCTGGTTTATCCTTTCTGTTTGCCCATCTGTTTGAGAATAATAGGCCGTCAAGAGTTTTGTCTGGATTTCTAACAAGTTATTCAATTCCCTCATCATTCCTGCTGCAAACTGTATTCCTCTATCTGATATGATGCTTTCTGGAAGTCCATGTAACTTCCACACATGATCTTGAAACAGCTTTGCGAGTTCTTCTGCTGATGTTTTCTCTGTTGTGGCTATAAAATGCGCCATTTTGCTAAAATGGTTGCATACTACCAGGATAGCATCATATCCCTAGGTTAATGGCAGCTTGGTGATAAAGTCTACCGAGATGTGGCTCCATGGCTTTTCTGGAATCGCATTGGGCATCAGTTTTCCTGCTGGTGCTTTGCTTCAATTCTTGTACCTTTGATATACGTCGTATTCATCTACATACCTCTTTACCCCTTCTTTGTTACTCCTGACCACCAGTAATTCCTGGTGACCAACTCTGCTGTCTTCCATCTCCCTCCATGTCCTCCTACTGGGGTGTCATGGTACAATTGTATTATCTTCCCCCTGAGTTCCCCTTCTGGTATGTATATCCTCCTTTCCTTGATTACTATTCCATCCTCTATTTCCCATTCCTCGTCTTTCAGTGTCTTTATTCCTGTCTTCTTCAGCTCTTCTACTACTTTCACTACCCTTTCATCCCCTTCCTGCGCCTTTTTGATTCTTTCTTTTAGATCTCTCTTCTCTATCATTGTTTTGGCTCCTCTAATCCATTCTGGTTTTATCAGTTTCTGGTCCTTGTTGTCCTTTTCCACTCCTTCCTGCCAGTCAGGTCTCCTGCTTAGTTCATCTGCCTTTCCCATGCTCTTTCCTAGAACGTGTTTTAATATAAAATTAAATTGTAATAGGTATAGAGCCCATCTTGCTTGTCTATGGTTTAATTTTTGGCTCGTCATAAAATACTGGAGGTTCTTATAGTCTGTCCAGATTTCAAATTCAAGTTTCACTCCCTTCAAGTAGTGTCTCCATGCTTCTAGACACCTAATAACTGCCAGCATTTCTTTATCATGAATTTTGTAATTTCATTCTGTAGTGTTTAATAATTTAGAGATAAAGGCCACTGGTCTCCACTTTCCATTCTCACACTTTGTTGACAATACTCCCCCCATTGCATAGTCTGAAGCATCTGCCTCCACTCTCATCTCCCTATTGATGTCTGGAATAGCTAAAACGGGTTCTGTGGTAAATACTGCCTTAAGCCTTTTAAACGCCTCCTTCTGTTTCCCTTCCCATTTCCATTTCTGCTCCTTTCTGACCAGCACATGTAGTGGTGCTGCTAACCTAGCGAAGTCTTTTATAAATCTTCTGTAATAATTGGCGAGACCTAAAAACTTCTGCACTTCTTTGACATTTCGGGGTGCCGGCCAGTTTAGTACTTTCTCTATCTTTTCCTTCTGCATTTCCACCCCTCTTGGACTGATTACTACTCCCAGAAATTCTACCTCTCTTACTTTCCATTTACACTTTTTGGGCTTTACAAATAAGTCATTCTCCTCTAACCTTTTTAGTACCTCCTCTACTAACTTGTCATGTCCTTCTTCAGTATCTGTGGCTACCAGGATATTATCAATAAATGTCACTGTATCTCCCTGGTTTATAAGATCTCTGAATAGGTCATTTATCATTGTTTGAAAGGTAGCAAGAGAGTTTGTTAACCCAAAGTACATGACTGTGGGTTCATAAGCTCCAATGTGCATTGTAAATGCTGCCTTCCACTCATCTCCCTCTTTGATTCTGACATTATTGTATCCCCACCTCAGGTCCAGCTTTGTAAACACCTTCCTCTTTCCTACTCCATCCAGTATGTCTACAATGAGAGGTAAGGAATACCCATTCTTTATCATCCACTGATTTATGTGTCAATAGTCCTGCACCATCCTCTGTGTACCATCCTTCTTTGCTACAAAGTGTACTGGTGACATTTGGGGTGACTTGGAAGGTTGGATGTATCCTTTTCTTAGCTGGTCTTCTACAAACGCTTGCACCTCCTCCCTTTTCTCTCTGGACAGTGAGTATACCTTTCTCTTTTTTGGTATAAATCCTTCCTTCAACTCTATAGCATGGTCCCAGGTTTTTCATACTGGCATTCTTTCCAACTTCTTTTTTCCAAATACCTTTCCCTATCTCCAAAACCTTTTAGGCACCAGTTTTTTCAACGTCTCTTCGTCCTTGTCCCTCTCCACTTTCTTTACTTCCTTTCTCTTCTCTTCTTGCTTTCTTTTTTCACATATAGGTGGACAGCGTATCATTTCTACCTCTCTTTTCTCCCAATCTATCTCTGGATTATGGGCTGCTAGCCACGGCATTCCCAGTATCACCTCTGTTTTTCCTAAGTTACATACATCCATCCTTGCCCTCTCTACATGTCCTTTGAAGAATATGTTGCACTCTACCTAGTGCATTATGGCTCCTCCTGCATTTACTGTCCCATCTACATTTCTAACTAACAGAGGTTTCTTTAGCTTCTCCATTTTAAACCCCTTTTCTCAGGCAAAAGTTGTATCCATAAATAGGCCTGTTGCCCCACTATCTAGCAGTGCTCTTACTGCTACCCCTTCATGGTTTTCCAGCTTCTCTAGCCCCACCTTCATCCAAACTTCTCTTAGTGGCCATAGAGTATGCTGCACATGTCTTACTCTCTCAGTTGTATTGGTGCAATTGAATTTATTTCCCAGCTTTTCTGGGCACAATATACTGTATAGATTATTGGAGGCCAGCAAGAGCTCACTGTCCTCTATTTTCTTTTGCTGACTCCTATGGCGTTTCCACTACTCTTCCTTTATGCCTTTTCCAGCAATTTTTGGCTATATAGCCCCACTTCCCACATACATAGCATATCCTGTCTCCCCTTCTTCCTTTGTCTATATCCATTGTATTTGGATCTCTCCTTGGACCCACTTGAGTTTCCCCTCTATTGAATATATTTCCTTCTTCTCCTCCTCTGTACCCTCCTCCTGTTCTCTACATTATTTGTCCCCCTCTTCCCCTATATGATCCTCCTTCTCTTGGCTGCACATTTCCCCCTGGGTGTGCCGCATTCCTCTCCAATACTCTCTCTTTTGCCCTGTTCTGTCTCTGGTTTCTGTCTAGTCTCACCACTCTTTCTTGCCACTCTCCAATGGTGGTTGGTGGTTCCTCTGCTTCAGCTAACTTCCTTCTGATGGTCCCATTTAGTCCTTGTTTAAATTCTTTGATGAGAGATCTTCCCTCATAGCCGCTCTCTCTGGCGACTTTTTTGAATTCCTGCACATATTCGTCGCAAGTTCTTCCTCCTTACTCAATCATTCTCAGTTGTTCTATCTTCCTCTCCTCTTCCAATATCTCCCCAAAGTTGTTCCTTATTTTTGTAAACAGTTGCTCTACTGATTCCACCTCTGACTCTTCCTTGGCCAGCTTGTCCAACAGATTGTCCTTCCATGCCTCTGCTATTCCTCCCTGTACATATAACAACACCCAGGCCATCTGGGTCACTGCTACCTCTTTCATCATTTTCATCCTAATATATAGGCAAGCTGCGTTAACGAACGCACTCATCTCTTCTATCTTTCCACTGAAAACTTGAGGTCTTGTAACCTCCACTCTGCTCCCTTGTTGCTGAAGGAGCATAGTATTGACCTGCTGCTGCAGGGTTGCAATCATGGTAAGAAGTTGCTCCTCTCTGGTTTGGGGGGGGCAGACACTGAAGGGTGTTCCCCCTGTTGCTGTTGTTGTTGGTGAGACATTGGTGATGGTAATGGCAATAGCAATGGTAATGTTTCCTTGTAGGAGGATAAGCGGTCTTCTTCGTCTGTACTTATAACTGACTACTGACTAAGAAGAGTGAAACAGTATTATCTCTAAGAAGGGAATCTCTAAGCTAAATGGGCCTTTAAGAGGTTCCTGTTATTTCCCTGCATAGACCGATCACAATAGATTAGTAGCATGGAGCTGATAGTGAAGAACTAGTTATGAGCCCACTTGGTATAGAGGTCAGGTCTTGGGCAGGAATACGAGCTTTGTTCAGGTTGTCTACCCACTGTCCCTAACTGACAGTGAAGTCCCCTTTATAGCTAGGGCCTACTATCCAAGATGCTTGAGAGTGCTGTGCTCCCTAGTAAGGAAGAGTGTGGAATAGGTGTAGTAGAAGAAATCACTTGCAGGGCCAGTATGAAGCCAACTATACCTTTAAGTGATTTTGAGCAGGGTTCAAGGTGAATAGTGCTTGGATATGATATTGAGTTCTTATGTTATTGATAGACAGTGAATGTCCCTAGTGATCACCCTAGATAGATGTTCAAGAAGAACTTGATGGAGTTCTTCATTGGATTGGACTACTACTTATACTATTTTACAGTGGCTGTACTACTACTAGTCCACAGTCATATGATCTTCCAGAATGTTCTATAGTCACTTGACCTTGTCATGTGATTTGGTTATCTAAGTTCCTATGTTATTTATACCTTGATCTCATTGTATGACTTGAGATTTTGGATTAAGTGTTTAAATGTATGGGAGACCATTTCCTTCTTGGGGCTCTCATAACATATTACTTTTATAGTAGCTGTACTCTTAGTCATGTTCTTCCAGAATATTCTGTGATCACATGACCTTGTCACATGACCCTAGTTCCCACACTATTTATATCTCAACCCTATTGTATATCTTGAGGTTTTGGATCAAATGTTCAAATGCTCAGGAACTTAATTCCTTTTTGGGGCTTTCATAACACTTATACTACTTTTACAGTGGCTATACTACTAATCCACAATCATATGTCCTTCCAGAATGTTCTGTGGTCACTTGACCTTGTTATGTGACTTTAGTTCCCACACTATCTATATCTCAACCCCATTGTATGTCTTGAGGTTTTTGATCAAGTGTTCAAATGCTTGGGAAACTATTCCCTTTTTAGGGCTCTCATAATACTACCACATGATCACTATCTATTGTTCTACATATAGGAGTGCTATTAGTCTTGAAATAGAGATAACCTAACTATCTCAGGGCAGTTCTTTGTTCTATTCAAGAACAAATGATAATCTATAGGTATAGATTAGTGTTATATGCAAACATTAAGGACCTTGTATCTCCATGGGATCTTATTGTCTTAGAATTTATTTGCAGCCAAAAGAAGCATATTGAAGAGAGCTTTACAATGGTCATTGAAGCAAATGATTATGTCAAGTGGTTCCTGAGATATCAGCAATTTAGTGTCTGGTTACTTGGTGATTGCAGACTGATCTGCTGATAACTCAGTGAATACTGATTGCCTTGAGATGTTTTTGGTACCATTTGAAAGGTCTTCTTAAGGGCTTTTGGTGGCCATTTAGATTGTTGAAATTGGTCAAGTATTCCCAGAGTTATGGTC
>Ga0153992_100472_pt1 | contig 11444 bp, 8 predicted proteins | sample TSNC076MetaG_FD_104683 | JGI IMG/M metagenome (GOLD analysis project Ga0153992, IMG submission 104683) | Attine ant fungus gardens microbial communities from North Carolina, USA - TSNC076 MetaG | ecosystem: Host-associated > Fungi > Mycelium > Unclassified | place: USA: North Carolina, Lumber... | reverse complement strand
CTGTGACTCTGTGACATTTAGTCACATGATACTTTCTCATGCTCCATCCTTGTGTAGTAAGTCCAGAAAAGAAAAGAAAAGAAAAGTAAATAATGACTTTAGCCATTTTGCCAAGTCATGACACTCATCTTTCTCCTAATCAATCTCTGGGTTATAGGCAGCTAGCTATAGCATATCTAATATCACTGTAGCGACTTAGCCTGAGATAACTTACTCACCCTTCTAGTCCAAGTTGACAAGAAGAACTCAATAGAATTCTCATCCAATTGCTGTATACTACTTATATATATTTTGTATTTACTTCTATTTATAAAGTCCTATATCTCTCCTTTGAGTTATTTCTTCTTGTATGTCTGCTGATTTCCTAATTAAATAAAGAGAAAAGAAAAAGAAAAGAAATAATAACTTAGTCATTTGGCCAAGTCATAACAATCACTACCATCTTTTCTAAATTGCATATATCTATTTGTGCTCTCTCAACATGTCTCTTGAAAAATATATTGCATTTTACCTAATGAGTAATTACTCTTTTCACATTTATAGTCTCATTTATGTTTTATACTAGCAAAGGATTTCTTAGTTTTTCTAGCTTAAATCCTTTCTCTTTTGTAAACTTTATGTCCATGAATAGACCTGTTGCTCTACTATTCAATAGTGCTTTTACTACTACTTCTTTATAATTCTCTAGCTTCTTCAACCCTACTTTCATTCACACTTCTTTTAGCAGCTATAGTGTATACTGTATATTTCTTACTCCCTTAGTGTTGTCTTAATAAGAAACTTTATTTTCCAGCTTTTCTGGATGCAATACACTATATATATTTGAGGAGGCCAGTTGGAAACTTACTATCCTCCATTGTCTTTTGTTAACTCTTGTAGTGTTTCTATTACTCTCTCTTCTCTTGTCTTTCTTTGCCAACAGTTTTTGGCCATATAGCTCTACTTTCCACACACATAGCATGTTCTGTCTCCCTCTCTTCCTCTATCAACATCTATTGCATTGGGGTCTTTTCCTAGCCTCTGTCCTCTCCAATTACTCTGTACTCCTTCTCTAAGGTTCTGGCCCCTGCCCTTTACACAATCTGTCCTTCTCTTTCTCTATATAATCCTTCCCCAAAGCCTTTCTTAGACTGTACATTTTTCTATAGATATGCTACATTCCTCCCTAATATCTTTTCTTCTGCTCTACTCTATCTTTGGTTTCTATCCAACCTCACTACTCTTTTCTGCCATTCTTCTATCATACTAGGGGAACTTTCTGCTTCTGCTAGCTTCCTCTTAAGTGCTCTACTCAGCTCCTTTTTAAACTCTTTAATAAGAGGTTGTCTCTCATAGCCACTTTCTCATGCTATCTTCTTGAATTCCTGAATATACTTGTTGCAGGTCCTCTTCTTTTGCTCAATAGTCCTCAGCTGCTTTATTTTTTGCTCTTCTTCTACTGTTTCCCCAAACTTATTTTTCATTTTATCAAATAGTTCTTTTGCTATTTCCACTTCTGATTCTCCCTTTGATAACTTATCTAGCAGATTATCTTTCTATATTTCTGCCACCTCTTTCTATATATAAAATAGCACCTAGGCTATTTTTGTCACTTCCAATTCCTCTGTCATTTTTATACTCAAGTATAAACAAGCTATGTTGATGAATGCACTCATCTCCTCTATCTTTCTACTAAACAAAGAAGGCTTTGCTATCTCCACTCTAGCTCCTCCATTTTGTTGCAATAAGGTAGTTATCTACTGCTATGGACCAGTGATTAGAGTAAGAAGTTACTCCTTCCAAGTAGAGGGAGTAGATTGTGGTACAAGAGTAGTAGATTGCTTTATAGGTTGCTATTGCTATTACTGTGACTAAAACATATATGGTGGTGGTGGTGATGGCAATGGCAATGGTGATAATGGTAATGGCAATGGTGATGATGATAATAATTTCTTGTATGAGGACGAGTAGTCTTTTTTGTCTAAACTTATAACTAGCTACCAGCTAGAAGAGTGAAACAATATTATCTCTAAAAAGGGAATCTCTAAGCTAAATAGGCCTTTAAGAGATTACTGTCATTCCCCTGTATAGACTAATTACAATGGACTAGTAGCATGGAGCTGATAGTGAAAATCTATATACAAGCTCACTTAATATAGAGGTCAGGTCTTAGGCAAGGACATCAGTTTTGTTCAGGCTGTCTATCTACTATCCCTAACTAACAGTAAAGTCCCCTTTACAGCTAGGGTCTACTTTTCAAAAAGTCTTTAAACACTATGCTTATTAGTAAAGATAATAAGAGAGTAAAAGAAGAGTAAGGTATCAAGGCTGCAAGGTATAGGATTAACAATGGATATTGAGTTCTTATGTTAGCATGAAGTCATGAAAACTTAGGCTCAATCAAGGTAGTTATTTAGAAAGAACTCAATAGAGTTCTCTGTTGGATTGCTCTAGCTATTTATACAAATGTCTGTTAGTCTATACATCTATCTTCTATAATCACATAACTCTTACTAATAACTATATATATCTTATATAATCCTTTCTATGCTATTTATATCTTTCTTACATTGTATTCTTTAATGTTTTCCATCAAGTTGATAAATGTATGAGAAATAGTTTTCTTCTTAGGAGTTGTCTTATAACAATCATCTCTTCTACCATCCACTTGTTATCAGTCTAGGATTGATAATAGTTATAATCCCAATGCAATTCTATAACAGAACTCTATCAAGTTCTCCTTGTCAACTTGGACTTGGAGTGTGATTAAGTTATCTCAGGCTAAGTCGCTACATTAACTAAGAGAAGAGAGAGAGCAAGTAGAAAACTAGAGGACAAGATAAATTCTGGAAGCTAGGTAGAGAACAAGTTAAGAAGTTTCTGTCTATTGAGTTACCATTATATATCCATTATTATGTAATTAATTCCTGAGTCTTCTATCAGCACATACATCAATACTACTATAGCTATTCTAGGTATTACAATTATAACAAAGGCACTAAATACTAAATTGCTAATATCTCAGAAACTGCTAAGTATAATTGTTTGCTTTAATATATACCATGAAGCTCTCTTCAATATGCTTCTTTTAGCTATAAATAGACCCCAACACAATAAGATCCTATAGAGATAAAAGGTTTTCAATATTTGTATATATATCAGAAAGGTGAAGAGTAGTATAGAAAAGACTATAAATATACTGTAGAATTACTGTGAATTATACTGTAGAAAGTACACTCTGGATTTTGGGAAATAACACAAAGGACAGAGTCAGAATAAGAAACATACTACTGAAAGAAATAAGAAATATTGTTCTCCAGCCCTATGGTTTTACAGCTAGTCTAGAGGGAATGTTAGTAATAATAAAGGAGTAGAATAATCTTAGTCTTAGCTTGTACACTGTGTTATATGACTCAAGTCAAGTTGACTCAGTAGCTAAGTTTTTGAGGATTACAAAGAAAACTTGATAGAGTTCTTGATTAATTGTGCTAGTTACTTATACAAGTATGCTATTTGCCCTTGTTTATATTGATGGTATTCTATAATCAGCCAAAAGGCTTCTAGTTTAATTCTCTTGTCTGTTATTCTATAAATATATATCCTTGGTCATAGTTGAGATGACTCATGACATACTGTGCCTCAATCTTCTGTTGCCTGTTATAGTCATATATTTTGGAGTAGTAGAACTATAAAAGAACCCTATTAATGCTACCTCTAGAACACTAGACTAATCTTCTAGAGCAGCTCTATATAAGAGGACTACACCAAAGTCTACTCCTAACATACTAGTGGTAGTGCACCAGAGTGACCCTATACTAATTAAATAATAATTACTCAATATTTAATTAGTTGCCTTTTCCCCTGTACTTCTAACCCTGACTGCTAAAACATTCTGTAACTAGGAAACTTGTATATTGTCAAGCCAGAAACTAAACAGAGGGGTTGGCTTCAATTGAATTGTGCTTTTCTCTGTACAACCCCAATTTGTATGCAAGAATTGATAATCTAGAAGGTAAATTCTGGAGATGCTTTAGAGACAACAAAACTAAGAACTAAACTACTGGTATGACAATATAAACTAGTAACTATACAGTTATCCTTGATGGTATCAAGGGTTGGAGTTAGTCACAGTGTCACAGGGTCATAACATATATATGATATAGATTATCCTTCTGTTACAAACTTCATTCAGACTATAACTCCAGGAATACTTGACCAATTTTGACAATCTAAATGGTCACCAAAAGCCCTTAAGAAGACCTTTCAAACTATACCAAAAATATCTCAAAGTGATTAGTATTCACTGAGTTATTAGCAGATCAGTTGGTGATCACCAAGTCATCAAACACTAAATTACTGATATCTTAGAAACTACTTGATGTAATTGTTTGCTTCAATGACCATTGTAAAGCTCTCCTCAATGCACTTCTTTTGGCTATAAATAGACCCTAAGGTAATAAGATTCCATGAAGATACAAGATTCTCAATATTTGTATATAACACTGATTATAGTAACTTAGTATCAAGTAGAAGGAATATAGTAGCATAGGAAGGCTAGAATATACTGTAAATTACTATGAATATACTATAAGTATATACTCCATGTTCTGGAGAGTAATACAATAAGTGGAGTTGAAGAGTGGAATACACTACTAAGTGAAATAAGAGATATTGTTCTCTGGTTCTATGGTTTTACAGCTGGTCTAGAGAGAATATAATGGCAAAATAGGAGTGGAATGGCCTTGGTCTCAGCTCATACACTGTGTCTTGATCTCCTGTTGTATATGTAGTTGCTTATTTTGGAGTAGTAGAACATTGTCTGAGAAAAAGATAAATTCAGGAGTAAGGAGTTATATAGCAGAGAGCACTATAAGGATATGGAGAAAGTGGATTTATGACTTTAGGACTTTAACCTACAAACTATATTACTTCTATGTATTTACCTAGTATATATACTACAATTGGAATAGAAAAGTCAGTCTGAAAGGCAATACTTCTCCCAGTCTGAAACACAATACTCCTATAGGAGATAAATAATAATAAAGAAAATGAATAAAAATATTAATTTATACTGAATTTTCTAGTATATGACACTTAGCCTAAGACGACTTAATTATACTCCAAGTCTAAACTGACAAAGAGAACTCAATGAAGTTCTTGTTCAATTTCTATACACTACTTATATAACTACTACATGATCTGTATAGCAACTTAACCTGAGATAACTTAATCACATTCCAAGTCTAAGTTGACAAAGAGAACTCAATGGAGTTCTGTTAGGATCTTGAAGTAATTCAAGGATAGTTGTCAGTTATTATATAGATTAAGACTAAGAGGCCTTCTCTTATAGCAGTATTATATATATTATTATGTAATTATTGTATTATCTGTTGACTGACATTATGTATCATATAACTCTAACATCATTCTCTCTTTTCAGTACTATGTTCTTACAGTTGCTGGTTATTTTTTCTTCCAGTCTTGAGTTGTTGGTTTGGGTGTATTAGGGTATATATGGTGGTATTTGTTGATTACTATGCATATATAACAGAGGTGGTGGATTGGTTCCTATATGTTCTCACTATGAGGTAGGTCCATCCAGTATACTTTGTAAAAGTACTTATCATTTTGCTGTTTTACATTAATAATTGTATTAACTTTCTACTCTAGTTTATTATACAGTACCTCAGGATCAGATAGCATTGGCAGTGGTTGTCCAGGCAAAGGAGATATATATGGTTCTAATTGGTTAATATTAAAGACTAGCCAAACTCATATATTGGTAGGTAAGTTGAGTTCATAAGCATTTCTGTTGATAATCTTAGTAATAGTATAGGGTCTGATTTTTTTTGACTAAGTTTTTGGCTTGGACAGTATGTTCTGATGCTGGTAGTACACAACCAGACCTGGTCTCCTACAGCAAACTCAATTGGTTTTTGTTATCTATTATAGAACTTTGCATTGGCCAACTGAGCTTTTTCTAGATTTTGTTTCAAGATTTGGAACTGTTCTAATGTCTCCTCTGTATATGCTACTGCTGCAGGTTCATTTAGCAGTTGTTATCTAGTTTCTTTCACTACTATTGATCTTGGATGATAGCCTTAATTTGTAAAGAATGGAATAACATTGATGACTGAGTATTTGGAATTATTATAGGAAAATTCTGCAGTAGCAAGATGTCTGTTCCAGTCATCTTAATCCCAGCTACAATAAGACCTTAGATATGACTCAACTATTGTATTTAGTTATTCTGTCTAGCTATTGGCTTGTACATGGTAAGCTATTGTGATTGCTTGTTTGATGTCCAGTCATTGATAGAGATGTTTCTAGAAGCTGTTAATCCATCTTTTATCTCTGTCTGAAACTATCACTGAGAGTATATCTGTTAACACTAAGTCATGAAGACTCAAGGTTTACCCAAGGTAGATATTCAGGAAGAACTCAATAGAGTTCTTCATTGGATTATACTACTACTTATATAAAGGTCTGTTGGTCTGTGTGCCTATCTCCCACAATTACATGACCCTGACTAATAACTGTATATATCTTACATAAGTCTTCCCATGCTATTTATATCCCTCTGGCATTATAGTCCTAGATGTTATTCACTAAGTTGAGGAATGTACAGGAAATAGTTTCTTTTCTAGAAACTGTCTTATAACAATACCATGATATCAGATGACTATGTTCATGAGGAGATCTGCTATACTCTCTGTATTTAGTGTTTTTTGGCAAAATACAAAATGTTTTATCTTTGTAAAGTAATCAATGATTACTAAAATACAGTCAAAGCATGTCTTTTTTGTTGTTAGGAGATCTATTATTAAGTTTATTCCAATTTGTTGCCAAGGTTCACTTGGGGGTGTTAGTAGCAGGAGAGTACTATATATACCATGTGTGTCCAGTTTGTTCTGGGCACATAGTTGGTAGGCTTTGGTATAACCTACAATAGTCTTTGCCATGCTCTTCTACCAATATTTACACTATATTAACTCTAGTGTTCTGTTTCTGCCAAAGTGATCTGCTAAGGGTATGTCATAATAGGACACAATGACTTTAGTGCATAAGGTATTAGGTATATATATCTTCTCTTTGTATTGCTATAGATTATCTTTGAGGGTCCAGTCATTATAGTTCTTTTTAGATCTTATTGCATTCAGATACTTATTATCATAATAGATATCATATATTCTCTGGTGGAGGTCGTCAGGTGAGGTAGTTACATTGAGACTTAGTTTGATGTTTGAGAAGTAGTTAAGTTCATTTAGGTATGTTACATGAAATTCTAATTTGAATTGAGTAGGCTGACCTAGGTTGTTAGAATCAATATGGTAGTCAAGGCAGCATGAAAGAGCATCTGTAGAGTTTTTTTGACCAGGCCTATAGTAGATAGTATAGTCAAAGCATTGTAGTTATATTGACTAGTGGACTAGATATCTGTTTATATATTCAAGAGTATTGAAGTACTGGAGGTTGTGATAGTCTGTATAGACTTGAATATAATGTCTTGTACCTTCACAGTAGTGTTGCCAGTGATTCAAGGCTTCAACTATTGGTAGCAGTTCTTGTTCCATAATGGGATAGTTCTACTTAGTAGGGGTAAATTTTCACGACCAAAATGATATAGGGTATAAATGATTGTTATACCATTGTATTAGTATAACTACAGCTGCATAACCTAAGGTATCTATGAATATGTATATAGGCCTTGTTGGATCAAATCTCTTGAGTAAGGGTTTTGTAGTAAAGCAGTGTTTTATTTTCCTCATTGCTTCTGATGCTATAATATTCTACTTGAATAGTTATGTATTCTTCCTTGTCAGATCTGTAATAGGTTTTAGGATACCCAACATGTTAAAAATAAATCTACAGTAGAAGTTCACAAATCCTATGAACCTCTGTACTTGAGTAAGCATCTTAGGCTCTAGCCAGTCTGGAATCATGTTTACTCTCTTGGATTCTATAGTAATGTCTTTTTTGTTTACTACAAAGTCTAGCATTCTTGTTTCAGTAACTTTAAACTCACATTTTTTGAGTTTAGCAAACAGTTTGTTTTCCCTCAGGTACTATAAGCAGTACCTTGTTTGTATGCATAGTTCTTCTAATATAGTACCATAAACAAGGATGTTGTCTAAGTAAGTAATGAGTTTGTCTTTTAGTTCCTTGAATGCTTGGTCTATATAACTCTAAAATGAGGCAGAGGCATTGCACAGACCAAAAGGGATAACTAAAAACTTAAAGAGGCCAAAGAGTGTTCAGAAGGCTGTTTTCCATTCATTGCCCTTTTGGATCCTAAAGAGATAAAATGCTTCCCTTAGATCAATTTTGGTGAAGTATTAGGCACCATAGATTTTGTTAAGGGCTTGATAGTCTATATACAAGCGAAGGTTGGGAGTATTCTTTTTTTGTATAAATAGAGTTGATAAGGTAGCAAAGGATATACTTTGGTAGATAAATTGTCTTGACTCTATATCTTTGATAAATTTCTTGAGTAGGTTTAGTTCTTTTTTAGAGTGGCAATATATTGGTCGGCAAGGTGGCATTTGACCTTCTATCAGGTCTATTGCATGGTCTAAGTGTTCTCTATAGGGAGTAATTGCTGTATTGTCTCAAAGTTAAAAACATCTATATAGTCTTGGTATTGCAAAAGTACTGGGATATCTGGTTTAGGAATATGGTAGCTTTCTATATTAGTGGATAGAATAGAGTTTTGTCTTCTAAAAGAGATCCAGTCTAGTAGAGGCATTGTTTCCTGAATATCTAGAAGGTGTTCAGGTTTCCTTTGAAATTGAACCCAGAGGTCTGTCCAGTCTATTCTAGGGTTAACTTAGTAGAACTATAGTAACCCTAGTACTACTTGATATCTGCCTGTTGAGGCTCCAATAAATATGTTCTCAAAAGGTATTCCTTGAAGAGTGTACTGTAAGTGGTATATGTATAGGGGGTATTAGACAGGATCTTGCCATCTAGTCCTCTTACTGGCTCATTAAGCCTAAATATTGGTATCAGGTTTAGTTTTTTAACAAAGCTTTTACTAATAAAATTGGCAATTGCACTACAATCAAGCAAGTAATAAACAACTCTCTGGTTTATTTCTTCTTTTATAGTTATATGTGGCATAGTAGTTATATTGGTTGTAGAAAGAGTGAGGGTCTGGTAGGCATAATTGAGTATGGAGCTCAGTACAGAGACAGCCTTCTGTATTGAGCTTATACTTTTTCTGTCTTAGCTTCTATTTGGGACAATGAGATTGGTTCATTCTATTACAAATAGCCACTTACTAATTTGTGAGTTGATGATTTAATAATCAAAAGGCTCAAAAAAGCAAAGTTTAGATAGTAGTAAAAGATGTTGTTAAGTCTGAGGTTTATCCTCAGACATACAATTCTTAAATACATGATTGTGGTGGTCTATGTACCAGGACAGACTACTATATGATCACTACCTATTGTTCTATATATAGGAGTGCTATTGTTCTTGAAATAGAGATAACCTAACCATCTTAGGGTAGTCTTTTGTTCTATTCAAGAACAGATAATAATCTATAGGTAAAGATCAGTGTTATATACAAACATTGAGGATCTTGTATCTCCATGGGATCTTATTGTCTTGGGTTCTATTTATAGCTGAAAAAAGCACATTGAAGAGAGCTTCATGATGGTCATTGAAGCAAACAATTACGTCAAGCAGTTCCCAAGATATCAGTGATTTAGTGTCTGGTGATTTGGTGATCACAGACTGATCTACTGATAACTCAGTGAATACTGATTACTTTGAAATGTTTTTGATACTGTTTGAAAGGTATTCTTAAGGGCTTTTGGTGGCTATTTAGATTATCAAAATTAGTCAAGTATTTATGGAGTTATGGTCTGAATAGAGTTTGTGATACATTTAAGATTGAGGAATTAGTAGCATTTAATTGAGGTTGGGGTGTCTTTGCAGAACAGGAGATAGCTATATGGCCAGACTCCACAATATAGACAAAAGCAAAGAAAATGTTGTTTGTCCTTCTCATCTTGTGATAGTAGTCCTGCATGGCAAGGAAAAGGATGATTGGTAGAGGCAGGTTTGGTATAAGTCAAGGGGGTTGCTGTACTGGGGCCAGAAGTATTACAAATGAAAGAGGATAGTATGGATTTTCTGATTGACAGAAGGCCCATCATTCATCTGCTTCTAGAACAGTTTGTTTGATGCTTTCATAGTTGTTTTTGCAATATAGGACCTCTATGAGCAGGTTCTTCATATTGTTCTTTAGGCTCCTATAGAACATATTATCCTATATTGTATGGGGTTGATTGGTTTTGCATACAAGGTTTTTGAAGTGGGAGACATATTCTCTGATAGATTTTGTTTGTTTAAGTAAGTACAATTGTTCAGTCAGGTGGTCATGAATATTGGGGTCCTAGAATTGTTTATAGAAGGCAATAAAAAACTTGGTCCAGTTACTCTGTAGTTCCAAATCTGTTATGAGACAACTAAGAAGGAAACTATTTCTTGTGTATTCATTAACTTGATAGAAAACATCCAAGAATACAACATAGGAAAGATATAATAGTGTGGGAAGGATTATGTAAGATATAGATAGATAGTTCTTAGTAAGGGTCATGTGATCATAGAAGAGAGATATACAGACTATCTAATATTTGTATAAGTATCTAGGGGAATCCAACAAGAAACTCCATTGAGTTCTTTCTGAACACTCACCTCAAGTGGTCTATAAGCCTTCATGACTAAGCAACAACAAAATCCTTTCCAGTAAGTATTGGCTTGGCCCATGAGATAGCATTTTCTTCAAGGTACTAGCAGATAAATGCAATACATTGTATGTCATTTGCAAATTTTCAGAGTGCCAATAAAAATGCACCATTAATTTTGGCGAGAAAGCAATCAAAATCATTAGCCTTTTCATAAAATGGTTGGATCTATGGACTCTTTTCATCTTTGTAGTTATTATCTAAGGCAAATAGGGAGAAGCAATTATTTTCTGGGGAGTATAGTGTAACAGGCTCAGCAAAGTATGTTTAGGGTATATTTTATCTAACAGTAGCAAGTTGGAGTTGGATTTGGGCTAATTGAATTTGGAGCTTTAGAACCTCAGGGTTATTACTTTGGATTGGATTGAATTCTTGAGTAGTTTCTTGGAGCTCAGTAGTACCATCTGGGTGAATAGTTGGATCATCCAACTCAGTGAGGTCTAGGCTAGGGACATTGGACTAGAAGCAAGTTATTGGATGGACCATTTGCTTGACTGGGGTTTAACTAGGCAGAGCAGGACAGGGCTTGGTTGACAACTACAAGTTGAATTATTAATGAGCTTTAATTTGTCAGGATCTTGAAGTAATTCAAGGATAGTTGTCAATTATTATGTAGATTGAGGCTAAGAGATCTTCTCTTATAGTAGTATTATATATATTATTATGTAATTATTGTATTATCTGTTGACTAATATTATGTATCATGTAACT
>Ga0153992_100470_pt1 | contig 11494 bp, 5 predicted proteins | sample TSNC076MetaG_FD_104683 | JGI IMG/M metagenome (GOLD analysis project Ga0153992, IMG submission 104683) | Attine ant fungus gardens microbial communities from North Carolina, USA - TSNC076 MetaG | ecosystem: Host-associated > Fungi > Mycelium > Unclassified | place: USA: North Carolina, Lumber... | reverse complement strand
TAAGGACTGTATGTCTGAGGATAAACCTCAGACTTAACAACATCTTTTGCTGCTTGTCTAACTTTGCTTTTTTGAGTACTTTGATTATCAAATCAACCAATCACAAATCAGTAAGTGGCCATTTGTGATAAGTAGCTACTTATACAAATGTTAGTTGGTCTGTATACCTATCTCCTATGATTACATGACCCTTACTAAGAACTATATATATCTTATATAATCCTTCCTATGCTATTTATATCTTTCCCACACTGTATTCTTAGATGTTTCCTATCAAGTTGACAAATATATGAGAAATAGTTTCCTTCTTGGGAGTTGTTTTATAATAGATAGATCTACCAATACAGGCTCCTATATATACTACTGGAGGTGGTCTGTGCACAATCACATGAGCACTAACACAACAATACCAAATATCCTAATATAGTTAAAGGCTATCAACCAAGTACAAACCAGACTAAAGAAAAACAGAAGAGAATAGACATATACTAAGAGATCCAGACCCTAGATAAGAATAGATCCATCAATACTCACTAAGCACAATCCTAGAGTGTCTCTTTATATGATTGTCAGAAAGAACTTAATAAAGTTCCCTATTGAATTGTACTAACTATTTATATAAATATCTATTAGTCTGTGTACTTATCTTCTGTGATTACATAACCCTTACTAACAACTATACATTTCTTATATAAGCTTTCCCAGGCTATTTATATCTTTTTTGTATTATATTTCTGGATATTTTCTACTAGATTGATGAATGCACAGAAAATAGTTTTCTTCCTAGAAACTATATTAGTGTATAGTCATAAGAACTTAGAGCTCAACTAAGGTAGTTGTTTAGGAAGAACTCAATAGAGTTTCTTATTGGATTCCCCTAGATACTTATACAAATATTAGATGGTCTATGTGCCTATCTTCTATAATCACATAACTCTTACTAAGAACTATCTATGTATTACCGAGGAACAGTGAATGTTCTTAGTGGTCACCCTAGATGGATGTTCAGGAAGAACTCGATGGAGTTCTTTGTTGGATTGCAGCCCTACTTATACTATTACTACAGTGGCTGTACCCTAGAGTTCCATGGTCACATGTCCTTTCCAGAATGTTCCATGGTCACCTAACCTTGTTATATGACTTGGCTCACTAAGACCCTATCCTGTTTATGTCTTTGCTCCATTGTATTACTTTGGAGATTGTTAGGTTGAGTGTTCCTATGCATGAGAAGCCTTTTCCTACTCGAGGTTCTCATAACACTAGACTAGGAGTAGTTCTAAGATGCCATAGTCTAAGTTCTTACAGGTGTAAGTATAGCTTGTGTTTTGCTAGGATCTCCAACACTTGTTGGATGGCCTTGGCATGCTCTTTTACAGTCCTGGTGAAAATAAAGATGTTATCCAGATAGACTACTACAATCTCTTCTATAATGAGGTCCCAGAAGATGTTGTTCATTATTGTTTAAAAGATGGCTGGGCTATTAGTTATTCAAAAGAATATTACTAGGGGTTTGAACAGTCTATGGTTAGTATGAAAAGCAGCCTTTCACTTGTCTCCAGGTTTAATTTGTATGTTGTTGAAACCCCAATGGATGTCCAGCTTAGTAAAATACTTGGCTCTACTATAAGAACTTAGACTAAGATGTCTTAGAATTACTCCTAGTCTGAGTTGACAAGAAGAACTCAATAGAGTTCCCATTTGATTGCTATACATTACTTATATATATTCTATATTTACTTCTATTTATAAAGTCCTGTATACCTCTTTTGAGCCATTCTCTCTCATGCATTCATTAGTTGTTTTGGCTGTATCATAACATCTGCAAAGCTGAGCTATGAGTTTGGAGATCAAGAGCAGGGAGTATCTGTTCTTTACTGTCATAGAGTTCAAGAACCAATAGTCTTGTATCAACTGGAGGGAGCTATCCTTTTTTTTGATAAAAAATACTGGGGTGGCCATAGGCAACTTAAATGGGCAAATCCATCTAGTGTGTAAGTTTTCCTCTAGGAATGTATCTAGCTCCTTCTGCTCAACCAGGGAAAGAGGGTAGACCTTGGTGGATTTGGACTTAGAACCTGGAAGAAGCTCTATCATGTGATCCCATTGATGATGCTCTAGTAAGATATCAAAGTAGTCTTTTGCAAACACAGACTTGAAATCTCTAGTATAAGGGGGCAGAGGAGTAGAAGTTGTCTATATCTCTATACTCTATTGAGTTTCTTCTACTAACTATTGAGAGGTGGTAGCAGAGGCTTGTATTGCTTCTTTAGAGAGTTCAGGGAGCAGTCTAGTAATGAACAGCTGGTCTCCAACTTTCCAATCTCATCTGTTGGTTTTGCATAGAGTCTTGAGTTCTTTGTCATTATTGTCCAAGAGGGAGAGAGAGCTGGTCTAACAGTGTTGTATAGCTCAGACCTCTTATCTTCTCTTCAAGGTTTGCTTCTTCCAGAGAGTACAATATCCTTCACATTGGGGTAGTGTAAGGACTTAGACTAGGATGTCTTAGAACTACTTCTAGTCTGAGTTGACAAGGAGAACTCAATGGAGTTCTCATTGATTATGGTACACTACTTATACACCTCCTATGTTTACTTCTATTTATAAACTCCTGCATATCTCCTTTGGTCATTCCATCTTGTGCATCTACCAATTTCCTAATTAAAAGAAAAAGAAAAAGAAAAAGAAAAAGAAAATAAATAATAACTTAGCCATTTTTGGCTATGTCATGACAGGTGAGCATTGTATCATATAGACTTCTCCCTTTTTCCAATTGACTTTGGGGTTGTGGTCTTTGAGCCAGGTGTAGCCTAGGATTAGGTTCTACTTTCTTAGGCTAGAAATAGCCAAAAACATCTGCTCTAAGTAGGTTTTGTAACAGAGAACTATGTCTACAACTTCTGATATTTGACTAGCTTCATTGGGGGAGCTATTGATATTAAAGACAGGTAAAGGCTGAGATATAGTCTAGGTGTTGATTTCCTTAAAGCAGACAAAGTCTCAATCTATAAAGCTACTAGTGGCTCTACAGTCCAGAAGCACCTTAACAAAATAGAGTTTGCTGGTGTTAGTCATGCTGACTTCTACAGGGAGGATTAAAGATGTTCTGTGTATGTCAAGAGTATTAGTAGAGAGCTGTTTGGGCAGTTGTTTCTCCTATCTTGGTTTCCAGAGGGGTATATTGATGATAGAAATGGAGGAAGAGAAGGGAGTGTCTTCAGGTTCACTGTTGCTTGTATTTACACTTTCTATGTAAAGTATAGCAAACTTATTTACAGAGAGCAACTGGGGCGCATCTTTTACTAGTTACTCTAAAAAAAATCCTCTTTAGAGAGGGTCTCTACTTTCTCTGTCACAGCTATATCCTTTAAGGCTATCAAATCTTCAATCAGCTCCTCTCTCTGCTCTACTATTAGTTGTTGTATGTCAAGCCAGTATGAGCAGTTCTTAACAAGGTGGCTGGTCTCTCCACAGCAGTAGCAACTATATAGAAGAAGAGGTCTGGTCTTTTATATTACATCAACATCCATAGAGACTCCAAGAGACTGGGACGGAGGCAGTAGAGGTAATGGTTTTGAAGGGGCAGGTATAGAGAAAACTAGAGAGTATACTATAGATAGAGGAGGTGGATGAGAAGCAGAAATCCTGGATAAGAGAGTAGATACTAGGCATTGCAAGGACTAAAAGACCTTATTGGTGAGTTAGGCCTAGTTGATTCTCTAGGCTATGTAATACTATTCTTTAGGGCCAGTGTCAGTAGGCTTTCTATAGGGCATAGTGGCAATTTAACTTTGTATATTTGTCCAGAGTCCTCGTCTAAACTTTACAACTAGGGTCTATAGATCTATGTAGTCTATATTGGAGACTAGGGCCTGGTAGCTGTCCAAGTAATTATCTACTGTCCAGCTTCCTTAGTGGTAGAGCAATCCCTCCAAGGTATTTATTATGTCCACTTCTGCATTCACTGGAAAGAACTAGGTGCAGAAATACTAATCAAAGTCAGTCCAGGTCTGGATAGAAAAGATACCAGTGTTTGATTTCTGTTTGAAGAGGTTCTCAGACCACTTCGTAGTCTGGTCTCCCTTGAAGAATGTTAGTGTCCATAGGATCTTTTTTTTCTTACAGCTGAATTGCTCTGGGACCAATTATATATACAGGGTGCAGGAGTTGAGAAAGACCTGACCAGAGTTTTGCTCTCCATAGAAGTCAGGAGGGGATGAGAGTTTTGGGTGAGCTTACAACCTTGCAGCTGTTAGAGGAGAGGATAGTGGTACAGGTACCAAAGAGTGAGATATGGCCAGAGCCAGAGACTGAGAATTTGAGACCAACTGTGTGAGCTGTTGGAGTTAAGCAGTTAGGGTGGAGAGAGCATTGTTAATGTTATTTTCTGAGTTGTTCTGTTACTCAGTGACTTCTTGCAAGTGATACTGTAAATAGGCTAGAGCATTAGCCATGGTCTGGGATATATCTACATGTGACATTTGTACAGAGTGAAGTAGTTTCAGAGGGTTGAATGAGGGTAGAGGAGAGCATCCTAGGAGAGGCTGTTCACTATGTTCTTTCAAAACTCTATTGGAAGATTCTAAACTGCTGTAAGAGTGACCAGAGCAGAGTAGACTCTAGCAGGATCAGGAGTCGCCGAGTCAAGCTAAGGCAATTAAATATTACATAGTAATATTTAATTAGATGCAAGGTCACTCTAGGAGGTTAGTCTAATGTTTTAGAGATGGCATTAGTAGGGTCCCTTTATAGGAACTGCTTGACATAATCATTTACTTCAATAACCATCACAAAGCTCTCTTCAATGTACTTCTTTTGGCTATAAATAGACCTCAAGGCAATAAGATCCCATGGAAATACAAGATCTTCAATGTTTGTATATGATACTAATTGTAGTGACTTAGCCTAAGATGACTTAATTATACTTCAAGTTTGAGTTGACAAAAAGAACTTAATAGAGTTCCCATTTGATTCTGTACACTACTTATACAACTACTACATGGTCTATGCACTACTTTCCCACACTTATCATGTAATATCATCATGTGATGTAACCTTGTGACATCCTGATATATGGCTGTAATATGCAACATTGTCATATAATACTTTTCCATACTTCTTTCTTGTATAGTAAGTCTAAATAAGAAAAGAAAATAAAATAAAAGAAAAAGAAAATAAAATAATGACTTAGCTGTTTTGCCAAGTCATAACACTAATCTTTATCCATAAATTATCATCTATCCTTGAATAGAACAAAGGACTGCCCTAAAATAGTTAGGTTATTTCTATTTCAAGAACAATAGTACTCCTATATGTAGAACAATAGGTAGTAATCATGTGGTAGACTGTCCTTGTGCACAAACTGCCACAATTATGTATTTAAGGACTATATGTCTGAGAATAAATCTCAGACTTAACAATATCTTTTGTTACTATCTAAACTTTGCTTTTTTGAGAATTTTGATTATTAAATTATTAACTTACAAATCAGTAAGTGACCATTTGTAATAATTTCACCAAACTAGATATCTGCTGGAGATTCAACAATGTGCATATCAAACCTGGAGATGAGTAGAAGGCTACCTTCCAGACAAACCACAGACTCTTTGAGCCCTTGATAATGTTCTTTGGGATGACTAACAGTCCAGTTATCTTTCAGACTATAATGAATGACATCTCCCAGGATTTAATTACAGAAGAGATTATAACTGTATACTTGGATGATATTCTCATCTTCACTAGAATAGTAAAAGAGCATGTATGGGCTGTCCAAAGAGTGTTGGAGATTCTCACTGAGCACAAGCTATTTCTCTGCCCTAAGAAGTGTAAATTCTAGAAGACAAGGTGTTATCAATAGACAGTGAATGTCCTTAGTGATCACCCTAGATAGATGTTCAAGAAGAACTCAATGGAGTTCTTTGTTAGATTAGAGTACTACTTATACTATTTTACAGTGGCTGTGCTACTACTAGTCCACAATCACATGTTCTTCCAGAATGTTCTATGATCACTTGACCTTGTCATGTGATTTGGTTACCTAAGTTCCCACACTATTTATACCTTGACCCCATTGTATGACTTGAGATTTTGGATTAAGTGTTTAAATGCATAGGAGACCATTTCCTTCTTGGGGCTCTCATAATACAAGGATTGAGTACTTAGGTCTGATAATCTTGGAGAACAAAGTATTTATGGATCCTGTTAAGATAGTCAGAGTCCAAGAGTAGCCTACCCTAGAAAATTGAACTAACATACAAGCCTTCCTGGAGTTCACCAACTTCTACTGCTGGTTCATCCACAACTTCTTTGCACTAGCCCATCCTCTATTTGACCTTATAAAGTCTGATACACCCTAGTCATGGAACAATAAGGAACACAAAGCCTTTGAAGCACTTAAGACAGCTGTCACTAGTGCTCTGGTCCTTGTGTTATTCCAGGATTTAGAGCTCTTTTATATTAAAGCCAATAGTTTGGATTTCACTACTGGAGCAGTCCTCTCCCAATGGCTACCTGGAGATAAGAAATGGTACCCTGTTACATTCTATAGCAAGTCCCTATCTCTAGTAAAACAGAACTACGAAATCTACAACAAGAAGATGTTGGCTATCATCTATACACTGGAAGAGTGGAGATACTTTCTAGAAGGAGTAAGGCATCCAGTGGAAATATAGACCAACCATAAAAACTTAGAATACTTCATGATGGCCAAGAAACTTAACTATTCTCAAGCCTGTTGTTCTCTTTACTTGGTTTATTTTGACTTTATGCTTGTTCACTGTCTAGGCTGTTCTATAGAGAAACCAGATATGCTTTCTCAGAGACTAGTCTATGGTACAGGAACTTTTGACAATAAAAACATCATTCTTCTCTGTCTAGAAATGTTTGCCATCTGGGCCTTGGAAGATGTTGAACTAAAAGGGACAGAGAAGAATATGCTCTCTGATATCTGCAAAGACAACCACAACAGAGACCAAGAAGAACCTATAGCCTGGACAGCTCACAAGCTCCAACAGTCCTTAAGCCAAACAGTGTACTCCATGGAGTAGTCAAATGTTAATAGTCTACTCTGCTTCTAAGACAAGATATACATTCCCTAGAACCTAGATCTTTGCAGATGTATTGTCTTACTGTACTATAATACAAAGATTGCAGGACACCCCAGCTGGTGGAAGACTCTGGAGCTAGTATCTTGGAACTACTAATAGCCTTAGATATTCTGGTATATTGGACAGTACATCAGCATGTGCAATCTGTGTTTAAGGACAAAGCCCATATAACATCCACTAGTAGGCAAACTCTATCCTCTCTCTGTTCCAGAAACACAGTGGAACACCCTGAGCATAGACTTTGTAGTAAAACTTCCTGAGCCATCTGGATATGATGCAGTAATAATAGTAGTGGACTCAGTATCAAAAAGGGCATACTTCATTCTAACTCACACTACAGTAACCATAGAAGAAGTAGCTAGACTGTTCCTCTATCATATCTAGAAACTCCATAGACTTCTTAGACAAGTAGTCTCAGATAGAGATCTGTAGTTTGTTGTATTCTTCACTTAGGAACTCTATAGGCTTCTTGGAATTAGGTTAGTCTTCTCTATTGCTTGGTACCCTCAAACAGATGGACAAACAGAGTACATCAACCAGGAGCTAGACCAATACCTCTGTGTTTTTATAACAAATGACAGGATGACTGGTACAATATCCTCCTAATGGTAGAGTTCCAGCACAACAATTATGTCTACTTTTCTACTCAACAGTCTCCATTTCTGCTAGACACCAGAAGGATCTCTCATATGGGATTTGAACTATGATAGTACCCTTCTAGCCTAGAGACTGTCAATGAGTTTATAGAGAGAATGAGGAATACCACCAAAGAAGCCAAGTCTATGATATAAAAAGCCCAAGAAGACATAGTAAGATACTACAACCAACAGAGGACCCCAGTCCCTATCTTCAAGCCCAGAGACAAGGTATTCCTAGATGTACTAGATATCTGGACTACCTGTCTTTTCTAGAAGCTTTCTCATTAAAGGCTAGGTGTTGTCGATAGATAGTGAATGTCCTTAGTAATCACCCTAGGTGGATGTTCAAGAAGAACTCAATAGAGTTTTTCATTGGATTGCAGCCCTACTTATACTACTACTACAGTGGCTGTACTCTAAAGTTCCACAATCATATGTCCTTTCCAGAATGTTCTATGATCACCTGACCCTGCCATGTGATATGATTTCCTAAGCTTGCTGCTATTTATATCTTAACTGTATTGTATAACTTAGGGTTATGGATTATAGGTTCAAATGCACCAGAAACTATTTCCTTTTTGGGGCTCTCATAACACTAGGTCTATTCATTATAGAACAACAAGTTGGACCTATGGCTTACAAGTTGAAGTTGCTATACTTGATAAGACAGCTACATTCCATCTTTAATATAGTCAAACTGTTTGCCACCCCAGAAGACCTAATACCAGACTGCAAACTGGAAGGATACCCCCTACTGATACTTATCAATGGAGAAGAGGAGTGGAAAGTAGAAGAGATCCTTGACAGCTGCTAGCACCAGAGACAGTTCCAGTACTTTATCAAGTAAAAGGAATATGATTGTGAATACAACTCTTGGAAGCTCATCTCCAAGTTTCTATACCTGATCTCATGGTAAACTTCCATTGCAGACACCTAGGAGCCCCTAGATACATCTGCTAGACTGAGTTTAATGCAATTTTTCTGCCCCAGACCCATTGCTTTGAGATGTAGCAATCTTGGAGGGAAGGTGAATGTAAGGAGACTATACTAAGTTGCACTTCTGACATACCAGGGGTAGCCCACCAGAGTGACCCTGTACTAATTAAATAATAATTATATAACATTTAATTAGTTGCCTACTTCTGCATTCCTAATCCTGACCCTTAGGGTATTCTATAGCTAAGGGAACTTGTATATATAGTATAGAGTACTCTTTTAGGAGTCTTATTCTATTCTTTGAGGATTCTTCTGGAAGGTGAGTTGTAACATACTCCAGAGTATATTTATAGAACTGAGGATTCTCCTGGAAGCTCTACTCCAGCCACCCTCAGTGTTAGCATGAGGTCATGAAGACTTAGGCTCAACTGAGGTAGTTGTTCAGAAAGAACTCAATAGAGTTCTTTATTGGATTCTACTAGGTACTTATACAAATATTGGTTAGTCTGTGTGTCTGTCTTCTGTGATCACATGACCCTTACTAAGAACTATCTATATCTTATATAATCCTTCCCATGCTATTTATATCTTTCCCACATTGTATTCTTGGATATTTTCCATCAAGTTGATAAATGTACAAGAAATAGTTTCCTTTTTGGGAGTTGTCTCATAACACACTGTCTGGTTCTCTTGGTGGTAGGATACTTCCTCCAAGGTATTTATAGTATTAGTCTTCACATTGACTGAAAAGAATTGAGTCCAGAAATACTGATTGAAGTTAGCCTAGGTCTGAAGAGGGAAGATGCTAGTATTTACTTTCTGTCAAAAGAGGTTTTTGGACCACTTGGTAGTCCAACCTCCTTTGAAGAATATTAGTGCCCTGTTATGAGACAACTCCCAAGAAGAAAACTATTTCTTGCACATTCATCAACTTGATGGAAAATATCCAAAAATACAATGTGGGAAAGATATAAATAGCATGGGAAGGATTATATAAGATATAGATAGTTCTTAGTAAGGGTCATGTGATCACAGAAGACAGGCACACAGACTAACCAATATTTGTATAAGTACCTAGTAGAATCCAATAAAGAACTCTATTGAGTTCTTTCTGAACAACTGTCACAGATGCACTATGGACCAGTAGTCACATACTGTATGGTTTACTACTACACCAAAAGGGCAACATTAGCAAGGCTACTTGCTAATGAGGGTCCAGCTATTTATGTAGTTTTTTGAACAGGTATTTTGTTATATCTTTATGTTACTGTTTAGTAGTCACTTTTTTGTGACAACAACCATCTCTAATTAAGCCTTAAGTCTTTACAATCTCACACTAATATGTTTACAGAACCTTTTTTTTCTCATAGCTGAATTGCTCCAGAACTAGATATATATATAGGGCATAGAAGCTGAGAAATGCCTGACTAGAATTCTACTCTCCATAGAAGTTGGAAAAGAATGAGAGTTTGGGGTAATCTTGCAACCTTGCAGCTGCTGAAAGAGAGGTTAGTGGTATTACAAACTTCATTTGGACCATAACTCTAGGAATACTTAACTGATTTCAATGATCTAAATGGCCACCAAAAGCCCTTAAGAAGACCTTTCAAATAATACCAAAAACATCTCAAGGCAATCAGTATTCACCAAGTTATCAGCAGATCAGTTGGTGATCACTAAGTTACCACACACTAAATTGCTGATATCTCAGGAACTGCTTGATATAATCATTTGCTTCAATGACCATCATGAAGCTCTCTTCAATGCACTTCTTTCAGCTATAAATAGACCCCAAGGCAATAAGATCCCATGGAGATACAAGGTCCTCAATATTTGCACATAACATTGATCTTTATTCATAGATTATTATCTGTCCTTGAATAGAACAAAGGACTGCCCTAAGATGGTTAGGTTATCTCTATTTCAAGAACAATAGGTAGTGATCATGTAGTAGGCTGTTCTTGTGCACAGACCACTACAATTATGTATTTAAGAACTGTATGTCTGAGGATAAACCTTAGACTTAATAATATCTTTTGCTACTTGTCTAAACCTTGCTTTTTTGAGCCTTTTGATTATTAAATCATCAACTTACAAATCAGTAAGTGGCCATTTGTGATACTTCTCAGGCTAAGTCACTACATAGAAGCCCAGTTACTTTGAAGTAGTCAAGGAGCATACTATCTAGATAATGCTATAACTAGATTATATAAAATATTGTAATTAGTGTTGTACTCGACATTGCAGTTGGCATTATAGCTAATTTTGCAGGTGCTAGGCCAAGGTTCTGATATATATATTCAGCAATTTATTACATGGTGTATATCTGAGGTTCCAATAACTGAATTTTCTAGGATTATATAATAACTTTTACCATTTCTAGTTTAGCTTGTTCTAACATAATCACATGGACCTATGGGCCTAGTGGATCCCCACCTCTCTCTCAATCCTTATGTAATATTATCCTAAAAATAGAAAGATAAGAAAAAAACAAAAGAAAATGTTTTGGGTGATAATTCATAACATTAATGGTGTTGGCAAACAAAGCAAACACAGATGACCGACACACTATATTTCTGTTAAAGAAAAATGTAAAAGTGGAAATCATTAAAACAATCATCTGCCAACACTGCAGGTCACATTTCTACTATCTCTTCCACTGATCCAATCAGTCTTATTTGTCTTTACAGCTGCCCTATTATCAAGAACACAGTATTACATCAAGTTTACGTCTATATCCCAACCCTCAGTCCCAGGCTTCGTGAAAGAGGATGTAATGGATTAGAACAAAGTCAGAGAAAATGACTAGAGGCGCAG
>Ga0153992_100462_pt1 | contig 11572 bp, 9 predicted proteins | sample TSNC076MetaG_FD_104683 | JGI IMG/M metagenome (GOLD analysis project Ga0153992, IMG submission 104683) | Attine ant fungus gardens microbial communities from North Carolina, USA - TSNC076 MetaG | ecosystem: Host-associated > Fungi > Mycelium > Unclassified | place: USA: North Carolina, Lumber... | reverse complement strand
TGGTAATAGAAACTTGATAGAATCAAAGAAACTACAAAGCCACAGCACTTTTTGATATTCACTCAGTTCAGTGGTGGTGACAAGGACAAAGGTGGGTTTGGCACTTGGAATATGGCAAGAACACCACAATTGTGTACTAACACTAACCAAGTTTATGGTAATAAACACACTTCTCATTCCATTCCTAGCCCAAAGCTCATGCTACCCCCCTAGATGGTTTTTCATAGTCATCAAGCTTTTTCTTGAGATGATCCCAAAGGCATTTAATGGGATTAAGATCCGGAGACTGTGCCAGGCATATAAGAACTCTGAAATCATTGTCCTAGAACCTCTTCTTGGCCAATCAATTTTGAGATGTACTTGGGGTTATTGTCTTGCTGAAAATAAACATCTTCTATCTGATGGTCATAATACTTCAAGGATTTGAGGAGCTCATCTCTCAGAATTTCTGTGTAAAGGTTAGCTAGCATCTATCTTGTAAGGGGACCATACCAAACCTTACTCCTGATACACTAGTAGTAGTGCACCAGAGTAACCCTGCAACTAATTCAATCCCAATTACCTCATATTTAATTAGTTGTCCACTCCTGCATTCTTGTCCCTGACTACTAGGACATTCCATAGCTAGAGGAGTTGTATATATAGTGTAGATTACCCTCCAGGAGCCTCATCCTATTCTCTGAGGTTTTTTCTGGAGGTGAGTTGTAAATGTATTCTAGAGTCTATTTATATACTGAGGTTTCTCCTGGAGTCCACTCTGCTCTAGTTGCCCTTACAGCAGAATAGGATCTCCCAACAGAGCCTTAAGTAGTTGCAATGGACAGCCACTCACTGGTTACTCTCTATTGCTTGTCTTAACCCTCTGTACACTCCACTCCTGTTATGATAACACTATTAGAGAGCCCCCAGGGCATAGCTGATGCCCTGGGCTACCTCCACAACCATCTACAGCAGCTTTTGGAAAGGCAGAATAATGCCAGAACTACTATCAATGCTGCTCTCACTGCCCTGACTGCCCAATTACAATAACTCACACAACTTGTGGAAACCTCATCTCCAACCCTAGTAGCTGACACTCTTTGGGCACTATCCCCACTACCAACACCCCATCCAGTAACAACTGTCTCTCAATCTTGGGTTCAGTCTAAACTCCCTTCACCTCTAGACTTCAGCAGAGACTGGAGTTTTGGTTGAACATTCCTCAACTCCTGCTCCCTATATATATGTCTAGCCCTGGAACAGTTCAATTTGGACCTGGAGAAGATCTTTTGGGTGCTTATGTTCTTAAAAAGTGGATAGGCAGTTAAGTAGTCTGAGAACCTCTTCCACATAGAGGTAGACACAGGTATTTTCCCCATCTTATCTTGATCAGCCTTCAAGCAATACTTCAGGGCTCAATTCTATCCTGTTAATGCAGAGGCAGATGCCACTAATGTCTTAGAGAGGTTTTTCTACTACTAGAACAATTGAATGGTAAAGGATTATCTAGACTTCTTCCAGACCCTGGTCTCTAATACTGGATACATGGACTCTCAGACTCTCATGGTCAAGTTCTGTAAGGGGCTATAAACCAGAATTCAAAACCAGATTGCAACCATACCAGTAGGACATCCTGGAGACATGGACCTGGAAGCCTAGTATGAGGCAGCTTAAAGAATTGACTAAGCTTGACTGGCAAACAAAGTCTTCTAGTCAAACCAAAGACAGCCATCCCTCTAGTTTGCACCCATATACCCTCTGCCCTTCTCAGTTATTTACCCCTTCTCTCTGGTAATTTATCCCTTGCCTATGCCAATACTATTTCTATCCATCAAACCTACTCCTGTTCCCTCTGCTCTGTTAATGGCCATGGATGTAGATATTGCTTGGAAAACCTGGCAGCTGTCTCTGAAGGGCTGCCACTATTGTGGAGACACTAACTACTTAGTTAGGGACTTCCCCCATTACTTAGACATAAGACAACTAATGATAGAGCAGTGGAAGGAGTTGATAGAAGATTTGCTAGCTTTAAAGGATTCTGTTTCTAAAGAAGAGAACTCTCCAGTAGAGGAGGATTTTGTATAGAGTGGTATAAGAACTTAGACAGTGACACCTTAGATCTACTTCTAGTCCAAGTTAACAAGGAGAACTCGATAGAGTTCCTATTCAATTGTAATACACTACTTATATATGCCTTGTATTTACTTCTATTTATAAACTCCCACACATCTCTTCTTAGTTGTTCTTTCCCATGCATCCACTAATTAAAAGAAATAAAAGGAAAAGAAAATAAATAATGACTTAGCTATTTTGGCTATGTCATAACACCACCCCCCTCTCAAGTTTCCTCGTCCCAAGGATTTTTACAGCTCATAATAGGGGTCACAGATGTTCCCCATGTTGTCGTCATCTTCCTCTGTTCATTCCTTTATTTCTGAATTTCCCTGTTCGATCTCTTCCTCTTCTTCTTTTATAGTTTCCATTGTCTTTCATTCCCTTATTCTTTCTCCTTTTCATCTTCTCCAGTTTCTTTCTAACCTTGCCCAGTATTCTTTGTCATACCTCTTGTCTGACTATCCAAACAGTTTTCTTGCTGTGAATCTTCCTGGTAATTTCCCTCTCTAAAATATCCCTTTTTCCTTTTCCTGTCTTCTGATGTCTTCCATGTCTCTTCTGTATTCCTTTTTATACTCTTTGACTGCCTCTTTTGCATTTTCCAGATTTTCCCTTCCTTCCCATATATCTGATTCTGCCATAAATCCCTTCCATCATACCAGGTACTTATCCTTTCCTCATATTCGCTGTTTGTTCAGAATTCTCTCTACTTTTCACTTCTTTTCTCCCTCAATTACTACTGGAGCTGGTTGCTTCTTTCTCTGCCCCTCTACCTGCCCTACATATCTTCGTATTCTACTAACATTAACTACTAAGTGTATTTTTACTATACTAGGTAGTTCTAATTCTACTGTGTTTGATGATACGATCTTCTTTATCTTGTAAGGGCCTACACATCTTTCTGTCAATTTCTCTGTCCTCCTTCTGACCATCTGATATTTCAGATCCTTAGTACTCAGCATTACCAAGTCTTCTACTTTATATTCATCAACTTCTGCTCTCTTTCTATCTGTATATTTCTTCATCTCCTCTTGTGCTTTTCCTAGTGCTGCTTTTGCTTCCTCCTGGATCTCTTTCATTTTTGTTACGAATTTCTCTGCTCCTTCATATTTCCCCTTCCTTCTCATCTCAAACCCCATTCTAGGATCTTGTCCATAATTTGCCTTGAAGAGCGACACTTCAGTACTTGAGTGCGTTTTGTTATTGTAGGCAAACTCTGCTGTTCCTAACCAGTCAGGCCACTGCTCCTGCCTGTGGTCAATAAACATCCTTAAGTACTGTTCCAGTTCCTGATTAACTCTCTCTGTCTGTCCATCAGTTTGAGGGTGGAATGCTGTTGACAATTTACTCTCAATCTCCAACATCCTATTCAACTCCCTTATTAATCCTGCTGTGAATTGGGGTCCTCTATCTGAAATGATACTTTCTAGTAGCCCATGCAGTTTCCACACATTATTTCTAAACAACTTTGCTAATCCCTCTGCTAATGTTTTCTCTGTAGTTGGTATAAAATGGACCATCTTAGTTAACTGATCCACTACTACTAGAATGCTATCATATCCCTGTGCTAAAGGTAACTTAGTGATAAAGTCTGCCGATATATGCGTCCATGGTTTTTCTGGAATTGAGTTTGGCATTAATTTTCCTGCTGGTTGTTCTGTGCAGTTTTTATTGCACTGGCAAGCATCATACCCTTCTACATATCATTTCACCTCTTTAGTAATCCCTGGCCACCAGAAGTTTCGAGTGACCAGTTCTACTGTCTTCCACTGTCCTCCATGTCCTCCCACTGGTGTATCATGGTACAGCTTAATTATTTCTGCTCTCAATATATCATCTTTAGGTACATACACCTTTTCTTCCTTATATATTATACCATCTACTTCCCTCCACTCTTCATCTCTCAGCATCTTTACTCCTGCTTGTTTCATTTCTTCCACTGCTTTGACTACTTTATCATCTTTTACTTTTGACTTCCTTACTTTCTCCAATAGGTCCACTCCTTCTACAATTATTTCTACCCTTTCCACTCTTCTGACTTCTAGCCACTCGGGTTTTACCAATATCTCATCCTCATTGTCCCTTTCTACTCCTACCTCCCAATCTGGCCTTCTGCTCAAGCTATCTGCCTTTCCCATCTTACTCTCTGGAACATGCTTTAGCATAAAATCAAACCTCGATAGGTATAATGCCCATCTTGCTTGTCTTCTATTCAGTTTTTGCACCTTTATGAAGTATTTGAGGTTTTTATAATCTGTCCAAATCTCAAACCTTGTCATTGTTCCTTCCAGGAAATGCCTCCATGCTTCTAGACATCTGACTACTGCCAACATTTCTTTGTCATGAATCTTGTAGTTTCTTTCTGTGTCACTCAGAGATTTAGAAATAAAAGCGACTGGTCTCCATAGCTTGTTAGGACCCTTTATTGATAATACCCCTCCAGTAGCATAGTTTGAAGTGTCTGCCTTTACCCTGAATTCTTTGTCTAGGTCTGGGGCTGCTAGTACTGGCTTAGTTGTAAAGATTCTTTTGAGCTCGTCAAATGCTTTCTGCTGCTCCTCTCTCCACTGCCACTTCACATCCTTCCTCATCAGTATATTTATTGGTCTGGCTACTCGAGCAAAGTCCTTAATAAACCTCCTGTAATAGTTTGCAAGGCCTAAAAATTTCCTGATGTCTTTTATATTTTTGGGTTCTGACCAGCTCAACACTCTATCCATCTTTTCCTTCTCCATCTCTATTCCGTTGGGTCCTATAATAACCCCTAAGAATCCAATCTTTCTTACTCTCCATACACATTTCTCTGGTTTGACATACAAGTCGTTCTCCTCTAATCATTTCAGCACTTCTTCTACTATCTTATCATGCCCCTCCTCCGTTTCTGTTCCAACTAGCATATCATCCACAAATACTGCTACTTTTCCTTCATTAATCATATCTCTTAGGATCTCATTTATCATTGCTTGGAACATAGCTGGTGAATTTGTCATCCAAAAAAACATAACAGTTGGCTCGAAGGATCCAACATATGTGGTGAATACTCCCTTCCACTCATTTCCTTCTTTTATCCTCACATTGTTAAAGCCCCATCGTAAGTCCATCTTGGTGAACACCTTCTTACTCCCCATATTGTTGATTAGATCTGTAATTAGTGGCAGGAGGTAATTATTTTTCACAGTTTGTTCATTTAGGCTCCAATAGTCCATAACTATCCTCTTTTTCCCATCTTTCTTACCCACAAAGAAAAATGGTGATGTCTGAGGGGACTTTGATGGTCTAATATACCCCTTTCTTAACTGGTCATCCACAAATTTCTGGATCTTCTCCCTCTCATCTTTGGAAAGAGGGTAGATCCCTCCTTTTTATAGTTTAAATGTCTCCTTGAGATCTATGGCATGATCCCAGATTTTTCTTGTTGGCATCCTCTCCGACTCCATTTTCCCAAACACCTTTCTCCACCTAAGAAATTTCTGTGGTACCATTTCTTCGATTTTCCTATAGTTTGCTATTACTTCTTCTTCCCTTCCCCAGTCTTCCTTATTGTCCACTGCCCATCTCACCATCTTCTCTTCTTCCAATGTCACTACTCTTTTTACTCTCTTTCTCCCCTTTTCCTCCCTTAACTTTGTATTTCTTCCACATAATAGTGGGCACCTTGTCATCTTGACTTCTCCAGTCTCCCAATTGATTTCTGGGTTGTGGGCTTGCAACCACGGCATCTCCAGTATCACATCTGTTTTTCCCAAATTACATACATCCATCCTCATCCTTTCTACATGGCTCTTGTAGTACACGTTTACTTCCACTTGGTATATAATAGCCCCTCCACTATTGTTTGTTCCGTCTACATTTCTGACCACTACTGGTCTTTCTAGCTTCTGCAGTCTAAACCTATGCTTTACTGCCATTTTCTTGTCCATAAACATTCCTGTCATACCACTGTCCAAGAGTGCTTTTACTATAACACCCTCATGGGTGTCTAGCTTTTCTATCCTGATATTCAACCACACTTCTCTTAGCATTTTGAAGGTTCGTCTGACCTCCCTTTGCCTACCCCCCTCTTTTGCTGCACTTTCTGGGACTCCTGTCCATGCGCTGCTCTGCTGTGCCTTTCTTTTCTGACATCCACACCACTTCTGCCTGTCTGAGATCACCCTCTGTCCTCTATTCTCCTCTACCTGGCATCCTTTCTGCCTACACCTTTCACACTCCACATACGATACTATTACCTCCCTTGTATACTACCCCAGCTCTAACAGGCATGCCTCATCTGGGATGCCCTCTCTACAGTGCTCCTGTGCTTTTCATTGTAGGACATACGCCAGACTTCTCCTCTACTCTTTTTGCTGTGCTTTTTGTGGCATGGCCACACATGCCACCTTTTCCACCATTCGCAACTTCTTTTCTCCTTTCCAAATAGAACACTCTCTACACTTATGTCCTTTCTCTCTACACTTAAAACATTCTACTTCTACTGTCTCCTGTTTTCTTATCATTGTCTCCCTCACATCACATTGCATCACCCTGCTTGACAGTACTTCAAATTTATTTTGGGGAGCAGTTCCCCTCTCCTCCTTTCCTTTCTTATTCCTGCAATTTTAGGCCAGGTGCCCGAACCCTTTGCAATTCCAACATTCTCGTTCTTTCTTTCTTTCTAATTTTGCCCTTAGTTTGGTGAGGGTATGCTTTTGGTTGAGCAGGTTGCTCATAAGGGAGTTGTATTGAGTTTGAGACATCGTGTTGATGTCTCAAGGGTACGGAGTGAATGGTTGGTCTTACTAATTATATTACATCTGCTGGGGCACAAGATCTTCACCCAGCCAAAGTCCTACTGCCCTACTAACTACTGCCTTAATACTATAGTTATGCTATCACCCCAAGGAGAGGATCCCTAACCTAAATGCCTTCTTAAGGATGCGGCATTAATCTCCTGCATAGACAGATGACAATGCACCTGTAGCATAAAGTTTATAGTGTAAAAGAAGTACAAGTAACTATCCAGTCCACTCGATTGTAAGGTCAGGTCTTAGTGGTGATACCCGAGTTTGGTACCATATCTCCACCTGTAGTCCCTAACTGACTGCAAAGTCCCCTTAAGCCTAGGGCCTGGCTATATCATGGTGGTCCTGAGTTGTATCACTCAGGTACCGAGGAAGATAAGAGAGTAAAGGTGGCAGGGCTCTATGATGAGTGGTGCTGATAGGGGGAATCAAGTTCTAGTGTAAGAACTTAGACAGTGACACCTTAGATCTACTCCTAGTCCAAGTTGACAAGGAGAACTCGATAGAGTTCCCATTTGATTGTAGTACACTACTTATACATGCCTTGTATTTACTTCTATTTATAAACTCCCATACATCTCTTCTTAGTTGTTCTTTCCCATGCATCCACTAATTAAAAGAAATAAAAGGAAAAGAAAATAAATAATGACTTAGCCATTTTGGCTGTGTTATGACAAGTGGTCAGCAAGGAGTATACTCCAGTTACTCCTAGTAAATAGGTTTAGTGTACTTGCTATAGAGAAAAGTAATACAAGTACAAATAAACCCACAGATCCCTTCCAATCCTGCTACCAAAGCTCCAGTCCAGAAACCAAAATAGAAAAGGAAACTACCCAAACAACTCTCTGCTAGCATGTTGGATACTTGTGGAGCATCTCTTATTCTGTCTATAGAAGTTCTTACAATGGATACTACCAAGGCCTACTCCATTAAGGCTCTACTTGATTATAGAGTGATGGGCAGCTTCATTAACAAGAACTTTGTCTGAGCCAAAAAGAGTCTCTCTTATCCTATACCTGTATTCAATATAGACAGATCTCCTAATGAAGCAGGTCAGATATCTGAGGTAGTAGATATTGTCCTCAAGTACAACTTCCACTTAGAACAGATACTTCTTGTGGTTTCTAGCCTAGGAAGGCAGAACTTTATACTTGGTTACTTCTGGCTTAAAGACTATAACCCAGAAGTTGACTAGCAGAAAGGAGAAGTACTCATAACCCAGTGCCTGTCACGGTGCAAAGGATGTTGAGTACTGAAAAAGGAATGTACCTTGAAGAAGAAACAGCAAGTCCAAGCCATAAACATCTATCAGAGTAGTTCCATACCAGAACTCACCAAGGAGGAAGAGGAGACACCCAGCAGAACGGATGGAAGAGACTGGAAACTAGGGAATTGTCTGTTTATAACCCAACTTCTGCTGGTCCTAGAATGGAAAGAACTCTAGGCCACTGCCACCACCTTGCTGTAGTGTGACTATTGGGTTGAGCTAACCCTAGGACTGGGTTGTCTTTTATTTGGAGTGAACAAAGAGAACTTAACAGAGTTCCCCTTGGATTTAGGCTACTACTTATACCTTTTACATATGGCTATGCTACTAACCCTAACCTACTAATGATCTAATGGAATCTACTAGAATGTTCCTTGACATATGACCTATATGATATGATTGATCATGTGACCAATTTGTTACAGGATGTGATGGATTGTGACACATGTAACTGATTATGTGACTCCCTTATTGTCTAATTAAAAGAAAAGTAAAAGATAAAGAATTAAAGAAATAAAAAGTTATTATGGTCAAGATAGCTTATAATACTTGTAATGTCTGGCTGAGAGAGCTTGTTATAGTATAGAGACACAAGAAGGCCCCAGTTCTATGCCTGACTATATCAAGAGATTCAAAACAGTATTTGCAAAGGAAGATTTTAATATTCTTCTAGAGTATTATTGCTAGGATCATGCTATTGAACTCCTTCCTGGATTAGAACCCAAGTTGTCCAAGGTGTACCCTTTGTTCCCTGTGGAACAAAAGGAGCTAGATACTTTCCTCAAAGAAAACTTGTGCACTGGACAAATTTGACCCTCTAAATCCCCCATGGTTACTCTGGTCTTTTTTATTAAGAAAAAGAATAGTTTGCTCTGTCTGGTCCAAGACTATTGCTCTCTCAATGCTATGACAATCAAAAACAAGTATTCTCTTCCCCTGATCTCCAAACTTGTCTTGTAGCTCTACAGAGCCAAGTACTTCACCAAGCTTGATATCTGCTAGAGCTTCAACAACATGCACATCAAGCCCAGAGATGAATGGAAGACCACATTCTGTACCAACTGTAGACTGTTTGAGCCCTTGGTAATGTTCTTTGGTATGGCTAACAGTCTAGCTATGTTCTAGATGATGATAAACAATATTTTCCAAGACCTCATAGTGGAAGGTATTGTAGTCATCTACCTAAACAACATTCTCATTTTTACTAGGACTGTGGAAGAACATACAAGAGCTGTTCAAAGGGTACTTGAGATCTTGGTGGAGCACAAGCTATTCCTTTATCTAAAGAAATGCAAATTCCAGAAGGAGCAGATCAAGTACCTGGATCTAGTTATCTCAGAAAATGAGGTTTCCATAGACCCTGTTAAGGTTGCTAGAGTGTGTGAGTGGCCAATCCCAGAGAACAAGACCAACATCTAGGCCTTCCTGGGGTTTGTTAACTTCTACAGGCAATTCATACAGGACTTCTTGACCATGGCATGCTCTCTCTTTGACTTGATCCAAGCCAACCAAGCATGGACCTAGATGGATAAGGAACACAAGGCTTTTGATGTCCTTAAGCAAGTGGTAACTTCCACTCCAGTGCTGGTGTTCCTACAAGACTTAGACCCCTTTAGGATTGAGACAGATAGTTCCAACTTTGCTACAGAAGCAGTTCTATCACAGCAGTCACCTACAGATGGAAGGTGGTACCTAGTGGCCTTCTATAGCAAGTCATTATCCCCAGTAGAACAGAATTATGAGATCTACAACAAGGAAATACTAGCTATCATCTGGGCCCTGGAAGAGTGGAGATATTTTCTTGAGAGAACAGCTCATCTAGTGGAAATTTGGATAGACCACAAGAACCTTGAGTACTTCATGATGGCTAAGAAACTCAACCGTTATCAAGCTCGTTGGTTCTTGTACCTCGCTCACTTTAACTTCACTCTCTGCTACCAACCCAGACAATTCATAGAGAAGCCCAACATCTTATCCTGAGGGCCAGATCATAGAACTAGAGCTGGTGACAACAAAAGTGTTACACTCCTCTGACTGGAATTCTTTGCTGTCTGGGCATTGGAGGGGGTCAAACTCACAGAGGAAGAACAGAAGGTACTTTTTGATATCTAGTATGGTAACTAAGATAGAGACTTAGAAGAGCCCATTGCTAAGACTGTTTTGGAGCTGCAACAGTCTACCAATAAGTCATTACACTTCTTGGAGTGGTCCAACATAGACAGCTTGCTCCAATTTTGAGGCAAGATATATATATCCCAGAATTCAGAACTAAAAAGACAGATTATCTCCCTATATCACGACTCCAAGATAGTAAAACATCCCAGATGCTAGAAGATGCTGGAGTTGGTGTCGTAGAACTACTGGTAGCCCTAGATGTCAAGGTATATAGACCAATATATCAGCACTTGTGACCTGTACTTGTATACCAAGCCTATAAAATACTCTCTGGTAGACAAGTTGTATCCTCTCCTGGTCTCTAGAACATGTTGGGATATGTTCAGTGTTGGCTTTGTCATAGAACTCCCTGAATCTGCCAGTTGCAATGCAGTCATAACAGTGGTAGACTCAGTGTCCAAGAAAACATACTTTATTCTAACATATACAATAGTAACTGTAAAAGGAGCAGTATGGTTGTTTCTCCATCATGTCTGGAAGCTGCATGGCTACCTCAGTGTATCATCTCAGATTGTAGACCTCAGTTTGTAGCTCTATTTACAAGAGAACTATACAGGTTACTAGGTATATGGTTGGCCCTCTCTATAGCCTGGCATCCACAGATAAATGGACAAATAGAGCATGTCAACCAAGAGTTGGACCAGTATCTCCAAATCTTTGTCAACAAGCATCAGAATAATTAGTATGACCTCTTACCCCTGGCTGAATTCCAACACAACAACCATGTCTACACCTCAACCCAACAAATATCTTTTCTGCTCAACACAAGTTGGAACCCCCAGATGGACTTCAAGCCAAGGCAGTGACCTTCTGCACTAGAAACTGTCAATGAGTTCATGGAGCAGATAAGGATAGCCATCAAGGAGGCAAAGTCCACAATCCAAAAGGCACAAGAGGACATAGTATGCTACTATAACCAGAGAAGAACTCCTGCCTCCATGTTCAGCCCCAGAGACAAAGTATTTCTAGATGTCTTGGACATCAAGACCATGCACTCCTCTGCCAAGTTATCACACCAAAGACTCAGACCCTTTACAATAGAACAATGAGTAGGACCTATGGTCTATCAGCTAAAGCTACCTCTAGTAATAAAAAGACTCCACCCTATATTTAATATAGTGAAACTCTCTGCCACTCTAAACAACCTGATTTCAGGATGAAGACCAAACCCCCTGCCTCTACCAATTATAGTAGACAGAGAAGAGGAGTAGAAAGTGGAGGAGATACTCAATAGTTGTTGGCACTGGAGAAGGTT
>Ga0153992_100456_pt1 | contig 11597 bp, 10 predicted proteins | sample TSNC076MetaG_FD_104683 | JGI IMG/M metagenome (GOLD analysis project Ga0153992, IMG submission 104683) | Attine ant fungus gardens microbial communities from North Carolina, USA - TSNC076 MetaG | ecosystem: Host-associated > Fungi > Mycelium > Unclassified | place: USA: North Carolina, Lumber... | reverse complement strand
TGCTTGGTTGTGTACCAAGTGTGTTGCAACCTTGCGATAGACCAATATATGGAGGATGTCCCATTCGAGGTTTAATTAGTTTGAATTTTTAATATATCATTGCGGGCACTTTATTCACAAAGTACTGAGCATGCAAACATTGTTGACCGAGTTTCGATCGAGACATCAGGCAATGTAATCCAGGAACCAAACTTGGCTCCTCGATCATTCTTTAAATTTACCGGTCATCATTTGTTTCGTATTAATTATCTTGGTATCAATTGCCCCCAAATGTGTACCTTGTCCCTTTCAATGTTAACATAAATTATATTTTGTTTTTGCACTATTTTAGTGCGTCACTGTTACTACCTTGTTGGCAGCACATCACAACTTTGCACTTCACATTTGAGACCATTTTTATCTATAACAGGAATACATCGGAAAAGATCGGCAGCTTCACTGCCACTGATTTCGAGAAATGATCCAACACTTTGTTTTCCATGCTTATGTTGTACGTGTCCATTGCTATCAATCATTCGTCGATCATTTTCGGTTCCTCGATTATTTTTGGCCATCAGAAGCTTATCTGCAATCATCTTTTGATCAATCAACGGCCCTCATATTTTTGTTTGTCATAATAACCAAGGACATCGTGTTTTGTGTCCATCTTCTGTTTCCAATCTAACTCCCAGGAAATTATTGGCGGGTTGAAATGTCTCACAGCGTCAGGATCATTCTTCAAGCTCAGATCATGGTAACGAACAAAACTTGATCACGTGAAGATACATCTACACCTAGGGAAGACGAAAATTCCAGTGAGTAGGCAAAGATGCCACATGAAAGCACAAGTATTGAGGTGATGGTTTATCTACCAGTTTAATGGATTTTTTTCAATGTATCAAAGCCTCTGCTTCTACTTATAATCGATAATAAATAATGCAAATCATACCACATGTCTTGGCACGTGTACTGGGTTTACCATGCTTCCCACCTAGAAATGACACCACCAAAAGCCTAATGTGGGTTTATGGCTGACGTGGTCTAAACCTTGTTTTTCGGCTCGGAGAATAAACCAACCCGGAGACGAGTCTCCGTCACAGTCCCAACCCTCGTCACGGCCATGTCCAGTCGTATGTGCAGACTATTTAGCAACACCTACTGGTAATTTAGCTGGTTCTCATAACAAAGTAGGTGCAGGAAACACTGTTGTGCACGCCATGTTGCAATCACAATGTGACAGGTCAGAGATGTCCAAACTCAGTTGTGCACCAAGCGTGCCGCAGCCTTGTTATAGTCATGTAAAGGATCTCACATTCGGGATTTGATTATTTTTAATCCTTGATCAATCATTGCAGGCGCTTGATTTACAAAGTGCCGAGCATGATTGGGCGATTAACATTATCAAAAAAGTTTGTTGATCAATGCTTACTAATAAGCATTATCCATACATTGTCGAGTAGTTTTGGTTCCTGGATAACATTGTTTGATATCTCGTCCATTTTGGGCTCTTGATCAATGTGTGATTTCTCAATCAATGCTTGGCTCCTCAATCATTGCATTAATTCCTGGTCATAATTTTCTTATCATTAATGGTCCTCAAGGGCGTACCTCGGCCCATTTAATATAAGAATGAGTCAAATTCAATTTTACCTCGTTGATAGCACATCACAACTTTGCATTTCACATTTGATATCCCTTATAGTCTATACAAAGAACTAATCTAGATATATCAGAAGCATCACTGCCACTGATATGGAGGATCATCATGGTTCCATTTCAGGCACTTTTTCTCCATGCTTATGTTGTATATGTCCATTGCTATTCATCATCTGTCGATCACTTTTAGTTCCTCGATCATTCTTTGCCATCAGAAGCTTATTACCTTTTCATCGATTGATGGCCCTTGTATTTTGACGTGTCGCAATAACTAAAAGCATCGTGTTCTGTGTCCGTCTTGTGTTGTCAATCCAATTCTCGAGGAATGATTGACCGGTCAAGACGAATATTGGCTATGATTTCGTGTGGGATCCTCGCTTATACACTGGAATCTTTGTCTTCCCAAGGTATAAATGAATCTTCCTATGCTCAAGTTTTAGTTGTTACATGATATGTCTACCCCTTATCTTTGAAGAATGGTCCCTAACATTGTGGTAAATCTTGCAGTGATGATTTAATCTGATAATACATTTTTTGTTCAATGTATCAAAGCCTCTCTGTTTGTGATTGGTATTCAATCACGCAAACACCACAAAAAATTATCCTAGTGTAGGTACATGGCTGACGTGGTTAAAATCGTGTTTCCATCTCGGAAACAGACTAGTTTATGTCACAGTGTGACAGTCACATTTCCAACCCTCGTCACACCGAGCTGCCTTGCAAAACTCAACGGCCATGTCCAGTCGCCCCTGCGGACTACTCCCCAACTCTATTGGAAGTTTAGCTGGACTCTCATAACAAAATTTATTCTGGAAAAGCTTGTATGGACGCTCAGCAGCTCCTCGAATTTGCTGTGGATAACGCGCCGACCGTCGTGCAGTTGCTGACCCAAGTATTTCTTCCATGTTTGTACTTTCTATCGCCACTCATTCTCACATATATGGACGCGATTACTACTTATTACTCTGGCGATCTCGTTGTGTCCGTTGTGATACTGACGTTCATACGGAAGATGGTGATCTACTCCTCAGACATTGCTCTCAGTATCACCACGCTCATAACTGAGGATTAGGAACATCAGTAACGTGATCAAAGTGCATTAAGATACGGACAAGGCATCTTTAACACAAAGCGTGAGTGTTTTTCTGTCGTGCACCGTTACAGGCGTGCTGATCTTTTGCGTCTTGCCTTTATCAAGTGCGCAACCTCACCTCTAGTGCTTAGCCGACTCCTGCTCCCCTACCAAGAGTAGGCTTCCTTATCTTGATATTCATTGACGCAAGTGAATCTCCCCCTCAAAAAGGGCTTTTCGAAGCAGCAGAAGGCACCTGTATTTGCAAGGTGATTGTCATGGCGCTGACAAGGACAAGTGCCTAAATTATTGACGGTGGACATTCTGCACAGACATAGCTCGACGTTGCCTGCGAATGAGTTGATTCATCTGTGGCAGAGTACCGCCCGTTAATTGGCATGAAACCAGCTAGTTCTGCTGCTACAAGTCATGTAATCATGGCTATTCGTGGAATGCTTGTTAGACTCACGGGAAGGGTTACGGCTGGTCGTGTAAGACAAGGGGTGGATGGGCTGGGAGGTTGAATAGGGTGTTACTGAAGCAATGGGTGTGTGTTTTGACCCTTTCTTCTGTCTTGATTAACAGAAATTGTCATGTTTGGGTTTGTCAGATGATACTCTCACATTATACTCTCGAGTGAGCCTCCAAAGATGAACTAAAACTAACATCTACGGAAACACCTGACTTCCGAATGGGAGTTGATCTTTGTCCCAATTTGATCAGAGCACCGAACTCAGATCAACTGCGCTGCACTGATTGGATTCTCTGGAATGATGCAAGCATTGGTATGACCCAAGAGTTAATCACGTATGTATGCATTCATCTCGGATGAGTTCGCGACTGAATCATTGACCCAGCCTTCTTCGCACTCGAAAGAACAACAACTCAAATTGCGAGACAAACTACATGGAAAGTTTTGGTCGATCGAGTTCATAGAGACCTGACTAGCACGAGCTATTGAGATTTCGTCGAAGAGAGTAGGCTCTCATGTATGTCAACTATCTCTCTTGACCATACTGATAATACCATATTCACTGCCTAAGATTAGCACCAGCAAGAACCCATATACGGACACCAGAGATGCGGAACTCGGAACAATACCTGATGCAGGTGCTTTGCCAATGGGATGTGGTGTTGCATCTGGAGTATCGTGCTTTTGAGGTTGTTGACTCGTGCATCGATGTCGGGGAATGAATGCTCTTCGGACAAGTGTATCGTCGGTTAAATTGTTGATCTCACTCTCTCGACTGACCAAATCATATCCATTCACTGTCTTTAATCAAGTATCTCAAAAAATTACGATATTGTTATACCTATATAAGTGAAAGAATGTCCAAAGGAACTGGGACCGTTGTGTCCTTGCATTGTATGCATTGTATGTGAGGAATGGTACGACACACCCCGTGAAGTGAGCAGCACGCTCTTTAGGGATGGTATTAGGCATGATGAGAAGTCCAATCAAGATTTCTGTGCGCGACGATTAAAGTCTGTTCAAGGATGAATTAGAGATCAGGGGAGGCAAGATACCTCATTCACGAAATCATATCTCGCAGATGTACCCAAGGTGTTATCCGAATCAAAATAATCGTGGTCATTATGCGACGTTCTAGACATCGGCTGTTGGCAGGCACATGCTGGAGACAGCAATTTGGCATTCACCAACTAGTTTCTACTGCAAACAGTGCTCTCTCTTCTAAGCCGCAGCATAAGAGATGGTTGTAAGGACAGGCCAAACAATTGATATCATGATTTGCTTTTGGTGTCAGGAGACCGGCCGAGCTTGCTGCGCTAATTAGCCAACGGTGGCATGAGTGAAGGCAATGTTGGTGAATATTGGTATTATGATCATTGGATTTTATATTGACGCATAAATATACTGTATACTGCAGTCCACAAGACTCGTTCACGGCGATAGATACTACGGAAGGTGTAAATGCAGGGTAAATTTGTAATAGTACGCAGCTTTCCTCCTACTCGAGCAATCTCGCCATCCCCTTTCCCTTTTCCTCAAGCTCCTCCAGCCATCCTTGGTCAATACATTCAGTCCACTTGCTGCCGTACCTGAACCTGGAGAGGTCCACCTTTGTTGGCCTTTCCCCAATCATTTCTACGTGAGGCAGGCATAGATCTTCCCTGTGCTTGACTGGGACCCAAAACAGCAACTCACGATCCTGACCCACTACCCATCCATCCTTCATGCCTTGCGGGACAGGCTCATATCCATGGATAGCATTCCGGTGCTTAGATGCGAGGCCCACTATATCGTAGATTCTAATTGCATGTTCGTTACGAGGGGACGCCAGCTTGGTTCCATCTCGAATAAACGCCATGTACCATCCTAGGTGCCAGCACTGAGCATACAAATGGCCGGTGTAGACGTCGAAGAGAGTTGTTGTGTGATAGCAGCGAAGAGCGATGAGTCGGTCACCAAGGGATCGGTCATTTAGGGCAGGTGAGAGGGCAATCTCATCCATGCTAGGCATTGTGATGGGCATTCCACAGAGTTGACCAGTTCGTGTGTCCCAGACTCGGACGTAAGAGTCCTTGCGAGAACAGCATGCGAAGAGTTTCCCGTCAGGTGAGTATGCCCTTGAATAACCGGGAAGATGCGCTTCATCGGTAAAGTGGATACGATCAAACTGGGCAGTCTCATGATTCCATGAATAACATGAGGTGGGAGAGAGTGTGATGAGGGTCAAGCCATCGGGTGCCAGGAAGATGTCACAGAGGGTTGATGTCCAAAGAAAACGTACATTCATTGTGATCCTTCAGCTTCCAAACCTGGAGTAACTTTGAGGTCTCATCGTCCACTAGCCAGGCGCATATAACCAGGTCATTACATGTTTGAAAGGCAGCCTCCCATTTATAGACAATTCTTCCTTTGGGCCAGGGATCAAATGAGAGACAATTCTCCGGGTGCATTATATCACATATAGTGACACGATCATCGATCAAAACAGCTACCCGTTTGTCATCTGCGGAAAAGGCGACCTCTAGCCACCATTCGTGCTTAACATCCCTGGGCCCTACAACCTCCCAAGTAGTTGTATTCCGCAATTCAATGTAGTCAGGTTGCCGTGATCTTGTAGCCACCAGCTTTCCAGAGGGGGAGAATCCAATGATTTCTGGTGTATCTGTAACATCTTGAATGACAGGCTGACTGCTCCCAAAGTCCTCCATGTTCTGCATCCTCACGGTTCCATCCTCACTTCCCACCAAAAACCTGTGGCCATCGTGTGATACACAAATACTGCTGATCCTTGAAGTGGTCAGAGGCTCTGTCTTGAAGATCATATTTGGGCCGGTCATCGAGACCTCCCATATCTCCACTGTGTCGTCTTGTGGGACAAATAAGCGATTGGCGTTGGGTGAATGGATGATGGCTGGAGGGACATGTCCGCCATTCCCATCAAAGGATGACATCTCCTGTGTGTCCAGCCTCCAAAGACATTTACGAGACCACCCAAATGCAGCCATCAAACAGTCACTGGTCGACGAAAAGCGGAGTGATCTGATATAGCCAGGGGGATAGGGGAATCGATGAGTGCTTTTACCATCCTCCAAATTCCATAAATCAATAATATTCTCATCTCGCCTTCCTACAGCCAGATATTGCCCATTGGGAGAGAATCGGGTGACAGCAACATCAATCACCTCAAATAGCCTGTCAGATATATCATTCCCAATATCCCACAGCTTGACCAAGATGCAAGTTGAACGTGGACCTTGATCTTCCGAATCTGTTGAGGCGACTATCCGAATTGAAGATCTATCTTCATCTATCCAATGCACTGATGCAATTCTTCCCTTATTCCGACAACAGTGGATGAACACAAATTCGAAGCCCTCAATCTGAGATACCTTCTCCCCCCTTTCAATTTCTCAGACTACTGCATGGTAAGGTGGTACTCCTCGAGATATGACCAGAATATGCTTCCCATCAGGACTGAAACAGGCATCAACAACTCTAGTCTCCCGAGAAGATCTTTCTTCAGACTCAAATGGACCTGAAATACAATGTCCTGTTTCAGAGTCGCAGACATACGAGGTAGTAATGTATGATAATAATGATGATGATGATGATGATGTAGAAACAAAAGTCTTTTCATCCGGCGACAAGACAATGCACTCCACAGAACCCTTGTGGTGCTCTGCAACAAAGATATTCTTTGGCCATTGAGAAGGCCTGCCGTCACTAGTGGTAAGGGTGTTTGGAAACCTTGGGCGGAATTTTTCACCAATGAGGGAGCGTTCGGGTGTGAATGGAAGAGCTGAGAGATATATTTGAGGAGCGCTCTGAGAGATGGGAGTGATGAATGCAGAAACGAATCGAAAGGCATCGCGGATAAACAATGTCAGCTTGTTTTCGGAGTCGAGTGTCTAGCAAGTTAACCTCAGGGCTGTAGTGCAGGAAATGAAATCAAGATATACCGCTAGTCCAGGCCATTCTAAAGCTTTTTTGAGGATTGCGGACACCTCATGAGCCTTCCCTAATATGCTTATTGCTTCGATCCAGGACAGTAACTTTTCATGCATGACGAACTTCACTGCATTCATTAAATTCTCCTTGCATTGAGTCTGGACAAGGTGGTCTGCCCAGAATTGAGACGAATATCAAATGAGGGGGGAGATGGTAAACTTGTCAGTAGCCGAGATATCCGCATTCTTTATGCTCGAAGACTTCAAGTCGCACATGTTGAAGTGTAGTTCCGATGATACCATGGTGTTTAAACACAGTACAGCGAGCTGACGTTCATGAAGACTTCGATCATGGATGCCAAAGAACTTGGGTAGGTCCTCCAGAAATGATGGAGAGAGGAGGAAATCCTCAAATGAACGGTGATGAAAGCGGAAGATGGAGCCGGAGTCGATGACAGACATAAGACCTTTCTTGATGAATTTCAGCATCTGTAGACTTTCAAGTCCAGGAAGCCTCATAAGCACAGTGTCGTCAAGTGGTTGCTTAGCAAAAATTGTTGCGCCAACAACAGAGGTGATCGCCTTGATTTCTCCCCTCAGAGCGCCTCCAAATGATGTTTTGATGACAGTCAAGTACAAAGAATGCAAGTTATTCAGCCCCTTAGTGTCATCATCCCGCTTGAGACTGTCAAAGCGTGCTTCAGGATTCACCAAAAGAAAGTCGGCAGCGGTTGTTGCCCGGATAAACATACCAGCAGCTCGGGGAACTAGATAATCAAGAACTTCCTTAACCCATGCATCTCCCACCTTCCTGCTATCGAAGCAGTCCTTGAGGAATGCACAGATGTCATTGGAAGCACTATCACCCAACTTGACATCCTTGCCAGAGGGAATATGGACAAGTGTGCTGATGGAGTCGGGAAATGCTTGGGTGATACGGTCATCTGGCCGGCTGGTAATAATCAGCTTGAACTTCTTCAGGTGGTCCTTCTAAGCCCAGCGTTGAAGCGTACGTAAAAGACAATCGTAGTCCTTTCGCCCCGAGGGGTCATGCCTAAGACCACCACACTCGTCCAATGCATCTATGACAATCACCGGAAGTTGATCATGCGGAATCTCATGATCCAGTGTGGATAATGGCGTCTCAATGAGAAATTTGAAAAGGCGATCAGTGTCTGATGAGATATACCCTTCAATGCCTTTGGCTAAGTGTTGGCGAAGGGAGGGGTGCCAGCGGGCAAGATCACAAGCCACGACACGCCACAGAGCTTCCGTAGTGATCCTGGTCGATTGTGAGCGGTCAAACCGAAATGGTATCATAAATCAACCCTGGTCCTTTAGTCGAGTCGAAATGCTGGCTGCCACGGCTGATTTTCCAACACCAGGAGATCCCCTTATCCAAGTCACATTGTGGTCGCTAACCTTGTTGACCTGGTCTTCAATCCTTTGTATAATTGCGGTACGGGTACCTTCCATGCATGATGTGCGTAGGAGAAGCCTATTTTCCCCAAGGGTGCGTACCAAATCGTCCAGTTCTTGCGTTACTCGCATCTCTATAGTGAGATCTGCAGCAAGGCAATCCCTGAATCCATCCACCTTCTTCTGTAATTCAATAGCTCTGTCCTTCTGTGGTACAGCGAGGATGTACTTTGCTGGACAGATGACTCAGTTGAAATCTCATCCTATGTAGACTAATACACACCAAGGCAGCTCTCGAGCCAGTTGTGAATGAAATTAACTACTTCTTCCATCATCTCAGGAAATTTGCTCATAGTGCAGCGCAGTTCTTCTGAATTTAGGACATCATCAAGCTTTTTGAGCTGATCAGCTAGATGCAACATGCTCTCTGCAAGGCTTTGCATGGCTTTGTGAGATTCTTCCTGTGCCTCCAGATGCTACAAAATTGATCAGTCATTATATTCCCGAAAAAAGAAGATAGGCCAACTTTGTAGATGACCTCGATGCAAGCAACTGCACTTTGTGCTATAGGATGCGCCTGTTTCAAGTCAGACAATTTGTGTGCATGTAAGACAGGGTTCAATCACTTTTCGGGCGGCTGCGACTACTCCACTGGCGGCCTTCCCTAATTCAAAGAATGTCCCATAACCAGTGCTTGCGGGGCGAAGATGACTCAAAATAGGTTTGAAAAATTTCAGTTGTTCTATTGTACTCTTGATTTGTGCACCCAGGGCCTGTAAATCACTGCCGTGGGCCTACGGTTACATTTTGGTAAGGAATTGACATATTGATAGATATCAAATGCCTACTTCGGCGACGATCCAGAGCTGTAATCCCGACACTACGTTAGCAAAATCCACTGTGAAGTTCACTTAGGTATCTTGAGAAAATAAAAAGCGATAGAGGCAATGATCAACCCACATCTGGTTTCCTTTTGTGATTCCAAAACCAGGTGTTTCCACAAATCATCAAACTTGATCCTGACTGTACATAAGTGATCACCCTCTGGAGCGAATCCGAGAGTGAAGATTTTCCGCCGTCGGGACTCTTTGTAGATTTCAATATCCAGGTCACCTCCTTCCTTGAGAATGCTACATCACATGAACATCTAAGGTTGCATGGGCATTCAAAAGGTCAACTCACCATCTTTGGGCCAACTTCTGGCTTTGTTCGCCCTTATTACTGCTGTCTAATCTTCCCTTAAGACTTTGAAAGGGAATATTGGTCTTGTACTTGACAATGATTGGTTGTGAAAACCCATCATCTAATTTGCCGATGAATTCTGAAAGTAAATACAGTCAAACTACTGATGGATGGAATCAATGAGAAGAGTCACACTTACCAAGAAGTCGGATATCTCGTGCCATAACAGGTTCAGCTTGTTTCACCATTGTTCGAACTTGAGTGAGTAGGAAGAACTGTTGCGAGCGTAGGATGATAAGAACAAGATCGTGACACTGCCTTATGACCTCAACCGTGTGGGAACTTGACGATCAGCGTCCAGGCATGTGAGAGGCACGGCGAGGCAAATGTGGGAGCAGAGTGTTTTATCTGGAAGCCATTATCACCGTACTGCGTCCGTTATTTTCAAAGCATGGGCAACTCACGCATCAGTATGAACATTGTCTTCAATGAAAGGAAAATCGAATGTTCATGTTGATGACGAATGAACAATGTCAGCATATGTATCAAAGCCAGATCAAACATCAATTCAGCTGCGGTACAACCAACGATATAAGATACATACAAAGTATGCACCTTCAGAACGTCTATACACAAGACATTGAAAGGGACAAAACAAAACAAAACCCTCCTTTGATGAATGTCAGCAAGTACATATTCCTCAACGAACCTGTTCCGAGCTCCAAGTGTGAGAACGACAGAGGATGATACACTTGCTCATGAACGTGATGGCTAAAATGATATCCTACCTAGCATTGTTCACTCGCCATGGAATTGGTGTTTGTGCAGATGCGTGTTGAGGGGACCATGTTTGGGAGCGTCGCAACAACTGCTATGTCCCCCAAAAATTTTCTCGATCACCTACTTACACATTTTTGGTCTTCCCTAGCTATGAGTACTCCACTGCATTGGAGTTTTTACATTCTACAATAAATATGTGCATACTTACAATCTGGTATTTAGGTAGCTACTCTGTATCCCTGAGATTCAGTCTTCATCTCTGGATCTCAAGTGCACATTCTATTCTTCACCTTCTCAATATACTTAGTCTTTGTCCCTGGATCTCAGTTCCAGCTGCATAGCATCTTGAGTGACACACTGTGCAATATATTCTCCTATAGGTTATGGTACCCCTTAGTGACATGTCCTCAATGCTGAACTTTCCCAAGTTGAATGGGAACAACTATTATGCCTTGTTGGACAACATGATGTTGGCCCTACAAGCAAGACTCCTCTGGCTCATTGTTGATGGTCAGTGACCTTCCCCCCCTAAACCTCCTTTTAGTCCTCCTATCGATGCCACCACCAAGTTACCTGTTCTTGTCACTTCTACTAAGCACCAAGTATGGGTCCACTCACAAAACAAATATATGCAGTGGTTGTAAAGGGATACCCTGGGGACACACTTAGTTATTAGGTAAGCTCAGTATCTATGGGCTAAGTATATCTTCTATATCACATTCCCACTCTCTCCTGTATTCCTCCTATCTTGTGTTGTCTTGGTCATGCCTGTTTAACTAGATAAGGATATGTAGTATTATTGGTTAGTGTTCATGTGACTGTGCACAGACCACCTGTTGTAGTATATAACAATGTTAGTCCAGGGTTGTAAAGACTTAAGGCTCAACCAAGGTAGTTATTCAGAAAGAACTTAGTAGAGCTCTCCATTGGATTCCACTAGGTACTTATACAAATATTGGTTGGTCTGTGCACCTGTCTCCCATCATCACATGACCCTTACTAAGAACTATCTATATCTTACATAATCATTCCCACACTATTTATATCTTTCCCACATTGTATTCTTGGATGTTTTCCATTAGGTTGATGT
>Ga0153992_100454_pt1 | contig 11631 bp, 10 predicted proteins | sample TSNC076MetaG_FD_104683 | JGI IMG/M metagenome (GOLD analysis project Ga0153992, IMG submission 104683) | Attine ant fungus gardens microbial communities from North Carolina, USA - TSNC076 MetaG | ecosystem: Host-associated > Fungi > Mycelium > Unclassified | place: USA: North Carolina, Lumber... | reverse complement strand
TGTATGTCTGAGGATAAACCTCAGACTTAACAACATCTTTTGCTGCTTGTCTAACTTTGCTTTTTTGAATACTTTGATTATCAAATCAAGCAATCACAAATCAGTAAGTGGCCATTTGTGATACAGAGCCAGGAGAGCAGAAGGACACTTAATGTAGTATATAAAGAGGTATTCAATAGTATTAGCTTATAAATTGTATATGTATAAACAATAAACTTAAGATTGATTTCTACTGTAATATCAGATTACAGAGGACATAGAAAGTTGAAGAAGGGAGTGTAGCAGACTGACTTTAATATATACTTAACTATTCAGAATTAGTAGAGGATTTAAGTTGGGCTATAGGTCCAGATGAAAGCCTTGTCTATTATATATGCAAGAAGAATGTGGGAAGATGGCACTTGGTAATTGCTTAATCAAATCTACTTAATCATTCCCACAGTCTCTCTTTCACTCAAAAATTCCAATAAATTTATTAAAAATTAGAAAAAGTTCAGGAAAAATTGGAAAAAAATTATAATAAATTATACAATAAAATTGGAACAGACAGTAAGCAAAGCAAGCTGACTGTGACCTTGCAGACTGTTGGAGAAAGGGAGTGCAGTGATCTGATAAACAATATTACCTGCTGTTACATAGACTATTGTAGAAAGAAAGTGCAGTAAGCTGACAGACAATACTCTATACTATTATACAGACTGTTGTAGGAAGAGAATGCAACAAGCTGACAGATAACACTACTTGCTATTGTATAGACTGTTGTAGGAAGAGAGCACAGTAAGCTGACAGACAATACTACTTGCTGTTGTATGGACTGTTGTAGAAAGAGAGCATAGCAAGCTGACAGACAACATTACACACTGTCACATAGACCATGTCATAACTTGGCAAAACAGCTAAGTCATTATTTTATTTTTCTTTTCTTTTCTGAACTTACTATACAAGAAGTGCAAGAAAGTATTATATAACATGTTATGGATAATACATCACAAAGTCAGGTGACATTACATGATAAGTGTGGGAAAAGTAGTACACAGACTATATAGTAAATGTATAAGTAGTATATAGAATTAAACAAGAACTCCATTGAGTTCTCCTTGTCAACTTGGACCAGGAGTGCAGTTAAGTCATTTCTGTAAGAACTTAGACTGTAACATCTTAGAACCACTCCTAGTCCAAGTTGACAAGGAAAACTCAATAGAGTTTCTATTTGATTCTATACACTACTTATACAACTATTACATGGTCTGTGTACTACTTTCCCATACTTATCATGTGACATCATCATGTGACATGACCTTGTGACATCCTGACATGTGACTGTAACTTGTAACATTGTCATGTGATACTTTTCCATACTCCTTCCTTGTATAATAAGTCCAAATAAGAAAAGAAAAGAAAGTAAAATAAAATAATAACTTAGTTGTTTTTACCAAGTCATGACAATCTCAGGCTAAGTCGCTACAGAATGCCAGTGAGAAAACCTTGGGACTATACAATGAATCTGAGAGAAGATTTTGTGCCAAGGAAAGGAAGGATATATTTAATATTAAGAGAAAAGAAAGAGAAGGTGAGAGAATTTGTAGAGGAACAGTTGAGAAAAGAGTACATTAGACCTTCAAAGTTGTCCCAGACTTTACCAGTATTCTTTGTGGGGAAAAAGAACAAAAAGAAAAGAATGGTACAGGACTATTGATATCTAAATAAAGGAATAGTCAAGGATAACTATTCATTGCTATTAATTTTGGACTTGATTGACACTATAGGTACAAAGAAAGTATTTACAAAGATGGATCTGAGATAGAGGTACAACAATGTATAAATAAAGAAAGAGGATAAATGGAAGGCTGCATTCACTACTTATCTAGGGATGTATGAACCCATAGTTATGTTTTTTGGTCTCACAAACTTACCAGCAACCTTCTAGGCAATGATGAATGATATTCTTAGAGACTTAATTGACACTGGAGATATAACAGCATTTATGGATAATATGTTAGTAGGAACAGAGGATAAGAAGAAGTATAATAAGATAGTAGAAGAAGTATTGAGAAGAATGGAGGAAAATGACCTCTATATAAAACCAGAAAAATATGTTTGGAAAGTCAAAGAGATTGACTTTCTTGGACTAGTAATAAGGGCAGAAAGAATTAAAATGCAGGAGGAAAAAGTGGTAGGAGTTCTTAAATAGTCTAGATCTAAGATAGTCAAAGAAGTACAGAAGTTCCTAGGATTGGCGAATTACTACAGGAGATTTGTAAAAGATTTTGCTAAGTTAGCTGAACCATTGTATAAATTGGTCAGAAAAGATAAAAAGTGGAATTGGAGAGAGGAATAGAAAATAGTGTTTAGGGAGTTAAAAAGGGTGTTTATAATAAGACCAGTGCTAGTAGTATCTAACCTGGACAAGGAGATGAGAGTAAAAGCAGATGCATCAGAGTATGCAACAGGAGGAGTGTTGTCAATAAAGTATGAGGATAAAAAGTAGAGGCCAGTAGCCTTTATCTCAAAATCATTAAACAAAGCAAAAAGAAATTATAAGATCCATGATAGAGAAATGTTGGCAGTCATTAGATGTCTAGAAGAGTAGAAGCATTTACTGGAAGGTACATATGGCAGATTTGAGATCTGGAACAATCATAAAAACCTTGAATACTTCATAAGCAGTCAAAAGTTAAATAAGAGACAAGTACAATGGGCTTTGTATCTATTAAGATTTGATTTTCATCTGAAACATGTACCAGAAAGCAGTATGGGATAAGCCAATAGCCTAAGTAGATAACTAGACTGGCAGATTGGCATAGAGAGAAATGATGAGAATAGAGTGTTAGTAAAAAAAGAGTAGTTAGAAATGAGAGCGATATAGGTAACAGAGGTAGTAATCAAAGAAGTAGACCTGCTAGAAGAAATCAGAAAGTTAGATGCAAAAGATAATGAAGTGATAAAAGCAATAGAGGAGATAAAGCAAGTAGAGGTAAAGATATTAAGAGACAAAGAGTAGAGAGAAGAGAATGGCCTAATACTAAGAGATAGAAAGATATATGTACCATGAGATAAGAAGCTAAGAGCAGAAGTAATCTGGCTACATTATGATATACCAGTAAGAGAACATAAAAGACAATAGAAGACAACAGAATTGGTTACTAGAAACTTTTGGTGGCCAGGAATAACAAAGAAAGTCAAGAAGTATATAGAATCTTATGATATATACCAAAGGAACAAGAATCATACAGAGGCACTAGTAGGAAAATTAATGCCTAATATAGTACCAGAAAAACCCTGGAGTCATATAGCAGTAGACTTTATTACAAAGTTACCACTAGTACAATGATATGATATGATCCTGGTAGTATGTAATAGAATGATGAAAATAGCACACTTTGTATCTACTATAGAAAAGACTTTAGCAGAAGAAGTGGTAAGACTGTTCTGAGATAATGTCTAGAAATTATATGGATTACCAGAAAGTATTATAACAGATAGGGGAGCACAGTTTGCAGCAGGAATGATAAAGGAGTTAAATAAAATGTTGGGGATTGACACCAAATTGTCAACAATATACTATCCACAAACAAATAGTTAGACAGAAAGAATGAATCAAGAACTAGAACAGTACTTGAGAATGTTTATTGATCACTGTCAGGAGTAGTAGCCAGATTGGTTAGCAATAGTAGAGTTTGTATACAATAATAAGATATAGATAAGTACAAAAGTATTACCATTCAAGGCAAATAATAGACAGGATCTATATGTGGGATTTGAGATGAAAAAGACAAAGAAGTTTGAGAGAGTAGAAGAGTTTACAAAGAGAATGAAAGAAGTACATAAGAAAGCAGAGACAGTGCTGAGAAAAAGTCAAGAAGAAATGAGAAAATATATAGATAGAAAAAGAAGCGAGACAGAGGAGTATAAAGTAAATGACTGGGTACTCTTGAGCACAAAAGATCTTAAATTCCAAATAAAGAAAAGACATTTAGAAAAATTAATGGAGTGATTTGTAGGACCTTATAAGATAAAAAGGATTATATCAACAAATACAATTGAACTGGAATTACCAAGTACAATAAAAATATATCCAGTAGTAAATATTAGTAGAGTATATATGTATAAAGATCAAGTAGAGAGCCAGAAAAAGGAATGGTCTCTTCCAGTAATAATTGAAGGAGAAGAAGAATATGAGATGGAAAAAATATTAAATAAAAAGAAGTTTAGAAGAAAGAATAGGTACCTAGTATAATAGAAGGGATATACAGTGGAAGAAGACACTTGGGAACCAAGGGAGAACTTAGGGAATGCAAGGGACCTAATAGAAAGGTTTGAAGAAGAATATAAAGAGAAATTAAGATAGGCAAGAAAAGAAGACTATAGAGAGTTTCATAGAGGAGAATTACCAGGAAGATATATAGTAAAGACATTGTATAGATGGGATAATAAGAGGTTTGATCAGGAATATTAGGGATGATTGGAAAGAAATTGGAGACATTGGAAAAGAATACAGAGGAGAAGAACATTAGAAACAATTTAGGAAGAAAAAGACAAACAAGAAATAGAGAAACCAAGGATAGAAGAGTGGGATAAAGAAGATAAAATAGACAACCTACAAGATCTATACAATGAATTATAAAGTCCTTAGAACAAGAACCTTTAAAAAAAAAGATACTATCATGAATTGTCTTAACTATGACCAAAGATATGTATTTATAGAATGACAGACAAGAGAATTGAACTGGCAGCCTCTTGGCTGGTTATAGAATACCATCAATATAAACAAGGGCAAGTAACATACTTGTATAAGTAGCTAGTACAATTAAGCAAGAACTCTATTGAGTTCTCTTTGTAACCTTCAAAGACTTAGCTGCTGAGTCAACTCAACTTGAGTCACATAATAAACAGTAGACAATAAGGAAGACTGGAAAACAGAGGAGAAAGTTGAAGTAGACTATAGGAAAATTGAGGAGATGGTTCCTAAAAGGTTTTTAAAGTGGAAGAAGATATTTGAAAAGGTAAAATCAGAAAGAATACCAACCAGAAAGATTTGGGATCATACTATAGATCTCAAGGAGATATTCAAACTGTAAAAGAAAAGAATTTACCCTTTATCCAAAAATGAAAGAGAAGAGGTCTAGAATTTTGTGGATGACCAATTAAGAAAGAGATATATCAGACTATCTAAATCCCCTCAAATATCACCAGTGTTCTTTGTGAGCAAGAAGAATAGAAGCAAGAGGATAGTTATAGACTACTACAGTTTAAATGAACAAACTATAAAAAACAACTATCCATTACTATTAATAATGGACTTAATCAACAACATAAGAAGTAAAAAAGTATTTACAAAGATGGATCTGTAATGGGGGTTCAATAATATAAGGATCAAAGAAGAGAATAAGTAGAAGAGAGTGTTTACAATGCATATGGGCTTTTTCAAACCAACAGTAATATTCTTTGGAGTGACAAACTTGCCAGCTATATTCCAGACAATGATGAATGAAATTTTAAGAGACCTAATAAATGAAGAAAAAGTTGCAGCATTTGTAGATGATGTATTGGTAGAAACAGAGACAGAAAAAGGATCTAATAAGATTGTAGAAGAAATATTGAAGAGACTAGAAGAAAATGACTTATATATTAAGCCAGAAAAGTGTATATGGAAGATAAGAAGGATTGGATTCCTAAGGGTTGTTATAGGACCTAATAAAATAGAAATAGAGAAAAAGAAGGTAGATAGGGTACTAAGTTGGCCAAAGCCAGAAAATATGAAAGATGTTAGAAAGTTCTTGAGTCTTGCAAATTACTACAGGAGGTTTATTAAAGATTTCACACAAGTAATTAGGTCAATGAATATGTTGACAAAAAAGAATATAAAGTGGCAGTGGGGAAGTAAACAGCAAAAGGCATTTGATGAGCTTAAATGAGTCTTTACTACTAGACTAGTATTAGTGGTCCTAGATCTAGACAAAGAATTCAGGGTAGAAGCAGATACTTCAAATTATGCTACTAGAGAAGTTTTATCAATGAAATGCTCCAATAAACTGTAGAGACTAGTCACTTTTATTTCCAAGTTATTAAGTGGTATAAAACAAAATTATAAAATATACAATAAGGAGATACTAGCAGTAGTTAAATGCTTAGAGGTATAGAGACATTTTCTAGAAGGGACAACTATCAAATTTGAGATCTAGACAGATCATAAAAATCTTAAATACTTTATGAAGGTGTAAAAGTTAAATAAAAGACAAGCAAAATAGGCTCTATATTTGTCAAGATTCAACTTTATGCTAAAATATGTTCCAAAAAGCAGGATGGGGAAGGCAGATAGTCTGAGTAGGAGACCAGACTAGAAAGTAGGATGTTATGAGATAGTTCCTAAGAAGAAAACTCTTTCTTATAAGTCTATCAACTCAAAGAACTTAAGTTATAAAAAGCATAGGAATGCTTACATAAACTATATAGTACTTAGTAAGGGTCTTGTAATCACAGGAGATAGGTGCACAGACTATTGAACATTTGTATAAGTAGCTAGTAGAATTCAACAAGGAACTCTATCAAGTTCTTCTTGAACAACCACCTTGGTTGAGTTCTGAGTTCTCATAGCTTCACACTAACATAGAAGTGGAAAGAGACAATGACAATAAGATATTGGTAAAGTCTGAGTGGCTAGTAGTCAGAAAAACAGAGAAAGTAGAAATCATTATAGAAGAAGCTGATCTACTAGAAAAAGTGAGATAGTCAAAAGTAAAAGACAATAAAGTAGTAAAAGCTGTCAAAGAAATAAAGTGGGCAGGAGTAAAGATGTTGAGAGATAAAGAATAAAAAAAAGTTAATGGTATAATGTACAAAGAAGAAAAGGTATATATGCCAAAAAATAATAAGTTAAGAGTAGAGATTATCAGGTTATATCATAATATGCTAGTAGGAGGACATGGAGGATAGTGAAAGACAGTAGAGTTAGTAACTAGAAACTTTTGGTGGCTAGGAGTTACAAAAGAAATAAAGCAGTATATAGAGAGGTACAACATTTGCCAGTATAATAAAAACTGCACAAAACAGCTAGTAGGGAAATTAATGCCAAATTCAATTCTGGAAAAACCTTGGGCTCATATTTCAGCAGATTTCATCACTAAGTTACTGCTAGTACAAGAATATGACTCAATTTTAGTGGTAGTTGATGGATTAACAAAAATAGTACATTTTATTCCTACTACAGAAAAGACACTAGTAAAAGGACTAGCTAGGTTGTTTAGAGACAATGTGTGGAAGTTACATAGGTTATCTAAGAGTATTATTTCAGACAGAAGACCTCAGTTCATAGCAGAAATAATGTGGAAATTGAACAGAATATTAGAGATTGAAAGTAAATTGTTGACAGTATTCTATCCTCAAACAGATAAACAGACAGAAAGGGTTAATCAGGAACTAGAGCAGTACTTAAGAATGTTTATCAACTATAGGCAGCAACAGTGGCTAGATTGGTTAGGAACAGTAGAATTTGCCTATAACAATAAAGTGCACTCAAGTACCAAAATGTTATCTTTCAAGGCAAACTATAGACAAGATCCCAGAACGGGGTTTGAGACAAGGAGAAAGGGGAAATATGAGGGAGCAGAGAAATTTGTGACAAAAATAAAAAAGATTCAGGAAGAAGCAAAAGCAGTACTAGAGAAAGCACAAGAAGAGATAAAAAAGTATATAAATAGAAAGAAAGCAAAAGTGTAAGAGAACACTCTAGGGACATGCTTAGATATTAGGTAAGCTCAGTATCTATAGACTAAGTATATCTTTTGTATTGCATTTCCACTTTCTTCTATACTTTTTCTATCTTATATCATTATGGTAATACTTGTTTAACTAAATAAGAACATTGTGGTATTATTGGTTAGTATTCATGTGATTGTGCACAGACCACCTGTTGTAGTATATATAACAGCCTATATAGGTAGATCTATTTTTACTCAAATATCATACTAGCTTCTGGAATCTTCTCCTAGCTTATTGAGTGACTGTCTCTGAGTGTTCCTCTTACAAGAAGTTGATGAGTATAAAGTAGAGGACTTAGTGATGCTAAGTACTAAGAATCTGAAATATCAGATGGTTGGGAGGAGGACAGGAGAGTTAACAGAGAGATAACCTCTTACAAAATAAAGAAAATTGTATCATCAAACATAGTGGAATTAGAGCTATTAAGTACAGTAAAAATACATTCAGTAGTTAATGTTAGTAGAATACAAAGATACATAGGGCAGGTAGAAGAGCAGAGAAAGAAGCAACCAGTTCCAGTTATAATTGAAGAGGAGGAAGAGTAGGAAGTGGAGAGGATCTTGAATAAGTGGTGGATATAAGGAAAAGACAAGTACTTGGTATGATAAAAGGGGTTTATGGCAGAGTCAGACACTTGGGAAGGAAAGAAAAATCTAGAGAATGCTAAAGAAGCAATTGAAGAATATAAGAAAGAATACTGATGAGATATGGAAGATATAAGACAGTAAAAGAAAAAAGAAGGAATATTTAGAAAAGGAGAGCTGCCAGGATGATTTACAGTAAAGAAATTATTTGGATGGTCAGATAAACAGTTTGATGAGGAATATTAGGAAAGACTAAAAAGAAATTGGAGATGATAGAAAGAAGAACAAACAAGGGGAAGAAGAACCTTGGAAATAATTTAGGAGAAAGAAAAAGAAATTAAGCAAAAAGGATTAGAAATTAGAGAATGTGTCATAGTTACACTATGAACTAGTAATCATATACTGTATAGTTTACCACTATACCAAAAGGGCAACATTAGCAAGGCTACTTGCTAATGAGAGTCTAGCTATTTATATAATTCTTTGAACAGGTATTTTGTTATACCTCTATGTTACTATTTAGTAATCACTTTTTTGTGATAGAATAGATAGAGGAAGATAAAGACAAAATGGGCAATATAGTAGACCCTTACTATGAGCTGTAAATCCTTGGAATGAGGAATCTTGAGAAAGGGATAGTGTCATGACTTGGCAAAATAGCTAAGTTATTATTTTATTTTTATTTTTATTTTTATTTTCTTATTTGGACTTACTATATAAGAAAAGAGTGCAGAAAAGTATCACATAACAATGTTGCATATCACAGTTACATATCAGGATATCACAAGATCATGTCATATAATGATGTCACATAATAAGCATAGAAAAGTAGTGTATAGACTATATAGTAGTTGTATAAGTAGTATACAGAAACAAATGGAAACTCTATTGAGTTCTTCTTGTCAACTCAGACTTGGAGTGTGATTAAGTTGTCTTAGGCTAAGTTGCTACAGACTATTGTAAAAAGGGAGTGCAGTGAGCTGATAGACAACATAATATCAGCTCTACTTAGAATTAGTAGAGAGTATGTGAGACCAAATGTGGAATGATACCTGCTGACACAGAACTGACTAATCAGCTTTTTCACACACTCTCTTTTTACTTAATTTTTACTCAATAAATTTTACAAAATTCAACAAAATTCAGGAAATTCTCAAATAAATTGGAATAAAATTGGATGAAACTATACCTATCTCCAAGCTTTTTTTTTTTTTAAAGAGACTTTTTGTCTTTAATTTCTCAATAAAATCAGTAAAACTCAGTAAAATTCAGTAAAAATATTCTTTTTTAGTGCTTTTATCTACTTTCATATTTGCTTTCTTTCTCTAATACTGCTCACTGTTATATAGACTGTTGTAGAGTTATAGTAACCCTTACATAATCAGAACTAAGTTTCATCTAACAATGCTCAATAAATTCTACAAAATTCAAATAAATTCAGGATTCAGGAAAAATCAGAATAAATCAGAATAAAGTTGGAGGAAACTGTATCTACTTCAAGTTTTTTCAATACACTTTTTTACTTTAAATTCTTAATAAACTCAGTAAAACTCAGTAAAAACTAGTAAAAATCAATACAAAATAAATAGTGAGCAAAACAAGCTAACAAACAACACTATTTACTATTATATAGTCTGTTATAGAAAAGAAGCATAGCGAGCTGATAGACAATACTACCTACTGTTACATAGACTATTGTAGGAAAGAAGTGTAGCATACTGACTTCAATACAATATTAACTCTACTTAGAATTAGTAGAGAGTTTAAGTTGGACTGGAGGTCTAGGTAAAAACCTTATCTAGTAAGTATGCTGCATCATATATGGGATGATAGCACTGATAAATCATGTACTTAATCATTTCTATAGCCTCTCTTTCACTCAAAAATTACAATAAATTAATAAAAAATTAGAAAAAATTCAGGAAAATTTGGAAAAAAAGATTAGAAAATTAAGAAAAGTATTAGAGGAAGAAAGTATAGTGTACTGTAAACTATTGGAGAAAAGAAGTGTAGTAGACTAAAGACAAGACTACTGGCAGTTATTGGAGGAAGAGAGTATAGCAAACTACAAACTGTTGAAGGAGTATAACAGACTACATACAATACTACTGACTGTACACACTACAGACAAGAGTATATTGGAGAAAGAGAGTATAACACACTGTAGACAATACTAAGACTATTGGAGAAAAAGAGTACAGTAACCTAATAGACAATACTATATACTATTACATATACTGTTGGAGGCAGAGAGCATAGCAACCTACCAGACAATATAATATCAACTTTACTCAAAATTAGTAGAGGGTTTAAGTTGGGCCAAAGGCCCAGATAAAAACCTTGTGTTATGACATAGCCAAATAACTAAGTTATTATTTATATTTCTTTTCTTTTCTTTTTTATTTAATTAGGAAATCAACAGATGTATGAGAGAGAATGACTCAAAAGAGATATGTAGGACTTTATAAATAGAAGTAAATATAGAATGTATATAAGTAGTATATAGCAATTAAATAGAAATTCTATTGAGTTTTCTTTGTCAACTCAGACTAGAAGTGGTTTTAAGGTATCTCAGTCTAAGTCCTTATAACAGCAGTGGAATTAGAACTACTAGTTATAATTAAAATATATTTGGTAGTTAATATTAGTAGGATACAACAATATATAGACCAAGTAGAAGGACAGAAAAAGAAACAACCAACTCCAGTTGTAATCAAAAGAAAAGAAGAATAAAAAGTCAAGAGGATTCTGAACAAGCAATAGATAAGAGAAAGAACAAGTACTTGGTATAGTAAAAAGAGTTCACAGCTGAATCAGACACTTGGGAAGAGAAGGAAAATTTGGAGAATACAAAAGAAGTAGTTGAAGAATTTGAGAAAAATATTAGCAAAATGTAGAAGATGTTAGAAGTATTAGAAATGTAGAGTAGAGTAAGGGTTAGCTAATAGAGTAGCTCTAAGATACTGTAAATCAAGAAGTAAGAGTACTAGCTAATAAGAGAAATAAATATATATATATACTCCAAGATATATTTATCAAGGAGTAGGAGTTCAGAGATAATAGTAGGAGATAATCTGAGCTTCAACATATGTGTTACACTCTAATCTCCTATTACAAGTGATTATCAATTTTAGAAACAAGAAAATATTATTAGATAACTAAGGGAATGTTACCGAGGAACAGTGAATGTTCTTAGTGGTCACCCTAGGTGGATGTTCAGGAAGAACTCGATGGAGTTCTTCATTGGATTGCAGCCTTATTTATACTACTACTACAGTGGCTGTACCCT
>Ga0153992_100451_pt1 | contig 11672 bp, 10 predicted proteins | sample TSNC076MetaG_FD_104683 | JGI IMG/M metagenome (GOLD analysis project Ga0153992, IMG submission 104683) | Attine ant fungus gardens microbial communities from North Carolina, USA - TSNC076 MetaG | ecosystem: Host-associated > Fungi > Mycelium > Unclassified | place: USA: North Carolina, Lumber... | reverse complement strand
ATCCTAGATCTCCTTGGAGCTGTTATTCTCCAGACCAGAGATCAAACAACAGAGGTCACTCGGTCAAAAGTTTTGTCGATAGAGAAGCTGCAATTAGCGATCAGAGTTTTCCTTCGTCAACTATATCGTGTTGACGAAATTGTCCTCGACTTGCTTATGTCAAGCGCTGAAGTGACCGTGGGTTCAGCTTTCCCCCTATCTTTACTCGGGAATAAAAAAATCCTAGGTCGTGCTACCAGCATTATTAAAGCTGAACAAATACGGACGTTATCTGCACACAATATCTACTATTATTCCGCCCGATTACTCAGCAATTCAAGTTGTTGTTGGTATGATGGATAACGTGCTCAGCAATGCCGCTGATCCACTTGATTCGTTGAAGCCCCACGTGGGCCGACTGCAGGATTTTGTCTGTCTGACAACAGGGATGGGACTTGTAGAACTGTGGACAAGGTGGAAAAGCAGTAATGCAATCTCATGTACAGATTTTGATGTGTGCAACTACGGTGATTTCTGTGAAACTCTGAATAACCCAGCAATCAAGCCAGGTAGATCACCCTCACTCTGACCGGGCAATTTCATTAATAGACCACAACTAGATCTCAGGCGACAAGCTTTACGGCTTTTGTCGGTGGTATCATTCATAAACCAATATCCTGTACATGAGAAGGAATTCAGAAACATGATTTCTACACTGCAAGAGGTAAGGAATGATCCGAAAACATCTCCCTCTCCTTTGACCAGGTTCACAGCAATCATCGGGAAAGGCAAACCTCTCCAAAGATGTGGGTCTGAATGCCAGTAACTTGATACTTGCGAACCTATCGAGGTCTGCGGAATCTGTTACAGTAAGAAAATTCCATATGCATTCAAGGGTACCTCTTATTCTCCTGAAGTATGAAGATCTGTTGAACATTATCTCTCGCACTCCCAATGAATCTATCAAGCGTTGGATACCGATTCAACAGTTATCGTGGGCGCTCGAAGCGGGCGAAGGTGAAAATGTTTATTATTGATTCAGACGTCAACTAACGCACTAGACTTATAGATTTTTCCGCCAGTTATATACAATCAATATCTGCTTGGTTGGAATCTTTGTTTGTAGGTTCATTCTCATGCTAGTTGAGTTCCTTTTCTAAATTTGTTCAGGTCAACAACAACGTCAACAATCTTCTGGATCCTTCGCAACTGGAGACTGCTCTCAAGCTCTGGTAATCAGAATCTGCCACATAGAGTTATCCTGATTGACTGATGAATGTTCAGTGATCCTGATCAATTCACCCTCCAGTTCCTGACTGTGCGTGAAGACGGACTAAAGTTATACTTGGATATCGCGCTTGCGGAACCATGCACGGCTAGACATGATCTACTAGAGTCTCTGTTTTGCTCCACAGTTGCAATGGTACATATAAAATTACAATTAATACTCCATGCAGGCACTGACTCTTATGCGATACAAGGTGGAACAAGCTCTTCGACCATATGAGCGTCCCATAGCATCAAGATTTCTCAATATGGATCTCAAGTCCTTTCTTGATGCCCTCTTACCAAATTTGCTCGAGAGAAATGTTTGTTCACAAATTCTTCAAAAGTATCTGGAACCTCTGCGGTCCCTTCCCTGTCAAGATATTAAACAAAAACTTATTCGTCTCGGGCATGCTTGGATCGCCATCTGTGAGGCTCTTTTGTGTATCCTTGTACCAAACGTTCCGATCGATCCTGTCGCCATTCACAATGCGACTGCACTTCTACAACAGAGGGAATGTGAGCACATTTCTTCAGAGATACGGCTCCATCAGCTCCTTGGAGAAATTGTAACTGGCAAGAGCAGCAATACTATTCTCTCCATACTTCATCATCGTTTGCATGCCGCCGCAGAAAATAAGGTCAATACTATCTCTGTAACTGGACGAGACGATATTAATATGCTTGACGCCTACTGGTCCGAAGTATGGCAATTCCGTGATCAAGTCGTAAACGAGAGCAGAATTTCTGATTTGCTCATCTCATTGGCTGGTGTGGACGCAAGTGCAGCACAAAGAGTACAAGTTTTGCAAGAGTCGATCGCCGGTTTTGTCCAGCGACTAGATAGCATGTACCCTAATTTTGGTGACCTCAATGCCCTCATCAAGCAAGCAATCTTCCCGTTAAGGCTAGGTTTTCACCTTATCCTGAAAGCACATTCAATCAAAACAAATGCCACAAAGACTATCGCAACCCTTGTACGGTACCCATCCATCTTTGAGCATCTGGAAGACTCCATCAATTCTACATCCTCTACTATCGCCGTTTTTGATCTGATCTATCAAGACCTTGTCAATTTGGGACTCCAGGTATCATCAAAAGTGAAACTTTGGTACTTATTACCTCGTCTGGAGCGTTTGTATGACCAGGCCGTAGGGCTTTGGCTCATTGATAAAGCAAGAGATGCTGAGCTTGATGTCACCTCCCAGAGTCTTTATCGTGGATCAATTACCGAGCACAATGTAGTCACAGATGCCGAACTTGAGGAGCAGGAATTCTTTGCACTTTTCCCGTCTTTCGAGGAACCTCTCTCCTACAAGTCCGACCAGATCAAAGAGAAAGGCCGTACGAGAAGGAGCTCGATACATCATATGACCCAGCTATGTTGGTTTCATATCAGCTTGTTCACAAGTCCAATGACTTTGTCAGAGAGTCTCCGAAACGTTGATCAAGTGAGGAGACGGTTGCTTGCGGAATCGCTGGGGAATCTCATCCATAACCTCCCCGACTCATTGGATACCATAGCTCTTGCACACCGTCTCCGCTTTGTGAACAACGTTCTGGATGAAACCCAATCTCCAATCGAAAAGCAATTGTATTACGACTTCTATCGTGACGCAAATGTGCCAGAACTCAGAAGTGCAACAAAGGTTATCACAAACATGCGAACATTCCTGCTGAGCATACTTGCGGAGTGGCCCGATCAAATGGTCCTCCAAAATTTGATTGATCATTGTGACGCTATCCTGAATCTGAGTCTGAGGAGCCCAATTGCAAAGGTCCTGTCCGTTTTAGAACAACTTCTGCTCCAGACAGATGACTGGGAAATGTTTGCGAATCGTGACAATTCTCTTACTTCGCATCGCCAAGCATTGAGAGATCTAATCGTACGGTGGAGGCGCCTGGAGCTGGTTTGTTGGAACAGTTTACTCGAGTCTGAAGTTAGGACTTTTGCACAAGGGGCATCAGAGTGGTGGTTTACACTGCACAATGCGCTCTGTCGGGGCCTAATGGATGCCCTGACGTCGAACGAGGAAGAAACTTATCTTCGGAGGCTCATTCCCCTCATCGACGAGTTCATCTCTTCAAGTCCTCTAGGACAGTTCAACTTCCGCATGCAATTACTCGAAAGCTTTGTACTGTACCTATCTGAGCTTCTCCAAATCAAAAATGGCCTAGAGGAGAAATGTCTTCGTCGGGCTCTGAGTATCATCCATTCCACCCACCAATTCTATCAACTACATCAGCCCGAGATCCAGCAATATCTTACTGATAGGCGGACAGTCTTGGACAAAGAGATTCAGGGTTTCATCAAATTGGCCAGCTGGAAGGATACCAACGTGCAAGCGCTGAAACAAAGTGCCCAGATGACGCACTATCAGTTGTACAAGATCATTAGAAAATTGCGCGGAATACTGAGGGAAGCCATAACATTCAGGTTGGATATCAAGACCACTGTTGCTCTGGAGGTGCCAGCTGTAATCCATGTCTCTTTACAACAGTCCGGCAACTCTCAGCTGGCTACCCTCGACGGAATAACAGTGTCTGTAGGAGGTCTCCATTTGGATGTTGGTGCTGCTCTAAGGAGGTTCGTACATGTTGTTTCCGGCAAAATCGTTCCTCTGTTGTCTGGTCAGTTTGATAACCAGGCTGATGAACTTGCTATCTCCATTATCACAACTTCCAAGCAACTTGCGGAAATACCCATACCACCATCGCTTCCTGTTGAGAAGCGCACAAAACTGCTTAAGTCCATTCTGGCTCGGAAGAGAAAAGCATTCAGCGACCTTTTGAAGGAGTTGAAGAGAAATGGTCTTTCTGGAAAGATCAAGCCAGAGGTCCTTCGGCAGAATAGTGATATCTTATGGTTGAAGGGACAGCCCATACTCAAGAACGTTCTTCTTAACTCTGACGTAGAAAAGAGCGAAATGTATTTCTCGAGTCTCTTTGCTTCCCTTCCCGAGCTGCGAGCCTCGCTGTCAGACCATCATAACGACTTACAAACCCGTGAACTTCAACGTGGTCTATCTTTCTTGGAATCAGGATATTGTATGGCCATCGATCTTCGAGCTCGGTAAGTATCCAATTAGGTTATGTACATGCTCTTGACATCTTGTTAGCTTGGCTGTTGAAAGTGAACGAGTCCTTCGACTGAGGAGCACTATTGATCGTTTATCCGTTCTCGTCAATTCCGAGGTTTTGTTCTTCCCAGAAAATATTTCATTTCAGATCCAAGAAGTAGCCCGACTTGTATGTCGGCTCTCCGGTGCTTTCACAGAAGTCATCATAGATCTCAATGTCATCAAAGGATTGCAAAAGCGAGAGACTCCGATCAACGAAGTAGAGAGCTGCCTCAAAAATTTGCATTCCATGAAAGAAAAATTATTGTCTACTGAGAGCGCTTTGAACTCGACGCCCATTCCCGCTCTTCGCAGAGGTGAGTGATTGACTGGCAATGACTGACAATGGCTGACACAACGAAGACGAATACAGCCTTGTTCTGACGAGCTTAGCATTCTTGAACACTTGCTCGTCCTCGCTTGCTGAGTGGTCATTGGAATACTCTCACTTACGCTACATCTTCCATCCAACATCTGAAAGGCTTTCTTCCGAGGAAGCTTTACACTTTCTACCCGAACCTCTATCTGGGGAAAAATCTATCAGTTCTGTTGAAGCCCTGCTGAACGCCTTGCTCCATTCTGTCCAGGCTATAGTCACAGAAATCAGCAGAACTAGGCTAGAAGTGACAGAGGGTGCTGACCTTGAACGACGTATTATTGAAGTCTGTCGAGAAACACGCAACCTGACCCATCTCCTATCGGTGAACACCGTTCTTGAGCAACTCAATACATTGCTGAGCGGCATTTCGACTGCACGAGAGCTCCAACATGCCCTTCACTGTGCCTTACCATTCCTAGAAATATATCAGAATCTTGTCCAGGCTCAGATTGCGATTCACACGCGGTGGACAAAAGCTCTTTTCAAGCTTGATCATGTCCTTTGTTCAACTCTTTTGAGACTTTCCAAGGAGGGCTTTTGCCAGCCGCCAGAAACAATAGAAGACGGTGATGGTACAGGGGAATTGTTGGAAGATGTTGAGGGTACCGGGTTAGGTGAAGGGCCAGGAACGGATAATATTAGCAAAGAAATCGAGGATGAGAGTCAAGTGGAAGGATTGAAGGGAGAGGACCAAGAAAAGAAGAATCAAGAAGGGGATGACGATAATGCCGTCGAGATGACGGAGGACTTTGGCGGTGCGCTGGAAGATGTGGCAGACGGCGGATCAGAGGAAGACAAAGTTGACGAATCTGATGCATCAGACAATGAAGATCCTGAAGAGAGGTTAGAAGACTTGGATCCGACCGATCCTTCTGCCCTGGACGAGAAAATATGGGGGGATGAGGGTGGTCCACAGGATGATACAAAGGATAAGTCAGGGAAGGATCACTCAGAAGAAAAAAGTGGATCTTCGGAAGTGGTAGCCAAAGAAAATAATGAAAAATCGCAAAGGGAAAAAAGTGGGATGGAGGAAGAAACAGAAGGAGAGATAGAACAAAAGGAAGAAGATGAAGAAGCTCAGGCGACGGAAGATCAAACAAAGGATGAGGAAGGGGAGCCAAGCATGGCTGGTGCTCCAGTGCCAGATTATGTTCAGGATACAAATATTCTTGATATTCCAGACGACATTGAATTGGACGTCGGTGAAGAAGAGCAAAAGAGCATGAGTGACGAGGAATTGGATAGAGACGGGGAAGACAGACAAGATGAAAAGCTAGATGATGTAGAGACTGGTGATGAGTCGCTGTTTGATGATGATTTGGAGGGGGACGGCGAATACCATGACAGTGCACTGCAAGATCATGACACTACCCCGGTTGATCAGGACTTGGAGATGGATACTACTGTCGAAGAAAATGTGGATGAAGATCACGCCAAAGAGGAAAGCATTCCCGAAGAAGCCACCGTTCACTCACACGTTTCTCCTGGTAATGGTGATGCTGACGGTGCAGACAGTGCTGAGGCTCAAGATCACTTTTCGACTGGTCAGACAATTGGCTCTGCGGTGAATGCTGGACGAAGATCGGCGAACCAAGAAAAACACAATGAGCAGACTGGGTGCGCTCTATCTAATTTCTTATTATCACTTTCCGTAACACTCGCATAGGTCCTATAACGATGTCCAGGAACAGTCTGTCGATGACATCCCCGATGATAGTAAGGGTAATGCAGCATCCGGTGTCCAAAAGGGTGGAAATCGATCTACAGCGGAACAAGCAACTCTGATGAATCCTCTTCGCAGCCTTGGAGATGCATTGAAAGAAATTAAGCAACGTTTTGACGAGATCTTGAACAGTGAAATCTCGGATCAGCCAAAACCTGATATTGATTCATCCGACCTTCCGACTCAGCTACAATACCTTCAACCAGACGACGAAGACAAGGCCATACAGGCGTTGGGACCTGCTGGTGAAGAAGAAGCAGCTAACCTCGATGAACTCAAGTTCGTTGGAGACGACACCGAAGTTGATCCATCCTTCGCCATGGATGTCGATGAGCCTCCACAATCTGAGCATTGTGACAAGTCAGCAGAGACCCAAACCACGCAAAGCGACCAGGCTACCGCAGCTCTCAGTAACAATGTCGAAAATGCCATTTTCTCAGGCGCGGCATTGCAATCTCATGAGCCTGTAGTCTTGCCTGACCCATCACTACGAAAAGCAGATACGGATTTGAAAGAATGGATTAACGAAGGAAGTGTTGAGGAAAATCTAAGACAGTGGCAAGCATCGGCTTTTCCTGAGTCACATGCGGAACATATATGGCGACTTTATGAATCTATGACCCGCGATCTCGCCTATGCTCTCTGCGAACAGTTACGGCTTATTCTGGAGCCTACGCTAGCCGCGCGGCTGAAGGGAGATTTCCGCACGGGAAAAAGATTAAATCTGAAAAAGATCATTCCCTATATTGCTAGCGACTATACAAAAGACAAAATCTGGTTGCGCAGGACAAAACCCAGCCATAGAGAATACCAAATTCTCATCTGCATTGATGACTCTCGCTCTATGGCTGAATCTCACTCTATTCACCTCGCGTACCAAACACTTGCACTCATTTCCAAATCTCTAAGCCTTCTTGAGACAGGCGACATCGCAATTGCTAAATTTGGCGCTTCAGTCGACATGCTGCACAGCTTTGACCAAGGATCATTCACTGACCGAGATGGAATCCAAATCCTCAATGCATTCACGTTCAAACAGAATTCAACCAATGTTCTATCACTCGTCGACACCAGTTTGAAGATTCTTGAAGGCGCTCGGGAACGCCGATCTATGTCATCCATTACGGCCACGGACCTTTGGCAGCTGGAGATCATCGTTTCTGATGGTATCTGTCAAGATCATGATAAGCTCAAGACCCTCCTGCGCAAAGCCGAAGAGCAGAAAGTTATGATTGTATTCATTGTACTCGATTCATTACACTCCAGCCTGACTCCCGATTCTACTTCCAAGAATATCAATTCCAACTCCATCCTCACCATGACCAAAGCCGAATTCAAAAACGTCAACGGAAAGATGGAGATGCAATTACAAAAGTACCTTGATTCATTTCCATTCGAATACTATGTTGTTCTCCGTGATGTAGAGGCCCTACCAGACGTATTGTCAGAGACATTGAAACAGTTTTTCGAACGTATTTCCGAAGAGTAGAAATAAATTTTTTATGAAGAGATTCTCATGGGTGATTCATTGGGTTAACTTGTGCTGATTGTTTGATAAGGGGACTAAAATAGTCAAATGAGTACTGGAATCCTCCACAAAGCTGTCGCCAAATAAAATGAGAAGCAAAAGTAAATCAGGCATGGCTCCCACTAGGCGCACAGGTTTGTGCCGTTTAGTCATCCATCAGTAATGGGATAAGTCTGGCTATTAGGTCAAATTCGAAATTCCACGCGTTTAATTCACCAATGAATTTGACTCAAATAACACGACCATGGCCATGGCCTTCCCAATTGACTGCCTCCCTCCTATAACTCTTAAGGGGTTTTTTCCTGAGAGTTATTTTGGGTTGCAAGAGGCCTTATTTGTGTCAATTAATCCATGGGCTAAATCAAGAGGCTACGCATTTACAACTCAGAGGTTAATATGCATTTCCTATGCATGTGATCAAAGCCGCCAGCCTCCCAATACGCCAGACAAGCACCAGATTAAGAACAACTATGCTAGGAGTTGTCTAAGGGTTGGACTCTAAACCATTGTCTCGATGAACACTATGTCCGTCATAATGTGGAATTTCGCATTGAATTAGCCAGACTTATGCCATTACTGATGGATGACTAAGCGGCACAGACCTGTGCGCCTAGTGGGAGCCGTCGGCTGTCTTTCCTCAACAATGGGCAGCCAGGATACATTGTTTCCTTTACCCTCAATGCGCAAACAGCCACGGAATATCTATGATATTGAGGAGCGAAGGAGACTTCTTAGTGACGACTTCATCAAAAAACTAGAACCAGAAACCCTTTCGAATGCATGGTCAAATTGGAAGATTGCAGTCACTACTTTGGTCCTTATTGGCCTACTCATTACTAGTGCCGTAGCAGGAACAGTCTTTATCTCTTCACTATCACAACCTCATCTCCTCTTTCACGGAAACGCCTTAAGGTCCAATGGAACACATGATTTCAGGCGAACAGTATTGATGGTTTCCATTGATGGCCTGAGGTGCTTAGGATTTTTCCTGCTCTACTTCACTTGGCTCATAAACCATAGAGCAGATTACTTGGACAGAGGGCTCACACCACATTTGTTGGACATCAGTAAAAAAGGTCTCCGAGCCAAATCAATGCGACCGATCTTCCCTGTGAGTTTGTACCTTTGACTTGAGAGTGTTATGTTGAATCTTGATGTAGACGGTGACATTCCCGTGAGTAAATAAGCGCTGATACTGCTTTGCAAAACTTTGATGACTATATGACAGCAATCATTGGGCTCTCATGTGCGTTCATAATCATTGCAGTTGCGATCATTCATCGCCAGACATGTACCAGGACAGGACTTTACGCTGAGTCACACGGGATCATAGCGAACGTACGTTCTTAGGCTTTCTTATCACAATTAATCAACATGCTCTCAGAATTTCTGGGATCCCATTTCAGAGAAAGAATTTCATTATAATCAGCCAGACAATGTTTACCTTCCTCAATGGTGGCTTGGTGAACCTGTTGAGTTTTACTTTCTGCAAGATGATTCACCTGTTGACTTGAAACAGATGTGGGAGACGGCCATGAAAGCAGGAATTTCTACAGCTAATCTTATGTGGTGGGTTTGAACAAGTGTCTACTTGAAAACTCGTCCATTTATTTTTTCTGAAGGCCTGGGCCTCTTCAAACTTTGACGGGTGCTTCGCCAACGTACATCGTGCCCTGGAGGGTACGCTCGATTCTTGCTTCCTGCACCTGGCTTTACTGACGATATTAGGACCATGTCTCACTTGATGAGAAGTTGGATCAACTTTTCGAGTGGATTGATCTTCCTTTAGAAGAAAGACCACAGCTCCTTCTCGGTATGTGATTAATTTTTTTTTCTTGATGAAAGCGAACGTACTGATGTATTGATACTAGCTTATGAGCCTTCACTTGATCAAGTCGGTCACAAATATGGGCCCTTCTCAGCTCAGGTCAACGTGAGCGGTTTGTCGCTTGAGTTTGCTACCTTTTTGGAGCGTGTCCTTCTAGTCAACCCTCCGAATTATCGATACCTTTGCCAGGAATCTTCACTCGCAGCTCGTGGCCCGGAACCTCACTGATATCGTTGACATCGTCTTTGTCAGTGACCATGGTATGGTTGATACAACGACTTTTACAAACATATACATAGACAAAATCCTTGGAGAGGATGGGATGCAAGCCATAGAACACGTGGATGGCGGGCCAGCTATTGGGATCCGATTTCGCAAGGACAGCAATGAATCATTGTATCTCTCCCGTCTGTATGAGGCCACAAAGCAGCAGCAATTTGACGTCTTTACGCATGAGACGATGCCTCGCCGATGGCACTTCTCCAATAATGCAAGAATTGCTCCTATTTATATCGTGCCCAAGGCCGAACACGTTTTGACGACCGTAGAAGAAGGCAATAAGACAGGCAATCCGGGCGTGAGTGACCTCCTTTTGTTGTGTAGTTTTGAGACTCGAAGGTTTTGACAGAACCACGGCTTTGACAACATCGAAACGGCCATGCAAGCTATCTTTGTTGCTCATGGGCCATTTGCTGCTGTGGTTAAGACGATATATCAGTCAAAGCAGAGGAGACGATCGCTCGCCTGGGTGGACAAGGGTTGGCACTCGACCTCGAACGATACCTACGTGATTAACACATTTACAAATGTTGAAATTTACGGTCTCATCATGAAACTCTTGGATATCGAAAATCTCTCAGCTCGCAACAACGGCACACCTGGTTTCTGGGATATTTACTTCTGACTGTGTACTGCTGACCTTTTCTTGCCTCGTTCTATATTGAAGTCATTCACGTTATTCGTGACAGGGGTTTTGGGGTTACTGTCTTTTCTCATATTGCTATAATCATATGAAGGTTCTCCAAAGCAACATATTGCCTCAGATTGGTTATTGTGTGATCGTTCGTCACTGCAGATCGATGCGAGCTTCCATAAGCTGAGCAGGACAGCCGATGGCGCTACAAAATAAACAAAAATTTCTTCAGCTTCTGTAACAACTAAGGTTGCAATATAGCAAATCAAGTATAGCTATCAAGTATAGCTGGGGGGCAATATTCAATTGGGCGTATTCAAGCTTTGAAAGCGCTGTACCTGGTCACGGATCTTGACTGCTCGCAGGAACTGTATACTCACCTGTCCTGATATTATCGGCCGATTGCAAGGCTGAAAGAATGGGATTTATCAAGGACACCATGATTTATTTGAGGTATATAGAACGACAAGGTAGAAATTTGACAATTTACTACCTTCAGCAGCAGTCCCTCCAGCAGGCAAAATCACCGCCTCTAGAGCGGATACAGGAGCAGTGATTGAGAACTGACTGCATCCCAATTATCACCCCATATCACAGCACTTTGCCAGGATTACTGTTTTAATACTACGTGTATGGGGAAGGCAAGAGTCAGGGGAGACTTCAACAAGGTCTGAGCTCGCTAGAATTGATTATACAGGTCTAGTTTATAAGATCAAGATCCAATAAGCAAGACCCAATTGGTGAGGGTATAATCAAGCTTCCTGGTACATGGTGGGCAAAGAAGAGATAGAATGATGATAGCAACTGCCAAACTACCATAAAAATCTATTTTGTATGAAATCGACTAAGAAATCTGACTCCTGTAAGGTTTATAGATTGCATAGGATACATGAGATACGTGGCATAATTCAAGGAGCTTCTGAGCTACGAGACACTT
>Ga0153992_100431_pt1 | contig 11946 bp, 16 predicted proteins | sample TSNC076MetaG_FD_104683 | JGI IMG/M metagenome (GOLD analysis project Ga0153992, IMG submission 104683) | Attine ant fungus gardens microbial communities from North Carolina, USA - TSNC076 MetaG | ecosystem: Host-associated > Fungi > Mycelium > Unclassified | place: USA: North Carolina, Lumber... | reverse complement strand
TCCTAATTGTCTCCATTGTTCTTCTTTTCTTAGGTTGTTCTCCTTTCCATTGTCTCCAATTTCTTTCTAACCTTCTCCAGTATTCTTTGTCATATTTCTTATCTAACCATCCAAACAACTTTTTTGTCATAAATCTTCCTAGCAATTCTCTCCTCTCAAATATTCTTTCTTCTCTTTCTTGCTGGTTTACTTCCTCTATGTCCCATCGATACTCTCTTTCAAATTCCTCAATTGCTTCCTTTGCATTTCCCAGATTTTCCCTTTCTTCCCAGGTGTCTGATTCTACTGTGAATCCTTTCCATTGTACCAGGTATTTGTCCTTTCCTCTAATTTGCTGCTTATTCAAAATTTCCTCTACCTTCCATTCTTCCTCTTCATCAATTATTACTGGAGCTGGTTGCTCCCTTTTCTGCTCTTCTACTTGTCCTATATATCTATGTATTCCACTAATATTGACTACTAGATGTATTTTAATGGTATCAGGTAGCTCTAATTCTACTGCATTCAATGATACAATTTTCTTTACTTTGTAAGACCCTACAAATCTTTCTGTCAACTTTTCTGTCCTCCTCCCAACCATTTGGTACTTTAGATCTTTGGTGCTCAACATCACTAAGTCTCCTACTTTATAATCATTGACCTCTCCTCTTTTTTTATCTGCATACTTCTTCATTTCCTCTTGCACTACTCTTGCTTCTTCCTGTATTTCTTTCATCTTCTCAATAAATTTCTTTGCTCCCTCATATTTCCCCTTCTTTCTTCTTTCAAACCCCATTTTAGGATCTTGCCCGTAATTTGCCTTAAAAGATATCATTTGAGTACTTGAGTGTGCTTTATTGTTATATGCAAATTCTGCTGTTCCCAACCATTTAGGCCATTGTTCTTGTCTATGATCAATAAACATTCTCAAGTATTGCTCTAACTCCTGGTTCACCCTTTCTGTTTGCCCATCTGTCTGTAGGTGAAATGCCGTCAACAATTTACTCTCAATCCCCAACATTCCATTTAACTCTCTCATTAACCCTGCCACAAATTGGGGTCCTCTATCTGAAATGATGCTTTCCAGTAGCCCATGTAGTTTCCATACATTATCTCTAAACAACCTTGCTAATCCCTCTACTGATATTTTCTCTGTAGTTGGTATAAAATGGACCATCTTAGTTAACCAATCCACTACTACTAGAATGCTATTGTATCCCTGCACTAAAGGCAACTTAGTAATAAAGTCTGCCAATATATGTGTCCACAGTTTTTCTGGAATTGAGTTTGGCATTAATTTTCCTGCTAGTTGTTCTGTATGGTTTTTATTGTGCTGGCAAGTGTTGTACCCTTCTACATATTGTTTCACCTCTTTAGTAATCCCTGGCCACCAAAAGTTTTGAGTGACCAGTTCTACCATCTTCCACTGTCCTCCATGTCCTCCTACTGGCGTATTGTAATGTAGCCTGATAATTTCTACCCTTAATTTATTATCTTTTGGCACATACACTTTCCCTTCTTTATACATAATGCTGTCTACCTCTCTCTATTCTTCATCTCTTAACATCTTTACCCCTGCTCTCTTCATTTCCTCCACTGCTTTTACTACCTTATCGTCTTTTACTTTTGACTTCCTGACTTTCTCTAATAAATACACTCTATCCACTATTATTTCTACTGTCTCTGTTTTTCTTACTTCCAGTCACTCTGGTTTTACCAACCTCTGGTCCTCATTGTCTTTCTCCACTCCTACTTCCCAGTCCAGTCTTCTACTAAGACTATCCACTTTCCCTATCTTACTTTCTAGAACATACTTCAGTGTAAAATTAAATCTTGACAGGTATAGGGCCCATCTTGCTTGTCTCCTATTTAACTTCTGTGCTTTCATGAAATACTCAAGATTCTTATGATCAGTCCAAATCTCAAATTTAGTTGCTGCTCCTTCCAGGAAATGCCTCTATGCTTCTAAACATCTAACGACTGCTAATATCTCCTTGTCATGTATCTCGTAATTTCTTTCTGTATCACTGAGAGACTTTGAAATGAAAGCAACTGGCCTTCACATTTTATCTGAGCACTTCATTGATAGTACTCCTCCAGTAGTGTAATTTGACGCATTGGCTTCTACTCTGAATTTCTTATCTAAGTCTGGTGCCGCTAATACTAGTTCCATTGTAAACATCCTTTTGAGTTCATTGAATGCTTTCTGCTGTTCCACTCCCCACTGCCACTTTACATCTTTCCTTGTCAGTACGTTTATAGACCTTGCTACTCGAGCAAAATCTTTGATAAACCTCCTATAATAGTTTGCAAGGCCCAAGAATTTCCTGATGTTTTTCACATTTTTTGGCTCTGGCCAACTGAGTACTCCGTCTACTTTCTCTTCCTCCATTTCTATTCCCTTAGGCCCTATTACTACTCCTAGGAACCCAATTTTTCTCACTTTCTATACACATTTCTCCAGCTTGATGTACAAGTCATTTTCTTCTAGCCTCCTCAGTATTTCTTCTACAATCTCATCATATCCTTTCTTTGTTTCTGTTCCTACTAGCACATTATCTACAAATGCAGTAACTTTTCCTTCATTAATCAAGTCTCTCAGAATTTCATTCATTATCATCTGGAATGTGGCTGGTGAATTTGTCATCCCAAAGAATATGACTGTTGGCTCAAAAGACCCTATATGCATTGTAAACACTCTCTTCCACTCATCTTCTTCTTTTATCCTCATATAATTGAAACCCCACCTCAGATCCATTTTAGTAAATACCTTTTTGCTACCCATATTGTCGATTAGCTCTGTAATTAGTGGTAGCGGGTAGTTATTTTTTACTATCTGGTTGTTTAGGTTGCAGTAGTCCATTACCATTCGCTTACTCCCATCCTTTTTGCCCACAAAGAAGACTGGTGATATTTGAGGGGATTTTGATGGTCTGATATATCTCTTTCTCAGTTGATCTTCCACAAAGTTCTGGACTTCCTCTCTCTTGTTTTTGGATAGAGGGTAAATTCTTCCCTTCTATGGTTTGAATATCTCCTTGAGATTGATAGTATGATCCCAAACTTTTCTATTTGGTATTCTTTCTGACTCTACTTTTCCAAACACTTTCTTTTATTTTAGAAATTTTCTTGGGACCAACTCTTCAATTTTCCTGTGGTCCTTTTCAATTTCCTCTTCTCTTCCCCATTCTTCCTTGTCATCAATTGCCCATCTGACAATTTTCTCTTCCTCTAGGGTTGCTATCCTTTTTCCTTTCTCAACTCCCCTTGGTCTTGTTCTGCTACATAAAGGTGGGCATCTTGTCATTTTTACTTCTCCAGTTTCCCAATTGATTTTTGGGTTATACACCTATAACCATGGCATTCCCAGTATTACCTCTGTTTTTCCTAAGTCACATACATCCACCCTCATCCTTTCTACATGACCCTTGTAGTACACATTTGCTTCTACCTGATATATAATGGCTCCTCTACTGTTGTTTGTCCTATCCACATTTCTGACCATTATGGATCTCTTTAGTTTCTCCAGCATAAACCCATGTTTTGCTGCTGTCCTCTTGTCCATGAACATCCCTGTTGCACTACTATCCAAGAGCGCTTTTACTGTAACACCCTCATGAGTGTCTATTTTTTCTATCCCAATATTCAACCATACTTCTCTCAGCATTTTGAAGGTTTGTTTGACCTCCCTTTGTCTACCCTCCTCTTTTGCTGCATTTTCTGGGGCTTCTGCCTGTGCACTGCTCTGCTATACCTTTTCTTTTTTGGGGTACACTGCCTCTGTCTCCTTTCTTTTCTGACATCTATACCACTTCTGCCTGTCTAAAATTACTCTCTGCTCTCTATTCTCCTCCACATGGCATCCTTTCTGTCCACACCTTTCACACTTTACATATGGTACTATCACCTCCTTTGTATACCACACTAGCTCTAATAGGCATACCTCATCTGGAATGCCCTCTCTATAGTGCTCCTGCACTTTTCATCATAGGACATGTGCCGGACTCCTCCTCTACTCTTTTTGCTGTGCCTTTTGTGGCATGGCCACACATGCTACCTCTTCTACCACTTGCAACTTCTTTTCTCCTTTCCAAAAAGGACACTCTCTATACTTGTGTCCCTTCTCTCTACACTTAAAACATTCTACTTTTACCGTCTCCTGCTTCTTTATCATCTTCTCCTTCATATCACACTGTATCATCCTACTTGACAACACTTCAAATTTATTTTGGAGAGCAATTTCCCTCTTCTCCTTTCCTTCCTTATTCCTGCAATTTTGGGCCAGGTGCCTGAACCCTTTGCAACTCCAATATTCTCATTCTTTTTTTTCTTCTAATTTTGCCCTTAATAAAGTAAGAACATGCTTTTGTTTGAGCAAGTTGCTCATTAATGAATTGTATTGTTGCAAAGAGACATGGTGCTATGTCTCTGCAAGGGTATAGAAGTAATATTGATTCTTGCTAATTACAACTATATCTACTGGGGTGCAAGATCTTCACCCAGCCAGATGCCTACTGCCCTACTAACTACTGCCTTAATAATAGAGTTAAACTATCACCTTAAGGAGAGGATCCCTACTCTAGATGGCCTTCTAGAAGTAACTATTACTCCTCTGTATGTACCACTCACAATGGAGTGCAGTACAAGGTTTTTACTAAGAAAACAGTAACTAATAACACTACCCAGTTGCAAGGTCAGGTCTAGAACACGATGCCTGGGTTTGGTACTGTGTCTCCACCTATAGTCCCTAACTGACTGCAAAGTTTCCTTAAGCCAAGGGCCCGGCTATATATGGAGGTAGCTAGTGATCATGATGACCACCAGCCAAGGGTTGATTTATATAAGAGTAAAAATGAGCAAGGTCCAAGGTAGACAGTACTCAAGAAGTGAATATTGAGTTCTGGTGTAAGAACTTAGACTGAGATATCTTAGAACTACGACTAGTCTGAGTTGACAAGGAGAACTCAATGGAGTTCCTATTAAATTTCCTATACTACTTATACAACTACTACATGGTCTGTGCACTATCTTCCTATGGTTCCCATGTGACTTAGTTATGTGATGTCACCTGACTGTAACTCATAACCCTGTGACTCTGTGACATTTAGTTATGTGATACTTTCTTATATTCCATCCTTGTGTAGTAAGTCCAGAAAGGAAAAGAAAAGTAAAGTAAAGTAAATAATGACTTTAGCCATTTTGCCAAGTTATAACAATATAAAGGTTGGTACCTTAGAGGCATTATATAAGGTAGATCTAGATCAAACTTATACTCTTTTCAAACAATTTTACTTTACTTTTATTACAAATGGCCACTTACTAATTTGTAATACAATCTACCTTTATTCTCTATTGAAATAGACAGAAACCTGGAATTCAAGGTTGTACAGGTACTTGATTCTAAACTAGACAAATAGAAAAGAGACCCCTTATATTACTATGTATACTGGGCAGGCTATGAGAGTACTGTGGAAGAGTACCTTTGGCTTTCTGTATCTGGTCTTGAGAATGTCACTGAGTTAGTAATTAATTTCCATAACTGTTACCTGGAGAAGCCAGGCCCAACTTGACCTATCTTGTCAATACTCCTCACTCTACCAGATAATGACCAACTGGCATAATCAATGTACTTACAGGTCTATGGGGTTACAAGGGTACGACCTTTTTTTTTTTTTTAGAAGAGGAATACTATCATACTCTGGTAACTTTCTGTAATACTACATACTTTGCCAAATGCTTACCTCAGTAACCCTCTTCCTTGGACTTAGTCTTGGCTATGCATTATAGCTGAGTATTAGTCAGTATGACTTATTTTTTGTGACTAGTTCTCTATATATAAGTAGTTATTCTAGCAAACTTCTCCTTAGCTTCATTATCAACTAAGTCTACTCCCTTTGCCTTAGAACTGTCCTCTTTCCTCTTCTTGAAATATCATCAACACATCCTGATTCCAAGTGAGTTAGCACAGAGGGAGATACAACAAGAAGTTGAAGTCATATCCATCTAATATCCCAGAGCTCAATTTAACAGCAGAATTGAGTTTAATGAAATTTTCTGTTCTAGATCTATTGTTTTGAAACATAGCAATCTTAGAGGGGAGGTGAATGTAAGGGGACTATACCAAAGTCCACCCCTAATACACTAGTGGTAGTGTACTGGAGTGACCCTGCAACTGATTAAATTGTAATTACCTCATATTTAATTGGTTGTCCCCTCCTGTATTCCTATCCCTGACTGCTGAGATATTCTATGACTAGGGTGTAAAAGGACTAATAGAGAGGCACTCTAGGAAGGCTTAGTCTGCATTAGTATAAGTGTTATCAATAGACAGTGAATGCCCTTAGTGATCACCCTAGGTAGATATTTAAGAAGAACTTGATTGTAGTGACTTAGCCTGAGATGACTTAATCACCCTCCTGGTCTGAGTTGACAAGGAGAACTTGATGGAGTTCTCTTTGATTATGGTATACTACTTATACATGCTCTGTATTTACTTCTATTTATAAATTCCCGCACATCTCTCTTTGGTTGTTCTATCTTATGCATCCACCAATTTCCTAATTAAAAGAAAAGAAAAGAGAAAGAAAATAAATAATGACTTAGCTATTTTTGGCTGTGTCATAACATTGATAGAGTTCTTCATTGGATTGGTCTCTTACTTATACTACTTTTACAGTGGCTGTACTACTAATCTATGATCACATGTCCTTCCAGAATGTTCTGTGGTTACTTGACCTTTGTCACATGACTTTAGTTCCCACACTATCTATATCTTGACCCCATTATATGTCTTGAGGTTTTGTGTTATGATACAGCTAAAATGGCTAAGTCATTATTTATTTTCTTTTTCTTTTCTTTTCTTTTAATTAGGAAATCAATGGATGTGTGAGATGAAACAACTAAGAAGAGATGCACGGGAGCTTATAAATAGAAGTAAATACAAGAAGTGTATAAGTAGTGTACCATAATCAAATGAGAACTCTATTGAGTTCTCCTTGTCAACTTAGACCAGGAAAGTGATTAAGTCATCTCAGGCTAAGTTGCTACACCAGAACTCAATACCACATCTAGAGCACTGTCTACCTCAGACCTTGCTCACTCTTATTCTCACAACCACCTCAACTCTCAACTGGTGATTATCACAATTACTAGTCATCTCTATACATAGCCAGGCTCTTGGCTTAAGGGGACTTATCAGTCAATTAGGGACTGAAGGTGGAGACACAGTACCAAGCTCAGGCACCGCAATCAAGGCCAGAACTTGTAACTGAGTATTGATAGATAGAAGTATTAGTGTTTGCCTTATAAACCTTGTGCTAGTAATCTATTGTGATCAGTACATGCAGAGGAGTAATGCCGCATCCCTAGGAAGGTGTTTAGATTAGAGATCCCATCCGTTGGGTGATAGTCTAACCTTAGTATTAAGACAGTAGTTAGTAGGGCAGTAGGACTCTGGCTGGGTGAAGATCTTGCACCCTAGCAGACATAGTATAATTAGCAAGATCAACTATTCACTCCATACCCCTGAGATGTCAACATGATGTCCCAAACACAATACAATGCTCTCATGAGCAACCTGCTCAACCAAAAGCATGCCCTCACTAAGCTAAGGGCAGAATTAGAAGGAAAAAGGGAAAGAGTATGTCGATGCTGCAAAGGGTTTGGGCACCTGGCCCAAAATTGCAGGAATAGAGATGGAGAGGAGAAGAGGGGAACTGTGCCCCAAAATAAATTTGAGGTATTGTTAAGTAGAGTGATACAGTGTGATGTGAGGGAAACAATGATAAGGAGGCAGGAGATAGTAGAAGTAGGATGCTTTAAGTTTGGAGAGAAGGGGCACAAGTGTAGAGAGTGTCCTATTTGGAAAGGAGAAAAGAAGTTGCAAGTGGTGGAAAAGGCGGCGTGTGTGGCCATGCCACAAAAAGGGCAGCAAAAGGAGTGGAGGAGAAGTCCAGCACACATTCTACAACAAAAAGCACAGGAACACTGTGGAGAGGGTATTCCAGATGAGGTATGCCTGTTAGAGCTGGGGTGGTATACAAAAGAGGTGATAGTGTTGTATGTGGAGTGTGAAAGGTGTGGACAGAAAGGATACCAGATAGAGGAGAATAGGGGACAGGCGGTGATTTCAGACAGGCGGAAGTGGTGTGGATGTCAGAAAAGGAAGAAGATAGAGGTGGCATGTCCCAAAAGGGAAAAAGTGCAGCAGAGCGGCATATAGACAGGAGTCCTAGAAGATGCAGCAAGAAAAGAGAGTAGGCAAAGAGAGGTCAGACAAACCTTCAAAATGCTGAGAGAAGTATGGTTGAATATTGGGATAGAAAAAATAAACACTCACGAGGGTATTGCAGTAAAAGCGCTCTTAGATAGTGGCGCAATAGGGATGTTCATGGACAAGAGGACAGCAGCAAAACATGGGTTCATGCTAAAGGAATTAGAGAAACCTATAATGGTCAGAAATGTAGACGGAACAGACAACAGTGGAGGAGCCATTATACACCAGGTAGAAGCAAATGTGTATTACAAGGGTCATGTAGAAAGGATGAGGATGGATGTATGTAACTTAGGAAAAACAGAGGTAATACTGGGAATGCCATAGTTACAAGTGCATAACCCAGAAATCAATTGGGAAACCGGAGAAGTAAAAATGATGAGATGCCCACCATTATGTGATAGGAGACTAAGAGAGGTCGAAAGAGTAAGAAGGGTAGCAATCCTAGAGGAAGAAAAAAATTGTCAGATGGGCGATTGATGACAAGGAAGAATGGGGAAGAGAAGAGGAAATGGAAGAGGACCATAGGAAAATTGAAGAGTTGGTCCCAAGGAAATTCCTAAAGTGGAGGAAAGTGTTTGGGAAAGTAAATTCAGAAAGAATGCCGACTAGAAAAGTTTGGGATTATGCTATCAATCTCAAGAAGACATTCAAACCACAGAAGGAAAGAATCTACCCTCTATCCAAAAATGAGAGAGAGAAGGTCCAGAACTTTGTGGAAGATCAACTGAGAAAGAGGTATATCAGACCATCAAAATCCCCTCAAACATCACCAGTCTTTTTTGTAGGCAAAAAGGATAGGAGTAAGTGGATGGTAATGGACTACCGCAACCTAAACAACCAGACAGTAAAAAACAACTACCCACTACTACTAATTACAGAGCTAATTGACAATATGGGTAGCAAGAAGGTGTTCACTAAAATGGATCTGAGGTGGGGGTTCAATAACGTGAGGATAAAAGAAGAAGATGAGTGGAAGGGAGTGTTTATAACATATATAGGATCCTTTGAGCCAACAGTTATGTTCTTTGGAATGACAAATTTGCCAGCCACATTTCAGGCAATGATGAATGAAATCCTGAGGGACTTAATCAACAAAGGAAAAGTTGCTGTGTTTGTAGATAATGTACTAGTAGGGACAGAAACAAAAGAAGGACATGACAAGATTGTAGAAGAAATATTGAGGAGGTTAGAAGAAAATGACCTGTATGTCAAACCAGAGAAATGTGTATAGAAAGTGTGGAAAATTGGGTTCCTAGGAGTAGTAATAGGGCCTAATGGAATAGAAATGGAGGAAGAAAAGGTAGACGGAGTACTCAGTTGGCCAGAGCCAAAAAATGTGAAAAACATCAGGAAATTCTTGGGCCTTGCAAACTATTATAGGAGGTTTATCAAAGATTTTGCTCGAGTAGCAAGGCCTATAAACATGCTGACAAGGAAAAACGTAAAGTGGCAGCAGGGAGTGGAACAGCAGAAAGCATTCAATGAACTCAAAAGGGTGTTCACAATAAAACCAGTATTAGTGGCACCAGACTTAGATAAGGAATTCAGAGTAGAAGCCAATGCATCAAATTACACTACTAGAGGAGTACTATCAATGAAGTGCTCAGATGAAATGTGGAGGCCAATTGCTTTCATTTCAAAGTCTCTCAGTGATACAGAAAGAAATTATGAGATACATGACAAGGAGATGCTAGCAGTTGTTAGATGTCTAGAAGTGTAGAGGCACTTCCTGGAAGGAGCAACAACTAAATTTGAGATTTGGACTAACCATAAGAATCTCGAGTACTTTATGAAGGTGCAGAAGTTAAATAGGAGACAAGCAAGATGGGCTCTATACCTGTCAAGATTTAATTTTATGCTGAAGCATGTTCTGGGAAGTAAGATAGGGAAAGCGGATAGTCTAAGTAGAAGACTGGACTGGGAAGTAGGAGTGGAAAGAGACAACAAGGACCAGAAGTTGGTAAAACCAGAGTAGTTGGAAGTAAGGAAGACAGAGACAGTAGAAGTAATAGTGGATGGAGTGGATCTATTAGAGGAAGTTAGGAAGTCAAAAGTAAAAGATGATGAGGTAGTAAAAGCAGTGGAGGAAATGAAGAGAGCAGGAGTAAAAATATTAAGAAATGAAGAATAGAGAGAGGTAGATGGCGTTATATATAAAGAAGGGAAAGTGTATGTGCCAAAAGATGATAAATTAAGGATGGAAATTATCAGGCTACATCACGATACGCCAGTAGAAGGATATGGAGGACAGTGGAAGATGGTAGAACTGGTCACTCAAAACTTTTGGTGACCAGGGATTACTAAAGAGGTAAAACAATATATAGAGGGGTGTAATGCTTGCCAGCACAACAAAAACCACATAGAGCAACCAGCAGGAAAATTAATGCCAAACTCAATCCTAGAAAAACCATGAATATATATATCAGCAGACTTTATCACTAAGTTGCCTCTAGTGCAGAGATACAATAGCATTCTAGTAGTAGTGGATCAGTTAACTAAGATGGTCTATTTTATACCAACTATAGAGAAAACATCGGCAGAGGGATTAGCAAGGTTATTTAGAGATAATATGTGGAAATTACATGGTCTACCAGAAAGCATCATATCTGATAGGGGACCCCAGTTCATGGCAGGATTAATGAGAGAGTTAAATAGGATGTTAGGGATCAAAAGTAAATTGTCAATGGCATTCCACCCTCAAACAGATGGGCAAACTGTTGTGAGAACCTCGAGCAGAAAAAGGTTTCCTATGCATCTGAACACTCAAACTAAAACCTCCAAGCATACAATGGAGTAAAGACATAAACAGGATAGGAACTTAGTAAGCCAAGTCATGTGACAAGGTCAGGTGACCATAGAACATTCTGGAAAGGACATATGACCATGGGACTCTAGGGTACAGCCACTGTAGTAATAGTATAAGTAGGGCTGCAATCCAATGAAGAACTCTATTGAGTTCTTCCTGAACATCCACCTAGGGTGACCACTAAGAACATTCACTGTTCCTTGGTAACATAAGAACTTGATATACCACATCTGAGCACTGTTCACCTCGAACCCTGCTCAAAATCACTTAAGGATGCAGTTGGCTTCATACCGGCACCGCAAGTAATTTCCCCCACCACACTTACTCCATACCCTTCCTCGCTAGGGAGCACAGCACTCTCAAGCCTCTTGGATAGCGGGCCCTAGCTGTAAAGGGGACTTCACTGTCAGTTAGGGACAGTGGGTAGACGGCCTGGACAAAGCTCGTGTCCCTGCCTGAGACCTAACCTCTATATCGAGTGGACTTGTAGTTAGTTCTTCACTATCAGCCCCATGCTACCAATCCATTGTGATTGGTCTATGCAGAGGAATGACAGAAAACCTCTTAAAGGCCCGCCTAGCTTAGAGATTCCCTTCTTAGGGATAGTATTGTTTCACCCTTTTAGTCAGTAGTCAGCCATAAGTACAGACGAAGAAGATCGCTCATCCTCCTACAAGGAAACATCACTATCACCAATGTCTCGCCAACAACAACAACAACAGAGAGAACACCCCTCAGCACCTGTCTCCCAAACCAGAGAGGAGCAACTTCTCACCATGATCGCAACCCTGCAACAGCAGGTCAATACCATGCTTCTCCAACAGCAAGGGAGCAGAGTGGAGGTCGCAAGACCTCAAGTTTTCAGTGGAAGGATGGAAGAGGTGAG
>Ga0153992_100427_pt1 | contig 11984 bp, 5 predicted proteins | sample TSNC076MetaG_FD_104683 | JGI IMG/M metagenome (GOLD analysis project Ga0153992, IMG submission 104683) | Attine ant fungus gardens microbial communities from North Carolina, USA - TSNC076 MetaG | ecosystem: Host-associated > Fungi > Mycelium > Unclassified | place: USA: North Carolina, Lumber... | reverse complement strand
TGGGATTGAAGTCGAGGAAGGCAAGGGGACTGATACTAGAGCCTGAAAAAAAGTAGTATTGTCAGAACATCCCATCATATGCTTATCATGGAGCATACCAATTCTTTCCTGATCCTGACCACCGAGGATGAGTTGATTATAACTATACCAGATTTTTCCTACAGCAGAAATGTATGGGTATGTTTCATTGTTAAGGGATGGGGCTTCCCAACGACAGTCATGGTGAAATTTGATGATGTCAGTATCATACTCCAGGGTCCTATAGGATCCATTAGAGGGTGGCAAAGACATCAGTGTGTTTGCAGGAAGCTTGAGCCTGAATTGAGCAAGTCCAAATTTTCCTTGTTTAATGATGAGAGTGGCACATGTTGAGGATGCAGCTAATAAATTGTTGCCACTGTTCCTGGCAACCTGAACAGTAGTCAGACTGGCAATCGCTGTAGTACTAATTGTCCCAGGTGCAAGCTGGGCAAGCGCCATAAGGGATAGTGAAGCTAGGAAAGCAAGTCTGAATGTACTGCTGGCATGCTTTGAAACACTATGAGAGGTACGGTCGATTAATCTGGAGTTGATAGTTGACACTCTGTCAGTGGTCCCAGGAATGATTTTTTCTGATTGAACAGACCACTCTCTACTGAAAGCATCGATGGTGATGTATCCACCAGCAAAAACTGCCAGACTATGCCATACGATAAAGATGACAGTGAAGCCACCTTTGATTTTAGAGTCGCTGAATCTGAGCTTGAGGGGCAATGGTCTGGCTAAGCACACGGAAGCTAAAACAATGAAACCGGTTTCAATAAAGTAAAATAGGAAGAAATGGATGCAAAAATTGACTGTAGTCTTTTGGCCAACTCTGAGCTGTGGATCAGGTGTAATGCTACATGAAGCATGTCTCTTATCATTTTGTAGGAGATTCGCTGTTTGCGATTCAGATATCGAGATAGGATTCATAATGAGAGCAGCTTATGATAACAACAGGAAAGTCAAGTGTCCAAATCATACATTTCTTGTCCTGTGGAGATAACATCAGAGGATCAGAGAAACAGGTGCTTAGACAGTTGCAAACAGCATTGCGGTTACAGGGACCACCAAAAAGGTAGTTCTTTTCTCAGAGGCTGTTCAGACCCATCCAGTAATCATGCTCCCAGAAGACACTCTGCTGGAAATACCAAGTGTAGCTTGATGTCTACCTGTTCATTATCCCATTAATCAGTAGAAGGTAGGTAAAAAGAAGTTTTTTGGAAGGGAAGCCTAGAGAACATATCTAGCATCTTGTTTTCACAATAGGGCAAACAACTGTCAAATAGAGTCACAAGGTTTGATGTCAAGTGATCTGTCAATTTAACTGTTAAGTTGGCCCAGTGAATATGCTGTCAAGTGACTTACAACTATAATGTTATCTATTTGTCAAGTCTCATGAATTTATAGATTTATAATGCAGTCCATGGTAAAGTACCTAGTACCCTACAATACACAGCCCGAACTACAAAGAGAAACCTAATGAGAAGTATACAAAACCTAGATCACTCACAACTGATCCAGACACAAGAAAAGTGAGAAAAGGAATAAAGCAGGAATAAAGGAGCAGCACTCAATAACTCTGTGAATCACCATGTGATCACCATTTTTATAGATGAGCTGACTGCAATCATGTTATGAGAGCCCCAAAAGGGAAATAGTTTCCTGTGCATTCAAATATCTAATCCACAACCTCAAATCATATAATGGGGTTAAGATATAAATAGCAGGGGACTTAGGTAATCCTATCATGTGACAAGTCAGGTGATTATAGAACATTCTGGAAAGGACATGTGATTGTGGAACTGTAAAGTGCAGCTACTGTAATTGTAGTATAAGTAGGACTGCAATCCAATAAAGAACCCCATCGAGTTCTTCCTAAACAACCACCTTGGTTGAGCTCTAAAGTCTTCATGACTCCATGCTAACAAATCATTCAGAATATGCATGCATGATTATCTTGAAGAAAGAATCTCTTCCTGAATTTTCCAATTGAAGCATGCCATTGTGCCTACCATCTTGTTAGAATTGCAAAAGGAGACAAATGGAAAACTACTTTCTAAATCCAATATAGATCTTACAAGTGGCTGGTAATGCCTTTTGGACTGTTGAATGCCCCCTCTGCCTTTCAGCAACTCATGAATGGAATATTCTCAGACATATTGGATGTATATGTGATAATCTACTTAGATGACATACTAATCTACTCAGATAATATTACAGAGCACAAGAAGCATGTTAGGGAGGTTTTATGCTGCTTGTATACCAATGGGCTGTATTGTTTGCATGTAGTTATGAGAACTTAGAGCTCAACCAAGATGTGTAAGAACTTAGACTGTGATATCTTAGAACTACTCCTAGTTTGAGTTGACAAGGAAAACTCAATAGAGTTCTCATTTGATTACTATATACTACTTATACACACTTTGTATTTACTTATATTTATAAAGTCCTATGCATCTTCTTTAAGTTATTCCCTCTCATACATTCACTTGATTTCCTAATTAAATAAAAAGAAAAAGGAAAAAAATATGTAATAACTTAGCCATTTTGCCAAGTCATGATAAGATGGTTGTTCAGGAAGAACTCAATAGAGTTCTTTATTAGATTCCACTAGGTACTTATACAAATATTAGATGGTCTATATACCTATCTCCTATAATCACATGATCCTTACTAAGAACTATATATATCTTACATAATCCTTCCTATACTATTTATATCTTTCCTGCATTGTATTCTTGGATGTTTCCTATCAAGTTGATGAATGCACAAGAAATAGTTTTCTTTTTGGAAGTTGTTTCATAACATATATATTTCTTCTAGCAAATGCATATTCCACTACCAGAAGGTTGAATTCTTAGGTTATATGCTGGGTCCTTAGGGGGTGCAGATGGACAAGGGCAAAGTTCAAGTCATCTAGAAGTAACTGACTCTGTAATACCTAAAGGATTTGCAAATATTTCTAGAATTTGCTAATTTTTACAGATGCTTTATTCAAAATTACTCCAAAACTACTGTTCCTCTTACCTACCTAACCTGTAAATCAGTCCCCTGGTACTGGTCACCCAAGTGCAAAACAGCCTTCCAAGGCCTAAAAATATCATTTACTACTGCACTGGTCTTAGCCCATTGGAACCCAGACTTTTCTATTATACTAGAGACTAACATCTTAGATCTAGTACTAGTTGCAATTCTCTTCACCTATGTGGAGGATGAGCTACACTCTATTGCCTTCCATTCCTGGACACTCAATATTACTAAATTGAACTATAATATACACAATAAGGAATTACTCACAATATTTGAGTTCTTCAAGAAATAGAGGCATTATCTTAAAGGTACACACACCTATTCCTACAGATATAGTTATAGACTATAGGAACCTAATATTTCTGTGAATCAAAGAACCTCTTTCAACAACAGGCCTGCTAGTCTAAATATCTATCCCAATTCAACTTCTGAATCTGTTTCTGCCCAGGTTCTCTAAGCTCCAAACCAGATGCTTTAACTCATAGATAGGATGTCTAACCCCAAAAGTATTGAACTCTCACTGCTATATACTAACCACTACCCAATATTTCACAACCAGCAAGTGTTATGACTTAGCAAAATGGCTAAGTCATTATTTATATTTCTTTTCTTTTCTTTTTCTTTTCTCTTCTTATTTGGACTTACTACATAAGAAAGAAATGCAAAAAAGTGTCACATGACAATGTTACATATCACTATCATATATCAAGGATATCATAGGGTCATATTATATGACAATATCATATGATGAGTATGGGAGAGTAGTATACAGACCATATAGTAGTTGTATAAGTAGTGTATAGAATCTAATAGGAACTCTATCAAGTTCTCCTTGTCAACTTGGACTTAGAGTATAATTAAGTTGTCTTAGGCTAAGTTACTATACTAGAACTTAATTCTACATCCAGAACACTGTTCATCTTGGACCTTACTCATCTTAACTCTCATAATCTTCTTAATCCTTGACCAGTAATCATCACAATCACTAGTTACCTCCATACATAGCTGGGCCCTTGGCTTAAAAAGACTTGTCAATTAGTTAGGGATTAATGGTAAAAGTATAGTACTAAGCTTGAATATCAGTACTAAGACCTGACCTTACAATCAAGCAGTGTTTAATAGATACTTGTACTATTCTTAGTATAAACCTTATACTAGGGTCCATTGTAACTTGTTTATGCAGAGAATTGACAGTTACTCTCTAGGAGGCTGTCTAGATTAGGGATCCCATCCATTGGGTGATAGTTTAACTCTATTATTAAGGCAGTAGTTAGTAGGGCAGTAGAACTCTAGCTGGGTAAAGATCTTGTACTCTAGCAGATATAGTATAACTAGTAAGATCAAAACATTCACTCTGTACCCTTGAGATATCAACATGATGTCTCAAACTCAATACAATACCTTTATGAGCAACTTGCTCAACCAAAAGCATGCCCTCACTAAACTAAGGGCAGAATTAGAAGAAAAGGAAGGGAAGATTTGTTGATATTGTAAAAGATTCAGGTATCTGGTCCAAAATTGCAGAAACAAAAAGAAGGAGAGAAAAGGGAAATCAATTCCCCAGAATAAATTCTAGGTGTTAACAAGCAGAGTGATGAGGTGTGGAGTAAAAGAAATAACAATAAAAAGGTAGGAAACTAAGGAGAAGGAAGCCATAAAGTGTTTTAGATATTGGGGAGAAAGACACTATAAGTGGGAGTGTCCAAACATTATAGCAGAGAAAGAGAGAAGAAGAAAAGAAAAGGAAGCGTATGTAGTCAGGCCACAAAAAACATAGCAAAAAAGGAGACTGACATGTTCTATATAGGAAAAAACACAGGAATATTGTGAGGAGAAGAGCATGCCTCCAGAAGGTACACTTTTGCTTGAGAGAGGATGGTTGACAGAAGAGGTAGTATTAATGTATGTAGACTGTAGGGGATATAAAGGCAAGAAAGTCCAAATCTATGAAAACCAAGGACAAGGATTACTTCTTAAGAGGCAAGTAAGAAACATATGGTACAATCTGTACTAGAAAGCATGGAACTGGAGAGAGGAAGAAGCAAAGAGAGGAGAGATAACAAGGGTGTAGTATATAAAGTATAGAAAAAAAGACATAATAGAAGGAAAAATGTTGGAACAAGAAAGAAGGGAGATCCTGTATCCAGAATATAGAACAAAAAAGAAAAAACCATGGTAGAACTAGGAAGTGGTAGTGTGTCCTATAGAGGAAAAAGTGTAGTACACAAACAGAGATTCTAAGAAGCACAGCAATAGAGAAGGTTAGTCAAAGGGATATTGTCATATACTAGAAAATTTGGTATAAATTAATTTTTTTAATTCATTTTCTTTATTATTATTATTCATCTCCTATAGGAGTATCACATTTCAGACTAGAAGCTATTACAAATGGCCACTTACTAATTTGTGAGTTGATGATTTAATAACCAAAAGGCTCAAAAAAGCAAAGTTTAGATAGTAGCAAAAGATGTTGTTAAGTCTGAGGTTTATTCTCAGACATATAGTCCTTAAATATATAATTGTGGTGGTCTGTGCACCAGGATTACCTACCACATGATCACTACCTATTGTTTTACATATAGAAGTGCTATTGTTCTTGAAATAGAGATAACCTAACCATCTTAGGGCAGTCCTTTGTTTTATTCAAGAACAGATAATAATCTATGGATAAAGATTAGTATAAGACCTTAGACTATAATGACTTAGATCCACTTCTAGTCCAAGTTAACAAGAAGAACTTGATAGAGTCCTTATTCAATTGCTATACACTACTTATACATATTTTGTTATTTACTTCTATTTATAAAGTTCTATACATCTCCTTTGAGTCATTCCCTCTCATGCACCTGTTGATTTCCTAATTCAAATGAAAAGAAAAAGAAAAGAAATTAAATAATAACTTAGCTATTTAGCCAAGTCATGATAATTAGTGTCATATATAAACATTGAGGACCTTGTATCTTCATGGGATCTTATTGCCTTAGGATCTATTTATAGCTGAAAAAAGCACATTGAAGAGAGCTTCACAATAGTCATTGAAGTAAACAATTATGTCAAGCAGTTCCTGAGATATCAGCAATTTAGTGTGTGGTGACTTGGTGATTACTGACTAATCTGCTGATAACTCAGTGAATACTAATTGCTTTGAGATGTTTTTGGTACCATTTGAAATGTCTTCTTAAGGGCTTTTGGTGGCCATTTATATCATTGAAATTGGTCAAGTATTCCTGGAGTTATAGTCTAAATAAAGTTTGTAACAGAAGAGTTTATATAGAAAGTGGCTACATAGATCATAGGACAAGCTAGATACTACTCACCTATACCAATGTATTACTAAGCTCTCCTAGTGTGACTAAGACTCATCCCCTTACAGAAGGTGCACAGACAAAATTTGAAATCTAGAGTGATCATAAAAATCTCAAGTATTTTATGAGTAGTCAGAAATTGAATCAAAGATAAGCAAGATAGGCATTGTACCTGTCTAGATTTGATTTTATGCTAAAATATGTGCCAGGAAGCAGTATGGGAAGAGCTAACAGCCTTAGTAGGTATCTAGACTGGTAGGTAGGAATAAAGAAAAATAATAAAAATAAAATATTAGTGAAAAAGAAATAGCTGGAGGTTAGAGTGATATAGGTAACAGAAGTAGTAATTGAAGGGATAGACCTGTTGGAAAAGATTAGAAAATCAGAGGCAAAAGATAACAAGGTAGTAAAAGCTGTAGAAGAAATGAAATAAACAGGTGTTAAAATATTAAGAGATGAGAAGTGGTGAAAAGAGGATGAATTAATGTTGAAGGATAGAAAGGTATATATCCCAAAGGATGAGAAATTAAGAGCAGAGGTGATCTAGCTATACTATGATACACTAGTAGAAAGACATGGAGGATAGTGAAAGACAATAGAGTTAGTGATAAGGAATCTTTGGTAGTCTGGGGTCACTAAGGAAGTCAAGAAGGATATGATGTATACTAAAGAAATAAAAATTGTACAGAGGCACCTGTAGAAAAGCTCATGCCTAATGCAGTACCAGAAAAGCCTTGGAGTCATATTACAGTAGATTTTATTACAAAATTACTGCTAGCACAGGATTATAACAGCATTCTAGTAGTATGTGATAGAATAACAAAAATGGTATACTTTGTGCCAACTACAGAAAAGACTTCAGCAAAAGGAGTAGCAAGATTGTTCTAGGATAATATCTGGAAACTGTATAGCTTGCCAGAAAGTATTATTATAGATAGAGAAGCACAGTTCACAACAGGGATGATAAAGAAGTTGAATTCAATATTAGAAATTGATACAAAGTTGTTAACAGCCTACCACCCACAAACAGATGGGTAGATGGAAAGGATGAACCAGAAATTAAAACAATACCTGAGGATATTCATTGACCATAGGCAAGAGCAATAGCCTGACTGGTTAGTAATAGCAGAGTTTATATATAATAATAAAGTACAGACTAGTACAAAAGTATTACCATTTAAGGAAAATATTGAACAAGACCTGTGTATGGGATTTGAGATGAGAAAGAAGGGGAAATTTGAAAAGGTAGAAGAATTTGTGACAAGAATGAAAAAAGTTCATAAAAAGGCAGAAGTAGCATTGAAAAAGAGTCAGAAGGAGATAAGAAAGTATACAGATAGGAAAAAAAGTAAAGCAGAAGAATATCAAGTAGAAGACTGGGTGCTTTTAAGCACAAAAGATTTGAAGTACCAAATGCAAGGAAAGAGATCAAAAAAACTAACAGAGAGATTTGTCAAACCTTATCAAGTAAAGAAAATAATTTCAACAAATACAATAGAACTAGATTTGCTGAGTACAGTAAAGATACATCCAGTAGTCAATGTCAGTAGAGTATGTAGATACAAAGATTAAGTAGAGGGCCAGAGAAAAGAATAGCCATCACCAGTAACAATTAATAGAGAAAAAGAGTATAAGATAGAGAAGATATTAAACAAGAGGAAGTTTAGAGAAAAAGACAGATATCTAGTGCAATGGAAAGAGTATACAGCAGAGAAAGACACTTGGGAGCTGAGAGAAAACTTAGGGAATATACAAGATTTAGTGAATAAATTTGAAGAAGAATATAAAAAAGGTGTCAGGTAAATAAAAAAAAGAAATAGCAGAGAAGACTACAAAGGAGAACTGCTGGAAAGATACACAGTAAAGATATTATATAGATAGAATAACAAGAGGTTTAATAGAGAATATTGGAGGAGAATGGAAAGAAATTGGAAAAAAGGAAAGACAAGAGAATAAAAAACTTTGAAAACAACCAAGAAAAAAATGAAGAAGAGGAAGAAGAAAATGAGCAAGAATTTGAAGGAGGTAAAATAAAAGAATAGGATAAAGATAAAATGGGCAATTTACAGGACCCATACAATAAACTATAAAGTCCTCAGAACAAGAACCTTTATGAGAAAAATACTGTTATGAGTTACCTTGACTATAACAAGAAGCTATAAATAGAACAGATATAGACTGAAGTCAAACTAGTAGCTAATAGACAGCTTATAGTTTAAATAAAGACAAATAGTATACTTGTATATATAATAGACTACAATTGAGTAAGAATTCCATTAAGTTCTTTTCTAATCCTGAAGTGCTACCTTGAGTTAACCCCTGACTTAAGGTTCTTGAGTCAGTTGCTAACAAAATAACTTGTATATCAAGCTAGAAAAGTGTGTATAGAAGACAAAGAGGATTGGATTCCTAGAGATTGTCATAGAACCTAATAGAATAGAAATAGAAAAAGAGAAGGTAAATAGAGTACTAAGTTGACCAGAGCCAAAAAATATGAAAAATGTCAGAAAGTTCTTGGGCCTTGCAAATTACTATAGAAGGTTCATTAAAGATTTTATGCAAGTAGCTAGACTAGTAAATATATTAACAAGGAAGAATATAAAGTGACAGTAGAGAAGTGAACAGCAAAAGACATTTGATGAGCTCAAATGAGTCTTTACTACCAGACCAGTATTAGCAGCCCTAGATCTAAACAAAGAATTTAGAGTGAAAGTAGATGCTTTAAACTATGCTACTATAGAAGTTTTATCAATGAAATGCTCTGATAAACTATAGAGACTGGTTGCTTTTATTTCCAAATCATTAAGTGATACAGAATGAAATTATAAAATACATGATAAGAAGATGCTAGCAGTAGTTAGATGCTTAGAAGCATAGAGACACTTCCTAGAAAGGACAACCACCAAATTCAAGATCTGAACAGATCACAAAAACCTTGAATACTTTATGAAGGTACAAAAATTAAATAGAAAACAAGCAAGATAGGCCCTATATTTGTCAAGATTTAACTTTATGCTGAAACATGTTCTAGGAAGTAGAATGAAGAAGGTAGATAGTCTGAGTAGAAGGCTAGACTAGAAAGTAGAAGTAGAAAGAAACAATGAGAATAAGATATTAGTAAAGCCTAAGTGGCTAGTAGTAAGAAGAACAGAGAAAGTAGAAATCATTGTGGAAGGAGTAGATTTACTAGAAAAAGTGAGATAGTCAAAAGTGAAAGACAATAAAGTAGTAAAAGCTATTGAAGAAATAAAGTGGATAGGAATAAAGATGTTGAGAAATAAAGAATAGAAAGAGGTTGATGGCATAATGTACAAAGAAAAAAAGGTATATATACCAAAAGATAATAAGTTGAGAACAGAGATCATTAGGTTACATTATGATATGCCAGTAGGAGAACATAGAAGATAGTGGAAGATAGTAAAGTTGGTTACTAGGAACTTTTGGTAGCCAGGAGTTATAAAAAAAGTAAAGCAATATGTGGAGGAGTGCTGTAAGAGGACTATACTAAATCATACTCCTAATGTACTAGTGATAGTCTACCAGAGTGACCCTGCACTAATTAAATGATAATTACATGACATTTAATTAGTTGTCTACTTCTACATTTCTGACTTTAACCCTTAGAATATTCTGTAGCTAAGAGAACTTGTATATATAGTATAGAGTACCTTTCTAGAAGCCTTATTCTATTCTCTAAGGATTCTTCTAGAAGGTAAGTTGTAACATATTCTAGAGTATAATTATAGACTAAGAATTCTCCTAGAAGCCACTCCACTCTGATTACCCTCATAGCAGAATAGGATCTCCTAAAACAGAGCCTTGGATAGTCACAGTAGACAACTGCCTCTAGGTCACCCTTCTTTGCCAAACACCAACCTTTCATCCCACTCCTAAAATGTCATTATCACCAGAAAACCCCCAGGGCTTTGCAGATGTCCTGGAGCATCTGCAACACTATTTGATGGAGTTGACTAAACAACAAAATTACTCCAAAAATAATATCAACAATACTCTTTTTGCTTTTACCATCTAACTCCAGTAGCTAGCACAACTGGTAGCATACTCTATTTCATCTCTAGTAACACAAAATATCTTTTTGGTGCCTACACTCTCTCCTCCTGCATCCCCAACCCCTACTCTAGTAGTCCCTAGGCAACAGGCTCAGCCCAAACTGTCTCTTTCCCTCTAACTTCTCCAGAAAGTATACTTGTAGTTATATCTTTCTCAACTCCTGCTTTCTATACATATAGTTGGTCCTAGAGTAGTTTAGTTGCAAGAAAGAAAAGGTCCTTTGGGCCTTGATCTTCTTCAAAACCAGATAGGCTACTAAATAGTCTAAAAACCTCTTTTACCAAGAAACAGACACTAGAATTTTTCCTTTGCAAACCTAGTCTGTGTCATAACTTGGCAAAATGACTAAGTCATTATTTTTCTTTTCTTTTCTCTAGACTTACTACACAAGGATGGAGCACGAGAAAGTATTATGTGACTAAGCATCACAAGAGTCACAGGGTTATAAGTCACAGTCAGGTGACATCACATGACTAAGTTATATGGGAACCATAGGAAGAAAGTGCACAGACCATGTAGTAGTTGTATAAGTAGTATAGGAAAATTAATGGAAACTCCATCAAGTTCTTCTTGTCAACTCAGACTAGGAGTAGACCTAAGTCATCACAGTCTAAGACCTTACAGTCTGAGTTCAATATACAATTCTATATCCACTTTTTTCTGGTCAATGTAGAAGTGGATATAGTCAATACCTTGGAAGAGATATTCTACTACTAGGGCAACCATACAATAGATGACTATCTGGATAGTTTCCAAATCTTGGTTTTTGATACCAGATATATTAACCCTTGGACCCTAGTAGTCAAATTCTGTTGAGGCTTGCAAACTGGGATCCAGAATCAAGTTATGACCATGCCATTTGGGAGGTCTGGTATAGAGTGGCTAGAAGAATAGACCAAGCAAGAGTAACTAACAAAGTCTTTCAATCTACTCACTATATAGCTCTATTAGTCCCTCTGAGGTCTTTTCTACCCTGACTAACCCCACTCCCAGTAGTATGTCTTCCTCCAATGTTCATTCCCTTCTAGTCCTGGCCTCCAAACCTCTACTGCTTCTGCCAACCCCATTGATAGGAGTACCTATGGATGTCAATGCCACTCATAAAGCTTGACCTCCATTCTTCTATGGCTGTTTTTACTATAGAAATGCCAACCATGTAGTTAGGTACTGTCCCCAAAGGCTAAATATTAGGATGCTGTTAGTAGAGCAATATGAGGAGATCATGGAAGACTTTCTCATATTGCAGAACATACAGGAAGCAGAGGCACAAGAGGAAAAGGGTTTTGTTAAAGATGACCAGTAACAAGTGTACTCCAGTTGCCTATAAATAAGTTCACTGTACTTGAGATAGAAGAAACAGATAATAACAGTGAGTCTATAGATGTATCTCTTCCCTCTATTTGTGAGTATAAGTCTATTTCTTGGAGACCCAAATAGAAGAAAAGATTCCTAGTCAGTACTCCATTAGTATATTAGACATATACAGAACATCCCTATACCTCCAAGTCAAAATTGGTACTATAAACACTAGCAAACTCTACTCCATTAAGGTGT
>Ga0153992_100422_pt1:5000-12054 | contig 12054 bp, 5 predicted proteins | sample TSNC076MetaG_FD_104683 | JGI IMG/M metagenome (GOLD analysis project Ga0153992, IMG submission 104683) | Attine ant fungus gardens microbial communities from North Carolina, USA - TSNC076 MetaG | ecosystem: Host-associated > Fungi > Mycelium > Unclassified | place: USA: North Carolina... | reverse complement strand
TCCCTCGATCCATCGTAAGCTCTTCTACTAGCAACTGCGAAGGGATACCTAGCTGCTATAACAAGGAGTGGAGCTGGAAGAAAAACCTCCATTACTGTATTTGATCACCAAAGGCGGACTCTTATGTAAAAAGAATTCATTTACTTATATTCGAAGAATGAGCCGGTACTCCTACCTGGAGGAAAAAGAGCGGATAAGCAGCAGCGGATATATCATCGGTTGCGGTTGCCCTTCTTCTCTTTAGTCGGATAGGAACTAAAAACTAGCAACTGGAAGTCGGGATAACCGGGGTTGCCACTGAATCATAGTGTATGCTGTCGGAGTGAGCGGGATTGCCTGCCTTTTATCACATGTGAGGGGGAGTTAAGTTCAAAGGCGAAGCTCACTTCAGGACTCCTTCACTAGCCTACCGAGCCAGCCTATCAATAAGAGAGAGGCGGGCAGAGAGCCAGGACTAAGACTACAGAACGAAAGGAAGTCAAGCTACATCTAGAAAGCAGTAAATATATTATCTCCTTCATGCCCCTAGCAGCCCGGCAAGAGAGTGCTAGATCTTATTTCTTATAAATGGTTCCATCTTTATCTAAACTTCAAGTAACAAGGTGCCCCAGGTAGCTTGTCTCCCGAAACAACCGTAGTGACATATAGCTACCCAAAGAGAAAGAGCTACAATACAATCTATTCTAACCTGGGCTAATGTTTAAGTATGGTTACGAGAAAATGCGGAATCCCATAGCGAGAGTTCGTGGATAATCTGATATTGTAGGATGGGTGTCGCGGGTCTCACTCCTCCGCCTAGCGATTGCAGATACTCAAGAATAAGTAGTCGGGTTTTGGGTCTTAAGGCTCTACCTATCTTTATCTGGCCCTTCCTTGTAATGTAAGTTTAGATAAGGGGTCGCCACCCCGACGGTTTCTAAGAGTGAAGTCTACGCCAGTACCCCCACCCGGGTAGCCCGCTAAAAGTAAAAGCCGGATTAGCTTATTGGGCCTCTCTCCTCCGGATCCTTTCGCCTGCAGCTAGTGCTAAAAAGTCGTTGTTTAGTTTTGTTAGGATGGACAAAGATGCCCACCCTCCTTGTACTGAAAGGCGATCCCAGTTGCCGCCAAGCCCAGATCTATTACTAAAAGGCTACGAGGTTCCGGTACTGAACTCGAACCGAATAAGTGGTCTACCTACCTTCCCCGCCCTTCGATTTCAATAAGTTGGAGTGCCTTCGCTCCATTGCTTAGGAATGGTATGTGGCCCGTGCTAAATAACCCCGTAGGACTCAACCTTTGTTGTAGTTCAAAAGCTTTCTCTGTTTTCTGTGCTTCCAGTTGCATAAAGAAGTTCTTTTGCTTTGGCGTCCTGCCTTCCCGATTTCTTCTCTGGAGAGATATCCGTAGGCTTTCTTTCTGGTGAGCTTCCCGCAAAGCTAAGTAACGAATAGGGAGACTCTATCCTAGGGCCAACTTCTTCTGCAGCTCTTGCCCCAAGTCGTGGGTTTGGTTTAAAGGATCGAAATCGCCCTTTCCTGGTAAGCTAAGTTGCCCCCACCCAAGGGTTCTTAATAAAGTATCGGGCCTAGCAGGTTTGGTATTGGCGGGGTTAAGGAGTCTCGAGGAAAGTACTTATAGATAGATAGGCAAAGAAAGGCACCTACGAATGCCAATCCGCAGCGGAATAAGCAGGGGATCCACCAATGAAATTATTTCCTCTGGATAGGATACTCTGGATCCCGTTTGTTCAAGGGTATCACAGGGCATCCCGCTATCATAGGCTCGAAGTCAGCTCTCCTAGTAGCGGCCCTAACTATAAGTGATTTGGGGCACCGAATATTCCTTCTTTTTTTGTGTACACGAATTGCTCTATCTCCGAGCCAAGCTCAGGTTCGTCAAAGAAGTCGATCTAAGATAGGAAAACCTTTATAGGAACAAACAACAGAAGAAAAGATTCTCCTTCAAGCCTCCGTACTGGAATAGAAAGAAGGCACCTATGGATAATTAAACCTACGGCTAAGCTCTCGCTTTCTGCTCTTGTTATCGCGCTCCGAGCTCCGGTTACGAGGATTGCATGCAGCAAAGCCCGTAATAAATAAGAAAAAGGCGGTAGGGTCTTACCGACTAGACTAGATATGGGTGACCCTTCTTTGTGCTTACAGGTGCGCGAAGGGGTAGTAAGAACAGAGAAAGTCTAAGGTCTTAAGTCGAGAAAGGGTGCCTAAAAGGGCGAATTCGTCCTGCAGGGTAAAATACCCCAATAGGCGATGAGTTCTACCGTTTGAGACACTTCTAGACCACTTCAGATCGGTTTAAACGTGAATGAAGGGAAAAGGGGGGCCCTAGAGAGGAAAGGGAATTCTAAAACCTCCATCTAAGCTAAGAACAGAGGTTTTTTTGACTACTCTTTGCCTATTTGCCCTTAGGCTCCTCACTCTAGATAGGAGGGAATGCCCTTCACTCCCCTTACTCAACTACCAGTTACTTACGGAAGATCAAGGGGAGGCATAACACTAAGATATCTTCTTTCTTCTACTACGCTCTTGGCCTAGCAACAGAAACAACCGTAGCCCGCTAGCCAACAGCAAAGAAAGAACAACAGATACCTAATACAGGATGTTCTGGCCTTACCTATTATAAACTTACAGTAAGACTACAGGAAAGATATTTTATCACTTGCCCGCTCGATCGTCTAGCTGCACGGTTTGCATCTTCGCCTTCGCTCGAAGGGGATAAGGTCACTTTTTATGAAGATGCCATCTTCAACTTGGTCGAAGAGTTGTTACGAGGAGGAAAACAATCCATCGTACTAACCTAAGATGAGTACCGTGGGAATGCATACCTACCTGGTACTTCTAGTTTACCGGGCTTTAATCATTCCTTAAGGCTTATGCGAATTCCTTTCTTTATGCGCAGAGTTCCATAATCGAAATACGGATGAGATCAGTTCTAAAGGATTGAAAACCTACTTCTATTGAGAGTGACCTCGGCTCGGGGAAGAGAAAGCACTTTTTCGAGTCCCTTGACTGTCACTTGCTGGCCAAAGTACCAAGACGTCGCTTCTGGGATCAGTCACAGGGGAGCGGACCAGTCTCCTACAATCTTTTAGATTTGCTTTTTCTCTTGTTGCACAATGTGCCCCTACTCTTTCTTTTAGGCAGGCTTGGAACCCATAGAGGGAAGACCTTGGAGCAGGACCTTTCTTTTCCACCTTGAGATCTTATTCATGGCCTGAACCCTTGTTTCTTTATCCCCGATTGATCCTTGGTAAGAAGATCCCCCTGACCCGTCAACCTGGAATCGAATGAGTTTGCTAATTTATGTTATTTAACCCCCCGACCTTAGTTCTCCTGTGCCCTAGCTGAGCCTTGTTGCTTAGCAAGGCTTGTGTTTGGTAAGGAGCACTAGCTTCGCTACCTGACTTATGATTGGTGGAAGGGAATGCTACCTTTACCCCTATTGGAAGAGTCCCCTCTATCTATATATAGATATCTTTCTCATTCGGTTGGTTATTGTTTCAAATAACTAAGATTTCGCTCTCGCCCCTGCTTCCGAATCATATTATTCCTTTGCTTATGCTACTTTCCTTCTTCAGGCTGGAAAAGCCTTTCGTTATCTTATTTAACTTGCAGTGAAGCTATAAGAGGAAAGACTACAGGTACGAAATCCGGTGGATTGCAGCTAGCGCGCTTTACTAATAAGTGGGACTAGTAGACGCAGTAGAGGGAACCGGACTTCAAAGTGGATCAAGCAGAGGCTTCGCCCTTAGATAACAAAAATGAACAAGTCAGCCACCAGCGGGACTGGGTTTCGAACTACGTTAGCAATACGCATCCAGTCAGCACATAGGATCTCTCTTCTCTTAGCGCAAACTCACACGTACAACCATCAAACCAGAGACCAAATCTGAGAATTTGCTCCTAGCCGTAGACACAAGCGGATAGGACTACTAGCTGCTAAGACTAGTCCTGCTTCTGGCTCCTCGCGATAATCTACGGAAAAAGAGAAAATCCTGATTCACTTCATTTTCGGGGGTGAGGTTATGACCCGGTGAATGAAGGAGCAAAGGCTCCCATAGAATGATCCCGCAAATGGTAAGAAACGGTTAGCTACCCAGATGCTAAACCTGATGATTGAGTTGATTCGAGTTCAATATGCGCATGCCCGGGAGGACTAGGTAGGTGTACGAAGTTGGTTCCACTTCCGGCAGCATTTATGTCTCTATTTCCAACAGCACCCTGGTATTTCTCTCATCAACAAATATTCGAATCATGTCCACCGTTATTTTCACGTATGTAATAATCGGGCATGCTCAGAAATCCCCTTTCATAATAGTAGGGCGGTCCTGAAGTAAGTAGGGCCCGCAGATCCTCAATCCACTATTCTGGATTCTAAGGGGGACAGGGGGATAGCCGCCCCTATCTCTAAAGCTGCCACCTGTTACCTATACTTCTCTTACTGCTATGGTTGAACTACCCGAGACTGTTGCTTAGCTTGCTATTCTGTCGGACTGCTTGCCCTTTGTTCACTGCTGGCTACAGTTTACTGCTTGCTGATCAAGTGAAACCTGTCTGCTTGGCTTCGTTACTCTAGTGACCGGGCTGTTTATAGCGCTTAAAACCGGTATTCTCGGGTTACTGCTTTGACCGAGCTACCTGGCACTGCTACCCTGGTTGAACCCGATCTCTTTTCATTTGTTTTGGGTATTAAGTCAAACCGTAATCGGGCTTGCCTTGAAGGCTCTTGTCCGCTGTCTCGGTTCTTTCTTTCAATGCAAGTTGACAAATTCTGTCTCGGCAGGACATGTATTTCTATTACTATGAAAAACCTGTTTTGGCAAATGCTCTACCAAGCTGCATATCTTCAAGCTTAGGCTCTTTCTTCCTATTTTGCCTACCACAATTTCCTATCTTCTTCTAGATAGTGCCCTATCTGCCTTGTTGTAAGGTTCTCCACTTACTTTTTTGCACTTCCTAACTTAGGCTACTGCTATTCATAGTTGCTTGCTTTCTTCAGGCAGAAACTTGTATACAGGCTAAAAGCTGGTTTCCGTTAGCATTTCTAGAACAAATTGAGTAGGGTTTGTTTTTATTACTCACATAGAGCTGCGGACTTAAGCCTTTAGTCCTACCTCTGCTCTATAACTACCTAGCTCATATTCGAACACGATCGCCTGCCAGTGGAAGGTTTTCTGCGTTCTGTTCTATGCTATCTGCGCAATCAGTCATGGCCTCTCTGAACTTTTCGTAAATGGTCACTCACTGTAAAGGGAGCCACTTTCTTCGGGCGGCAAGTCTTGCCCATCATTCGGAGTCAACGACAGCTCGGGTATCTTGATGGGAGCATTCCGAGTCCACCGCAGATGATTGAAGAAAGAAGTATCTACTAGAAAAGAAGAGACTACTACAAAGACATTAGTTAAAAATCCAGCGTATAAAGACTGGATATGTACAGCTTCTCCTCCTCTCCTCCCGTTGGATAGAGGAAACGAAAGTCAGCTCGACCAACCCTTATATATTAAAGAAAAAGAATAAAAATTTCAATGATTATACAGCCTACTTCGCTCCGCTGCTCTGCTCGCTCCGACGATTCTACGGCCGGAAAGAGAGAGAGCAGTGTGATTGGCTCTATAATTGAAATAATGGAAATGCTCTGTCGTAGAGCTTCGCTAGCAGTGTCGAGCTTTGCTCGCGATTCAACTGGAACTAAGGACCTGAATGGAATTTCAGAGCTCTCACGCTGCTATCTAAAGAATGAAGAAACCGCTACTGAACGAGAGCGAGTGAAGTGAGTAAGCCCCTTTAGAGAGAGGGGCGAGCCAAAGATAAGTTGTAGCAAGGAGCTACTAAGGAGTGACTGTGTTGAAGCTTCAAACGTAGAGCTCGCGACGACTTCGAGCGAACTCCACGAGTGTGCCAAAAAAGACTAAAAAGAATCTGCGTTCAGTAAATCGCAATTCTTTTTGTGTGTCGGGCAGCGCGCGTTAAGATTCGTCGCGTGATTGTCCGGGCGAGGTAGAAAGCCAAAACAAGTTGGAGTTCCCCACCATTACCTCGCCTAGATACGGGGGCTTCATACCCTAAAGTTGCGGAGATGCAAGTTGCAGAGGCAAGTTCCAACCGAGGTAGGAGATCCATCATATCCATACGAACAAACCTGCACAGGTAGCAGTGGTTGCCTTTACGTTTATAGGGGGCGTAGACTTTCCCCTTTGTCACTATCTCGCCCAGCATATCTGCCGAGAGCAGGAGCAGCATATCCAAGTCTCATATTCTCAGTTGAATCAGATCTAGCAGCGCTCACTACTGAGACAAAAGAAAGGAGCAAGATACGGCCAAAAAGCTGGAGATTCTCGCGCAGGAACAAGCGTAGGCCTGTAGCGCGCCCTTCACCCAAAAAGATATTTTCTTGGCGAAGCGAGGAAGCACAGTTGCGCGCCTCTCCATAGCCCCTCTATACTCTATAGGCTATTAGTACCAAGCGCAAGCGCCTGATTTGGAAGCTTGCTGTGTAATTTAATAAAGAAACAAAAGTGTGTGAACCTCAGCGAGTCCGGGTTTCAAACTAGCCTCCTAGACTGAACCGACCTTTTTAATAGGGTATAACTATCAAGAAAGTAGGAATGGCAGAGAAAGAGATGCACTTTCTGGACACAGGATCCAGAGTTTTTCGAGAAAAGGTCCCTTCCCTCAATATCATGATCGGGTCGACCAGGCCAGATCATGAGTGAATAGAAAATCGAAGATGTCAATAGCAGTTGCTGTTCCAGCCATTTTTTTTTACTTTTCCTAGGTATAATATAAATAGAATTCTATTTTATAGAATTCTATTTATTATTTATTTGATAATAGGAAGAGAGATTTCGGAAATGCGAGGTCTAGTACTAATAAAGGGGGAGCAGACAAGAGGTGCTTGCAAGCACCAGTGGTGCTCCCACTAACGAAAAGCCCAAAGGGAAAAAAGGGGGCGAACAGAACTGCAGGCTGAGGGGTATACCGCGGTTGAAGACTCCGTTCTGCGTCTTCTTCGAGAATTGATGCAGGGCCGTCTCACCCCAGAACCTACCCCTTCC
>Ga0153992_100416_pt1 | contig 12120 bp, 18 predicted proteins | sample TSNC076MetaG_FD_104683 | JGI IMG/M metagenome (GOLD analysis project Ga0153992, IMG submission 104683) | Attine ant fungus gardens microbial communities from North Carolina, USA - TSNC076 MetaG | ecosystem: Host-associated > Fungi > Mycelium > Unclassified | place: USA: North Carolina, Lumber... | reverse complement strand
CTTAGGGCAGTCCTTTGTTCTATTCAAGGACAGATGATAATCTATGGGTAAAGATCAGTATCATGTGCAAACATTGAGGACCTTGTATCTCCATGGGATCTTATTGCCTCAGGATCTATTTATAGCCAAAAGAAGTGCATTGAAGAGAGTGATCTGCTGATAACTCAGTGAATACTGATTGCTTTGAGACATTTTTGGTACCGTTTAAAAGGTTTTCTTAAAGGCTTTTGGTAGCCATTTAGATCATTGAAATCAGTCAAGTATTCCCAGAGTTATGGTCTGAATAAAGTTTGTGACAGGTGCAATTCCTACCAAAGGAATAAAAACTGCACAGAACAACTAGTAGGCAAATTGATACCAAATTCAATACCAGAAAAGCCCTGGTGTCATATATCAGTAGACTTTATTACAAAGCTACCATTAACACAGGAATATGACACAATCTTAGTGGTAGTGGACAGGTTAAGGAAGATGGTTTACTTTATTCTTACTATGGAGAAAATGTTAGCAGAAGGACTAGCTAAGCTGTTTAGAGACAATGTGTGGAAACTACATAGGTTACCCAAAAGTATTATCTTAGATAGAGAACCCCAATTTGCAGTAGGATTAATGAAGGAATTGAATAAAATGTTGGGGATCAAGAGCAAGATGTCAACAGTGTGTCAGCAACTGACTCAAGAACCTCAAGTTAGGAGTTAACTCAAGGTAACACTTCAGGGTTAGAAAAGAACTCAATGGGGTTCTTGCTTAATTGTAGTCTACTATATATACAAGTACAGTATTTTTTCTTGTTTAAACTACAAGCTATCTATTAGCTACCAGTTTGATTCCAGTCCACATCTATTCTATTTATAGCTTGTTGTCATAGTCAAGGCAACTTATGACATATTGTTCTACTCTCAAACAGATAGGCAAACAGAAAGGATCAACCAAGAACTTGAGCAGTATTTGAGGATATTTATAGACCATAGACAAGAGCAGTGGCTAGATTGGTTGGGAACAGCTGAGTTCGCCTACAATAATAAGGCACATTCAAGTACTAAGACATTGCCCTTTAAGGCAAACTATAGGCAAGATCCTAGAATGGGATTTGAAGTAAGAAGGAAAGGGAAATATAAGGGGGTGGAGAAGTTTGTGATTAAAATGAGGGAGGTACAGGAAGAAGCAAAAGCAGTACTGGAAAAAGCACAGGAGGAAATGAAGAAGTATGCAGATAGGAAAAGAGGAGAAGTCAATGAACATAAAGTAGGAGACTTAGTAATGCTCAGCACTAAGGACTTGAAATACCAAATGGTTAGAAGGAGGACAAAGAAGTTGAAAGAGAGGTTTGTAGGCCCCTATAAAATAAAGAAGACTATATCAACAAATACAGTTGAATTGGAGTTACCTAGTACAGTAAGGATACACCCAGTAGTAAATGTTAGCAGAATACAAAGATATATAAGGCAGGTGGAAGGGCAAAAGAAGGAGCAACCAGCTCCAGTTATAATTGAAGGAGAAGAAGAATGGAAGGTTGAGAGGATACTAATTAAGTGGTGAATTAGAGGAAAAGACAAATATTTAGTATGGTGGAAAGAATTCACAGCAAAGTCAGATACTTGGGAAGGGATAGAGAACCTAGAAAATGCAAAAGAAGCAGTTGAAGAGTTTGAAAAGGAGTATTGACAAGACATGGAGGATGTTTGGAGACAAAAGAGAGAAGAAGGAACATTCAGAAGGAGAGAATTACCAGAAAGATTTACAGCAAGAAAGTTATATGAATAGACAGATAAGAGGTATGATAAAGAGTACTGAACAAGGTTAGAAAGGAATTGGAGATGCTAGAAGGGAGGACCAATTAGAGAGCAAAGAATAATAGAAACAATCAAGAAAGAAGAAGAGGAAATTGGTCAAGAAGAATCTAGACTTAGAGAGTAGAATAAAAAGAATGATGAAATGGGAAATATCTGTGACCCCTACTATGAGTTGTAAAAATCCTTGGGATGAGGAATCTTGAGAGGGGGATGGTGTCATGACTTGGCAAAAACAGCTAAGTCATTATTTTATTTTACTTTCTTTTCTTTTCTTATTTGGACTTACTATACAAGAAAGGAGTATGGGAAAGTATCACATAACAATGTTGCATGTCACAGTCACATATCAGGATGTTACAGTGTTATATCACATGATGATGTCACATGATAAGTGTGGGAAAGTAGTGCACAGACCATGTAGTAGTTGTATAAGTAGTGTATAGAATCAAATAGGAACTCTATCAAGTTCTTTTTGTCAACTCAGACTTGGAGTGTGATTAAGTCATCTTAGGCTAAGTCGCTACACCAGAACTCAATTCCACATCCAGAGTACCAAACTCAATAAAGTTCTTTGTCAAATTCCCCTAGCTACTTATACAAATATCTGTTGGTCTGTGCATCTGTCTCCTGCAATTATATAACTCTTACTAATAACTGTACATATCTTACATAATCATTCCCACACTATTTATATCTTTCCCATGTTATATTCCTGGATATTTTCTATCAGATTAATGAATGTGTGGGAAATAGTTTCTTCTTTAGAGTGTAGTAACTTAGCCTGAGGTGACTTAATTACCCTCCTAGTCTGAGTTGACAAGGAGAACTCAATAGAGTTCCCATTCAATTGTAGTACACTACTTATACACCTCCTGTGTTTACTTCTATTTATAAACTCCCATGCATCTCCTTTTAGTTGTTTCACATGTCCACAGATTTAAAAAGAAAAGAAAAAGAAAAAGAAAATAAATAATGACTTAGCCGTTTTGGCCATGTCATGATATAGAGATTGTCTTTGTCACAAACTTTATTCAGACCATAACTCTGAGAATACTTGACTGATTTCAACAATCTAAATGGCCACCAGAAGCCCTTAAGGAGACCTTTCAAATGGTACCAAAAATGTCTCAAAGCAATCAGTATTCATTGAGTTATCAGCAGATCAGTCAGTGATCACCAAGTTACCAGAGACTAAATTACTGATATCTCTGGAACCACTCAACATAACTGATTGCTTCAATGACCATTGTAAAGCTCTCTTTAATGTGCTTCTTTTGGCTATAAATAGAACCCAAGGCAATAAGATCCCATGGAGATACAAGGTCCTCAATGTTTGTATATAACATTGATCTTTGTCCATAGATTATTATCTGTCCTTGAATAGAACAAAGGACTGCCCTAAGATAGTTATGTTATCTCTATTTCAAGAACAATAGCACTCCTATATGTAGAACAATAGGTAGTGATTATGTAGTAGGTTGTCCTGGTGTACAGACCACCACAATTATGTATTTAAGGACTATATGTCTGAGGATAAACCTCAGACTTAACAACATCTTTTGCTACTGTCTAAACTTCACTTTTTTGAGCCTTTTTATTATTAAATCATCAACTCACAAATCAGTAAGTGGTCATTTGTGATAGTCTTATAATATAGCCTCCCTTTCAAGTTTTCTTATCTCAAGAAATTTTTCCATTGTCTCCAGTTCTCTTTCCATCTTTTCTCCCTCTACCTCTTGTATTCTTTATTTGACCATCTCTATAGTATTTTAGCCATAAACCTCCCCAGTAGTTCTCTTGAAAATATCTTTTTGTCCTTTTTTTCTTTCTATTACCATACTTTTTCAGCCTCTTCTCTATACTCCCTCTCAAACTCTTCAACCAATTCCTTTGCATTCTTCAGGTTTTCTCTACTTTTCCAAGTATCTCCTTCTACCATATACCCCTTCCATTATACTAAGAACTTTTTCTTTCCTCTAACTACCCTTTTGTTTAGTATTTTTTCTACCTTGAATTCCTTTTTTCCCTCAATAACCAGTTTTGGTGGGGTTTTCTTCTGTCCCTCTACCTGGGGTTTATACAACTGTACTCAACTTACATTAACTATAGAATGTATCTTAATAGAACTAGGTAGCTCCAATTCTATAGTATTGGTCAAGACAATCCCCTTGATCCTATAAGGCCCTACAAACCATTCTGTTAACTTCTCCAGCCTTCTTCCTACCATCTGCCACTTGAGATCCTTTGTACTTAATAGTACTAAGTCTCCAATTTTATATTCCTCTGCTTCTCCTCACTTTTTGCCTGTATATTTCTTTATCTTCTCCTGTGCTTTCTCCAGTGTTGCTCTTACTTTCTCTTGGATTTTTTTTATTTTTTCTACAAACTTTTCTACTACCTTAAACTTTCTCTTTCTTCTTTCTTTAAATCCCATTCTTGGGTCCTGACTGTAATTTGCCTTAAATAGAGAGGTTTTTGTCATCAAATAAATTTTATTGTTATATGTAAATTCAGTAGTCCCCAGCCACTCTGGTTACTACTCCTGCCTATGATTAATAAAGACCCTCAGATACTGTTCTAGTTCCTGATTTATTCTCTCTGTTTGCTCATTTGTTTGGGGATGATAGGCTGTTGATAGCTTTGTCTAGATTTCCAACAACTTGTTCAACCTGTTATGAGAGCCCCAAGCAGGAAAAAGTCTCCTATGCATTTGAACACTTAGTCCAAAACCTCAAAGCGTACAATGGGGTTAAGATATAAATAGCAGGGGAACTTAAGAAGCCAAGTCATGTGATAAGGTCATGAGGTTGTAGAACATTCTAGAGGAACATGTGATCATGGACTAGTAGTGGTATAGCCACTGTAAAAGTAGTATAAGTAGTAGTCCAATCCAACAAAGAACTCCATTGAGTTCTTCTTGAACATCTACCTAGGGTGATTACTAAGGACACTCACTGTCTCTCAATAACACCTTTCCTCTAAACTTCTTTTTATTTAATATTCTTTCCACCTCATATTCTTCTTCTCCTTCAATTATTACTGGGAGAGACCATGTCTTTCTCTGGCCCTCTACTTGATTTTTATACATTTGTACTCTACTAACATTTACTACTGGATGTATTTTTATTGTACTTGGTAACTCCAGTTCAATTGTGTTTGTTGATATGATCCTTTTCACCTTATAAGAATCTACAAATCGCTTTGTTAATTTTTCTAAATGTCTTCTCTTTATTTGGTACTTAAGATCTTTTGTGCTTAAGAGCACCTAGTCATCTACTCTATACTCCTCTAGCTTGCTTCTTTTCCTATTTGCATATTTCCTTATTTCTTCTTGACTCTTTCTCAGTGTTGCCTTTGCTTCCTTATATACTTCTTTCATTCTCTTTGCAAACTCTTTTGCTCTCTCAAACTTCCTCTTCTTTCTTATCTCAAATCCCATACATGGATCCTATCCATTATTTGCCTTGAACAGCAACACTTTTGTACTTGTCTGTACTTATTGTTGTATGCAAACTTTGCTGTTGCTAACCAATCTGGCTACTGCTCCTGACAGTTGTTATGAGTCACCTTGACCATGACAAAGTACTATAAATAGAATAGACATGGACTGGAGTAGAACCAGTAACCAATGGACAACTTGTAGTTTAAACAAGAACAAATACTGTACTTGTATATATAGTAGACTACAATTAAGCAAGAACCCTATTGAGTTCTCTTCTAACCCTGAAGAACTACCTTGAGTTAAACCCTAGCTTTAGATTTCTGAGTCAGTTGCTGACAGAAGAACTTGATTTCATACTCCAGGTACTATTTGCTTTGAACTCTGCTCAAACTTTACTCTCTTATTGTCCTCAATTGGTGATCAGCTCAATCACTGGCCTTTTTGGATAGTAGACCCTAGCTGTAAAGGGGACTTGGTAGTTAGTTAGGGACTGCCAGTGGTGTCATGAGTTACCTTGACTATAATAGACAAGGGAATTGAACTAGCAGTCTCTTAGCTAGTTGTAGAATACTATCAATGTAAACAAGGGCAAATAGTGTACTTGTATAAGTAGCTGGCACAATTAAGCAAGAACCCCATTGAGTTCTCTTTGTAACCCTCAAAGACTTAGCTACTAGGTCAACTTGACTTGAGTCACACAACAGAAGAACTCAATACTACTTCTTAGACACTGTTCACCTTAAACCTTGTCTACTCTTTTACTCTCATATTATTTTGACCCTTGACTGATAATTATCATGATTGCTAGTCACCATCATCTCCATATATAGCTGGGCCCTTGGCTTAAGGGGACTTGGTAGTCAGTTAAGGACTACCAGTAGTAGTATATATCATAACTTGGCAAAATGGCTAAGTCATTATTTTATTTTACTTTCTTTTTCTTTTCTTTTCTTTTCTTATTTGGACTTACTACATAAGGAAGGAGTGTGGAAAAGTATTACATAACAATGTCACATATCACAGTCACATGACAGGATGTCACATGGTCATGTCACATGATGATATCACATGATAAGTGTGGGAAAGTAGTGTATAGACCATGTAGTAGTTGTATAAGTAGTATACAGAATTCAATGGAAACTCTATTAAGTTCTTCTTGTCAACTTGGACTTGGCATATAATTAAGTCATCTTAGGCTAAGTCACTACACCAGAACTCAATTCCATATCCAGAGTACCATCTACCTTAGACCTTGCTCATCTCAACTCTTATAATCTTTTTGACCCTCAACTAGTGGTTATCACAATCACTAGTTACCTCCATACATAACTGGGCCCTTGGCTTAAGGGAACTTGTCAATCAGTTAGAGATTAATGGTGGAAGTATAGTACTAAGCTTGGGTATTGGTACTGAGATCTGACCTCTGTCAGTGACTGGCTCAGAAACCTTAAGCTAAGATTTAACTCAAGACAGTTCTTTAGGGTTAGAAGAGAACTCAATGGAGTTCTTACTTAATTGCAGTCTACTATATATACAGGTATACTATTTGTCCTCATTTATACTACAAGCTGTCTATTAGCTACCAGTTCAACTTCAGTTCATGCACAATCTATTTATAGTACTTTGTCATAGTCAGGACAACTTATGACAGTACTCTCCTCTTAAAGGTCCTCATCCCAAGGACTTTATAGTTCATTATATAGGTCCTGTAAATCACCCATTTTGTCTTCTTTATTCTATTCTTCTACCATACCTCCTTCAAATTCTTGCTCATTTTCTTTTTTCTCTTCTTTATCCTTTTCTTGGATTGTTTCTAATTTTTCCCTTCTTTTTGCTCTTTCTGATCTCTATTGTCTCCAATTCCTTTCCAATCTTCCCCAATATTCCCTATCAAATTTCCTATCATCCCATTTATATAGTAGTTTTGCTATATATCTTCCTAGTAATTCTCCTTTGTAATCTTCTTTCAAGTTCCTTTTCTTTATTCTTCTGGCCCCTTCTTTGTATTTTTTCTCAAACCTATCTACCAACTCTTGCACATTCTCTAGATTTTCTCTTGGTTCCCAAATGTCTTCTTCTGCTGTAAAACCCCTCTATTGTACCAGGTATCTATCTCTTCCTCTAAACTTTCTCTTATTTAATATTTTCTCTACCCTATATTCCTCTTTTCCTTCAATTATTACTGGTAAAGGTCATTTTTTTTTCTGACCCTCTACTTGATCTCTATACTTTCATACTCTGCTAACATTTACTACTAGATGTATTTTAATACTACTTGATAACTCCAGTTCAATTGCATTTGTTGAAATTATTCTCTTGACTTTGTAAGGTCCCACAAATTGTTCTGTTAGTTTTTCTGATTGTCTCCCCTGCATTTGATATTTGAGATCTTTTGTGCTCAGTAATATCCAATCTCCCACTTTATACTCTTTCAGTTTACTTCTCTTTTTATCTACATACTTCTGCATTTCCTCCTTGTTAGTGTGAGGTCATGAAGACTTAGGCTCAACCAAGGTAGTTGTTTAGGAAAAACTCAATAGAGTTCTCCATTGGATTGTACAACTACTTATACAAATATCTATTGGTCTGCACCCATCTCCTGCAATCACATAACCCTTACTAATAACTATATATATCTTATATAAGCTTTCCCACAATATTTATATCCCTCTTGTATTATACTTCTGGATGTTATCTACTAGGTTGAGGAATATACAGGAAATAGTTTCCTTTCTTGGAACTATCTTATAACACTCCTAACTTTTTCTTAATGCTACTTCCATCTCCTTATGCACTTCTTTCATTCTCGTCACAAATTCCACTGTCTTTTTGAACTTCCCCTTCTTTCTCATCTCAAATCCCATGTATGGATCCTATTTGTTATTTGTTTTGAATAGTGACACTCTTGTACTTGTCTGCACTTTGTTGTTATATGCAAACTCTGCTATTGCTAGCTAGTCAGGCCATTGCTCTTGCTTGTAATCAATGAACATTCTCAGGTATTGTTCTAAGTCCTGATTTATTCTTTCTGTTTACCTATCTGTCTGTGGGTGGTAGGCCATTGACAGCTTTGTGTCAATCCCCAACATATTGTTCAGCTCTTTCATCATCTCTACTGCAAACTGTGCTCCTCTATCTGTAATGATACTCTCTGGTAGACTATGTAGCTTCTAGACATTATTCTGGAACAATCTTGCTACTTTCTCTACTAAAGTTTTTTCTGTAGTAGGCATAAAGTGTGCTATTTTTGTTAACCTATTGTATACTACTAGTATACTATCATATCCCTGTGCTAACGGTAATTTTGTGATGAAATCTGCTGTGATATAGGCCTAGAGTTTCTCTGGTACTGTATTTGGCATTAATTTTCCTGCTAGTACCTCTGTACAATCCTTGTTTCTTTGGCAGGCATCACATCCCTCTATATACTTCTTGATCTCCTTTGTCACCCCCAGCCACCAGAAGTTTCTAGTAACTAGCTCCACTATCTTCCACTGCCCTCCATGTCCTTCTACTAGTATATCATGGTGTAGCTAGATTATCTCTGCTCTTAGTTTCTCATTCCTTGGGACATACACCTTTCCATTTCTTGACATCAGCCTATCTTCCTCTTACCATTCCTCATCTCTTAACATCTTTACTTCTACTCACTTTATTTTTTCTACTGCTTTTATTACTTTGTCATCTTTTGCATTTAACTTCTTAATTTTCTCTAATAAATCTACTCTCTCTATCACAATTTCTGCCACTTGTGTTGCTCTAATTTCCAGCCACTCCTTTTTTACCAACATTCTATCCTTGTTATCTCTCTCCACCCCTATTTGCTAAACTAGATGCCTACTGAGGCTATCAGCTTTTCCCATGCTGCTGCCTGGTATATGTTTAAGAGTAAAGTCAAATCTAGATAGATACAAGGCCTATCTTACTTGTCTATGATTTAGTTTCTGACTACTGATAAAGTATTCTAGATTTTTGTGGTTGCTCTAAATCTTGAATTTGTTTTATGCTCCTTTTAGCAAGTGCCTCCATTTCTCCAAGCATCTGATAATTGCCAGCATCTCTCAGTCATGAATTTCATAATTTCTCTCAGCTTCATTCAATGACTTTGAAATAAAGGCTACTGGTCTCTACTTGGTGTCTTCACATTTCATTGACAACATTCTTCCTGTTGCATACTCTGATATATCTGCTTCTACTCTCATCTCCTTGTCTAGATCCAGTGCTACTAACACTGGTTGTATTGTAAATATCTGCTTCAACTCCTCAAATGCCTTCTCCTGCTCTCCTCCCCAATTCTACCTCTTATCCTTCCTGACCAGTCTATGCAGTGGTTTTGCTATCTTGGCAAAGTATTTTACAAATTGCCTGTAGTAATTTGCTAATCCCAAGAACTTTTGCACATCTTTAACCATCTTAGGCCTTGGCCATTCCAGAACTCCTGATACCTTCTCTTTCTGTATCTTTATGCCATCTGCCCCCATCACTAGTCCTAGGGAGTCAATCTCTTTAACTTTCCACATATATTTCTTAGGTTTTAGATATAGATCATTTGCTTTCATCTTCCTCAGGATTTCCTCCACTATATTATCATACTTCTTTTCATCCTCTATTCCCACTAACACATTATCCATGAATGCCACTATATCTCCTGTGTCTATTAGATCTCTTAATATGTCATTTATTATTGCCTAGAATGTTGCCAGCAAATTTGTAAGACCAAAAAACATCACAGTGGGTTTATACACCCCAAGATGCATTGTAAACACAGCCTTCTACTCATCTCCCTCTTTTATCCATACATTGTTGTACCCTCATCATAAATCCATCTTTGTAAACACCTTCTTTGTGCCCATGGTATCAATCAAGTCTGAAATCAAAGGCAAAGGATAATTGTTCTTAACTGTTCCTTTATTAAGATATCTATAGTCTTGTACTATCCTTTTCTTTCCATCCTTTTTTCCTACAAAGAAGACTGGTGAAGTCTGAGGTGACTTTAAGGGTTGAATATACCCCTTTCTTAACTGTTCCTCCACAAATTCTCTAACCTCCTCTTTCTCTTTTCTTGATATCAAATATATTCTCCCTTTCCTTGGCACAAAATCTTCCCTTAAATTTATTGTGTGGTCCCAAGGTTTTCTGACTGGCATCCTTTCTGATTCTGCCTTCTCACAAACTTTAAGCCACTTGTGGAATTTTTATAGCACCATCTTTCTTACTTTCTCTCTGTCTGGCTCAACCTCATTATCAAACTTTTCCTCCATTGTCCATTTCTACTCATCTCTATCTGCTTGATCTACTGCTCTGATTCTCTTCCCAATTTTCTTTCTTTGTTCAACATCCTTCTTTACTACTGTGTTTCTTCCACAGATAGATAGATATCTTGTCATCTTCATCTCCTCTATTTCCCAATTTATCTCTAGATTGTGTGCCTACAACTATAGCATTCCTAGTATCACATCTATCTTTCCCAAGTTATACACATCCATTCTTATCCTCTTTACACAATTTTTGTAGTACATGTTTACTTCCACTTGGTGTGTAATGGCCTCTACACTGTTATTTGTACCATCCACATTTCTGATCATCACTGGTCTGTCCAACTTCTGCAACCTAAATTCATATTTTGCTGCCATTTTTCTGTTAATAAACATTTCTGTTGTGCCACTATCCAAGAGTGCTTTTACTGTTACTCCCTTATATGTGTTTACTTTCTCTACTCCAATGTTCAGCCATACTTCTCTCAACATTCTCCTAACATCCCTTTGCTTATCCTCCTTTGCTGCATTTCTCAGAATCTCTGTCTATGTGCCACTCTACTGCACTTTTTCCTCTATAGGGTATGCTACCACTCCCCAGTTCCACCACAGCTTTTTTTCCTCTGTCCTACATTCTGAACACAAGATCTTTCTCATTTCTTATTCTAACACTCTTCTTCCTATAGCATCTTTTCTTTTACATTCCACATACTGTACTCTTGTCATTTCTCCTCTCTTTGCTTTCTCCTCTCTCCAATTCCATGCTTTCTGGCAAAGGTCACACCACATATTTCTTACTTGTCTTTCAAGGAGAAAGCCCTACCCTTGATTTTCATAGGTCTGTACCCCTCTACTGTTATATCCTCCACAATCCACATAGGTCACTACTACCTTCTCTGTGACCCATCCTCTATTGAGAAGAAGAGCACCTTCCAGAGGCATGCTCTACTCATCACAGTACTCCTACACCTTTTCCCATATAGAATGCACCAGCCTTTGCTGTACCTTTTGTAGTCTAGCTATATACACTGCCTCTTCTTTTCTCTACCTCTCCTTCTTTGCTACTGTCATTGGATAGTCCTACTTGAAGTACCCTACTATAAGAACTTAGACTATGGTACCTTAGAACTACTCCTAGTCCAAGTTAACAAGGAGAACTCAATAGTGTTACAAACTTCATTTAGACCATAACTCCAGGAGTACTTGACCAATTTCAATGATCTAAATGGCCACAAAAAGACCTTAAGAAGACCTTTCAAACGGTACCAAAAACGTCTCAAAGCAATCAGTATTCACTGAGTTATCAGCAGATCAGTCAGTGACTACCAAGTCACCAGACACTAAATCGCTGATATCTCGGGAACCACTTAATGTAATCATTTGCTTCAATGACCATCATGAAGCTCTCTTCAATGCGCTTCTTTCGGCCATAAATAGATCCAGAGGTGATAAGATCCCATGGAGATACAAGGTCCTCAATATTTGCACATGACACTGATCTTTACCCATAGATTATCATCTGTTCTTGAATAGAACAAAGAACTGCCCTAAGATGGTTAGGTTATCTCTATTTCAAGAACAATAGCACTCCTATATGTAGAACAATAGGTAGTGATCATGTGGTAGGCTG
>Ga0153992_100411_pt1 | contig 12137 bp, 7 predicted proteins | sample TSNC076MetaG_FD_104683 | JGI IMG/M metagenome (GOLD analysis project Ga0153992, IMG submission 104683) | Attine ant fungus gardens microbial communities from North Carolina, USA - TSNC076 MetaG | ecosystem: Host-associated > Fungi > Mycelium > Unclassified | place: USA: North Carolina, Lumber... | reverse complement strand
TAGTGATGGCAATAGCATTGGTGATAATAGTGATGGCAATGGCAATAGTGATGATGATGATGATTTCTTGTATGAGGATAAGTAGTTTTTTTTGTCTGAACTTATAACTAGCTACCAGCTAGAAGAGTGAAACAATATTATTTCTAAAAAGGGAATCTCTAAGCTAGATAGGCCTTTAAGAAATTACTGTCATTCTTCTGCATAGACTGATTACAATGGACTAGTAGCATGGAGCTGATAGTGAAAATCTATATATGAGCCTACTCAATATAGAGGTCAGGTCTCAGGCAGGAACATAAGTTTTGTCCAGGCTATCTACCCACTGTTCCTAACTAACAGTAAAGTTTCCTTTACAGCTAGAGTCTACTTTTCAAAAAGTCTTTAAGCACTATGCTCATTAGTAAAGATAATAAGAGAGTAAAAGAAGAGTAAGGTGTCAAGGCTGCAAGATATAGAATCAACAATGGATACTAAGTTCTTATGTTAGCATGAAGTCATAAAGACTTAGGCTCAACCAAGATAGTTGTTCAGAAAGAACTCAATAGAGTTCTTTATTGGATTGCTTTAGCTACTTATACAAATGTCTATTGGTCTATATATTTGTCTCCTGTAATCACATAACCCTTACTAATAACTATATATATCTTATATAATCCTTTCTATGCTATTTATATCTTTCTCACATTGTATTCTTTAATGTTTTCTATCAAGTTGATGAATGTACAAGAAATAGTTTTTTTCTTGGAAGTCATTTCATAACAATTATCTCTTCTACTATCTACTTGTTATTAGTCTAGGATTGATAATAGTTATAATCCCAATGCAATTCTATAACAGAACTCTATTAAGTTTTCCTTGTCAACTTGGACTTGGAGTGTGATTAAGTTATTTCAGGCTAAGTTGCTATATTAACCAGGAGAAGAGAGAGAGCAAGTAAGAAACTAGAGGACAAGATAAATTCTAGGAGCTAGGTAGAGAACAAGTTAAGAAGTTTTTGTCTATTAAGTCACCATTATATATCCACTATTATGTAATTAATTCCTGAGTCTTCTGTCAGCACATGCATCAGTACTACTGTGGCTGTCCTAGGTATCACAATTATAACAAAGGCACCAAATACTAAATTGCTGATATCTCAGAAACTGCTAAGCATAATTGTTTGCTTTAATATATACCATGAAGCTCTCTTTAATATGCTTCTTTTGGCTATAAATAGACCCTAACACAATAAGATCCTATAGAGATAAAAGGTTTTCAATATTTGTATATATATTAGAAAGATGGAAAACAGTATAGAAAAGACTATAAATATACTGTGGAATTACTGTGAATTATACTGTAGAAAGTACACTCTAGATTCTGGGAAGTAATGCAAAGGACAGAGTCAGAATAAGAAACATACTACTGAAAGAAATGAGAAATATTGTTTTTCAGCCCTATAGTTTTACAGCTAGTCTAGAGAAAATGTTAGTAATGATAAAGGAGTAGAATAATCTTAGTTTCAGCTTATATACTGTATTGTACAACTCAAGTCAAGTTGACTCAGTAGCTAAGTTTTTGAGGATTACAAAGAAAACTTGATAGAGTTTTTGATTAATTGTGCTAGTTACTTATACAAGTATGCTATTTGCTCTTGTTTATATTAATAGTATTCTATAACTAGCCAAAAGGCTTCCAGTTTGATTTTCTTGTCTGTTATTCTATAAATATATATCCTTGGTCATAGTTGAGATGACTCATAACATATTGTGCCTTAATCTCCTATTGCCTGTTGTAGTCATATATTTTAGAGTAGTAGAACTATAAAAAAACCCTATCAATGCTATCCCTAGAACACTAGACTGACCTTCTGGAGCAGCTCTATATAAGAGGACTATACCAAAGTCCACTCCTAATATACTAGTGGTAGTGTACCAGAGTGACCCTATACTAATTAAATAATAATTACTCAATATTTAATTAGTTGCCTTTTCCCCTGCACTTCTAACTCTGACTGCTAAGACATTCTGTAACTAGGAAACTTGTATATTGTCAAGCCAGAAACTAGACAGAGGGATTGGCTTCAATTGGATTGTGCTCTTTCCTGTACAACTCCAATTTGTATGCAAGAATTGATAATCTAGAAGGTAAATTCTGGAAATGCTTTAGAGATAACAAAACTAAGAACTAAACTACTGGTATGACAATATAAACTAGTAACTATACAGTTATCCTTGATGGTATCAAGGATTGGAGTCAGTCACAGTGTCATAGGGTCATAACATATATATGATATAGATTATTCTTCTGTTACAAACTTCATTCAGACCATAACTCCAGGAATACTTGACCAATTTTGACAATCTAAATGGCTACCAAAAGCCCTTAAGAAGACCTTTCAAACTATGCTAAAAATGTCTCAAAGTGATCAGTATTCACTGAGTTATTAGCAGATCAGTTGGTGATCACCAAGTTACCAAACACTAAATTACTAATATCTTAGGAACTACTTAATGTAATTGTTTGCTTCAATGACCATTGTAAAGCTCTCCTCAATGCACTTCTTTTGGCTATAAATAGACCCTAAGGTGATAAGATTCCATGAAGATACAAGATCCTCAGTATTTGTACATGACGCTAATTATAGTAACTTAGTGTCAAGTAGAAGAAATATAGCAGCATGGGAAGGCTAGAATATACTGTGAATTACTATGAATATACTATAAGTACATACTCTGTGTTCTGAAGAGTAATGTAATGAGTGGAGTTAAAGAGTGGAATACACTACCAAGTGAAATGAAAGATGTTGCTTTCTGGTTCTGTAGTTTTACAGCTGGTCTAGAGAGAATATAACAGTGATGCAGGAGTAGAATAGCCTTGGTCTCAGCTTATGCACTATATCTTGATCTCCTGTTGTATATGTAGTTGCTTATTTTGGAGTAGTAGAATATTGTCTGAGAGAGGTAAATTCAGAAGTAAGAAGTTATATAGCAGAGAGTACTATAAGAATATAGAGAAAGTGGATTTATAACTTTAGAACTTTAATCTACAAACTAAGTTACTTCTATATATCTACCTAGTATATATACTACAATTGGAATAGAAGAGTTAGTCTGAAAAGCAATACTCCTCCTAGTCTGAAACATAATATTCCTATAGGAGATAAATAATAATAAAGAAAATGAATAAAAATATTAATTTATACCAAATTTTCCAGTATATAACACTTAGCTTGAGATGACTTAATTACACTCCAAGTCTAAACTGATAAGGAGAACTCAATGAAGTTCTTGTTCAATTTCTATACACTACTTATACAACTACTATATGGTCTGTATAGCAACTTAACCTGAGATAACTTAATCACATTCCAAGTCTAAGTTGACAAGGAGAACTCAATGGAGTTCTGTCAGGATCTTAAATTAATTCAAGGATAGTTGTCAGTTATTATGTAGATTAAGACTAAAGGGCCTTCCCTTATAGCAGTATTATATATATTATTATGTAATTACTGTATTATCTGTTGACTGATATTATATGTCACATAATTCTAATATTATCCTCCTCTTTTAGTACTATGTCCCTATAGCTGCTAGTTATCCTTTTTTCTAGTCTTGAGTTGTTAGTTTGGATGTATTAGAGTATATGTAGTGGTATTTGTTGACTACTATACATATATAACAGAGGTGATGGGTTGGTTCCTATATGTCCTCACTATGAGGTAGGCCTATCCAGTATACTTTGTAAAAGTACTTATTATTTTGCTGTTTTACATCAATAATTATATTGACTTTCCACTCTAGTTCATTATACAGTACCTCAGGATCAGGTAGCATTGGCAGTGGTTGTCTAGGCAAAGGAAATATGTATGGTTTTAATTGGTCAACATTAAAGACTGGCCAAACTTGTATATTGACAGGTAAGTTGAGTTCATAAGCATTTCTGTTGATAATCTTGGTGACAGTATAGGGTCCAATTTTCTTTTGATTAAGTTTTTGGCTTGGACAGTATATTCTGATACTAGTAGTACACAACCAGACCTGGTCTCCTATAGCAAACTCAATTGGTTTTTGTTGTCTATTATAGAACTTTGCATTGGCCAACTGAGCTTTTTTTAAATTTTGTTTCAAGATTTGGAACTATTCTAATATTTCCTCTATATGTACTACTGCTGCAGGTTTATTTAGCAGTTGTTGTCTAGTTTCTTTCACTACTATTGATCTTGGATAATAGTCTTGATTTGTGAAGAATGGAATAATATTGATAACTGAGTGTTTAGAATTGTTATAGGAAAATTCTGCAGTAGCAAGATGTTTGTCCTAGTTATCTTGATCCCAGCTGCAATAAGACCTTAGATATGACTCGACTATTGTATTTAGTTATTCTGTCTGACTGTTGGCTTGTATATAGTAAGCTGTTATAATTGCTTGTTTGATGTTCAGTCATTAACAGAGATATTTCTAGAAGCTATTAACCCATCTTTTATCTCTGTCTAAAACTATCACTGAGAGTACACCTATTAACACTAAGTCATAAAGACTCAAGGTTCATCCAAAGTGGATGTTCAGAAAGAACTCGATAGAGTCCTTTGTTGGATTATACTACTACTTATACAAAGGTCTGTTGGTCTGTGTGCCTATCTCCTACAATCATATGACCCTGACTAATAATTGTATATATCTTACATAAGTCTTCCCATGCTATTTATATCCCTCTGGCATTGTAGTCCTGGATGTTATCTACTAAGTTGAGAAATGCACAGAAAATAGTTTCTTTTTTAGGAACTGTCTCATAACAATACTATGATATCAGATGACTATGTTTATGAGGAGATCTGCTGTACTCTCTGCATTTAGTATTTTTCAGCAAGATACAAAATGTTCCATCTTTGTAAAGTAATCAATAACTACTAAAATATAGTCAAAGCATATTTTCTTTGTTGTTGGGAGATTTATTATTAAGTCTATTCCAATTTGTTACCAAGGTCTACTTGGAGGTGTTAGTGGCAGGAGAGTACCATATATACTATGTGTATCCAGTTTGTTCTGGGTACATAGTTGGCAGGCTTTGGTATAACCTATATATTATGAGAGCCCTAAAAAGAGAATAGTTTCCCAAGCATTTGAACACTTGATCCAAAACCTCAAGACATACAATGGGGTCAAGATATAGATAGTGTGGGAACTAAGGTCACATGACAAGGTCAAGTGACCATGGAACATTCTAGAAGGACATGTGATTGTGGATTAGTAGTACAGCTACTGTAAAAGTAATATAAGTAAAAGACCAATCCAACAAAGAATTCTATTGAGTTCTTCTTGAACATCTACCTAGGGTGATCACTAAGAGCATTTACTGTCTATCGATGACACTACAACAGTCTTTGCCATGCTCCTCTACTAATATTTATACTATATTAACTCTAGTGTTCTATCTCTGCCAAAGTAATCTGCTAAGGGTATATCATAATGGAATATGATGACTTCAGTGCATAGGGTATCAGGTATATATATCTTCCCTTTATATTGCTATAGATTATCTTTGAGAGTCCAGTTATCATGGTTCTCTTTAGGTCTCATTGTATTTAGGTACTTATCATTATAATAGGTATTATATATTCTCTGGTAAAGGTCATTAGATGAGGTAGTTGTATTGAGACTTAGTTTGATATTTGAGAGGTAGTCAAGTTTATTTGGGTATGTTACATGAAATTCTAATTTGAATTGAGTAGACTAACCTGGGTTATTAGAATCAACATAATAGTCAAGGTGGCATAAAAGAGCATCTGTAGGGTTTTTTTGACTAGGCCTATAGTAGATGGTATAGTCAAAGCATTGTAGTTGTGTCGATGAATAGACTAGATATTTGTTTATATATTCAAGAGTATTGAAGTACTGGAGGTTGTAATAGTCTGTATAGACTTGAATATAATGTCTTGTATCTTCACAGTAGTGTTGCCAGTAATTCAAGGCTTCAACTATTGGTAGCAGTTCTTGTTCTATGATAGGATAGTTCTGCTTAGTAGAGGTAAATTTTTATGACCAAAATGATATAGAGTATAGGTAATTGTTATACCATTGCATTAGTATAGCTATAGCTGTATAACCTAAGGTATCTGTGAATATATGTATAGGCCTTGTTGGGTCAAATCTCTTGAGTAAGGGTTCTATAGTAAAGCAGTGTTTTATTTTCCTCATTATTTCTGATGCTATAGTATTCTGCTTGAATAGTTGTGTATTCTTTTTTGTTAGATCTGTAATAGGTTTTAGGATATCCAACATAGTAAAAGTTCACAAATCCTATGAACCTCTGTACTTGAGTGAGCATCTTAGGCTCTAGCTAGTCTGGAATCATGTTTACTCTCTTAGATTCTATGGTAATGCCTTTTTTGTTTACTACAAAGCCTAGCATTCTTGTTTCAGTAACTTCAAACTCACATTTTTTGAGTTTAGTAAACAGTTTGTTTTCTCTCAGGTACTATAAGCAGTACCTTGTCTATATGCATAGTTCTTCTAATGTAGTACCATAAACAAGGATATTGTCTAAGTAAGTAATGAGTTTGTCTTTTAGTCCCTTGAATATTTGGTCTATATAACTCTGAAATGAGGCAGAGGCATTGCACAGACCAAAAGAGATAACTAAAAACTCAAAGAGGCCAAAGGGTATTCAGAAGGCTATTTTCTATTTATTGCCCTTTTGGATCCTAAAGAGATAAAATGCTTCCCTTAGATCAATTTTGGTAAAGTATTAGGCACTATGGATTTTGTTAAGGGTTTAATAGTCTATATACAAGTAAAGGTTGAGAATATTCTTTTTTTGTATGAATAGGGTTAGTAAGATAGCAGAGGATGTACTTTGGTAGATGAATTATCTTGACTCTATATCTTTGATAAATTTCTTGAGTAGGTTTAGTTCTTTTTCAGAGTGGCAATATGTTGGTTAGCAAGATGGTATTTGACCTTCTATCAGGTCTATTGTGTAGTCTAAGTGTTCTCTATGGAAGATAATTGCTATATTGCCTTAGAGTTAAAGATATCTATATAGTCTTGGTATTGCAAAGGTACTGGGATATCTGGTTTAAGAACATAGTAGCTCTTTATAGTAATAGATAGAATAGAGTTTTGTCTTCTAAAAGAGATCCAGTCTAGTAGAGGTATTGTTTTCTGAATATCTAGAAGGTGTTCAGGTTGCCTTTGAAATTGAACCCAGAGGTCTGCTCAGTCTATTCTAGGGTTAACTTAGTGGAACCATGGTAACTCTAGTACTACTTAATATCTGTCTGTTGAGACTTCAATAAACATGTTCTCAAAAGGTATTCCTTGAAGGGTATACTGTAAGTAGTATATATATAGGGGATATTAGATAGGATCTTACTACCTAGTTCTCTTACTGGCTCATTAAGCCTGGATATTGGTGTCAGGTTTAGTTTTTTAGTAAAGCTTTTACTAATAAAATTGACAATTATACCACAATCAAGCAAGTAATGAACAATTCTCTAGTTTATTTCTTCTTTTATGATCATATGCAGCATAGTAGTTATATTGGTTGTAGAAGAAGTAAGGGTTTGGTAGGCATGATTGAGCATAGAGCCTAGTATAGAGATAGCCTTCTGTGTCAAGCTTATACTTTTTCCATCTTAGCTTCTATTTGGAACAATGAGATTGGTTCATCCTATTACAAATAGTCACTTACTGATTTGTGAGTTGATAATTTAATAATCAAAAGGCTCAAAAAAGCAAAGTTTAGACAGTAGCAAAAGATATTGTTAAGTCTAAGGTTTATTCTCAGACATACAGTCCTTAAATATATAATTGTGGTGGTCTGTGCACTAGGACAGACTACTATATGATCACTACCTATTATTCTTGAAATAAAAATAACCTAACTATCTTAGAACAGTCCTTTGTTCTATTTAAGGATAGATGATAATCTATGGATAAAGATCAGTATTATGTACAAACATTGAGAACCTTGTATCTTCATGGGATCTTATTGTCTCAGGTTCTATCTATAGCTGAAAAAAGTGTATTGAAGAGAGCTTCATGATAGTCATTGAAGCAAACAATTATGTCAAGCAGTTCCCAAGATATCAGTGATTTAGTATCTAGTAACTTGGTGATTGCAGACTGATCTACTGATAACTCAGTGAATACTGATTGCTTTGAGATGTTTTTGATACCATTTGAAAGGTCTTCTTAATGGCTTTTGGTAGCCATTTAGACTATCAAAATCAGTCAAGTATTCCTAGAGTTATGGTCTGAATAAAGTTTGTAACACATTCAAGATTGAGGAATTAGTAGCATTTAATTGAGGTTGGGGCATCTTTGCAGAATAGGAGATAGCTATGTAACCAGACCCTCTACAATATAGACAAAGGCAAAGAAAATATTGTCCATTCTTCTCATCTTGTAATAGTAGTTCTGCACAGCAAGAGAAAGGATGATTAGTAGAGGTAGGTTTGGTATAAGTCAAGGGGGTTGCTGTACTGGGGCCAGAAGTATTACAAGCAAAAGAGAATGGTATAGATTTTCTAATTGATAGAAGGTCCATTTTCTATCTACTTCTAGAACAGTTTGTTTGATGTTTTCATAGTTGTTTTTGTAATATAGAACCTCTATGAGCAGGTTCTTCACATTGTCCTTTAGGTTCCTATAGAATATATTATCCTATATTGCATAAGATTGATTGGTTTTGCATACAAGGTTTTTGAAGTGGAAGGTATACTCTCTGACAGATTTTGTTTGTTTAAGTGAGTACAACTATTCAGTCAGGTGGTCATGAATATTGGGGTCCTGGAATTGTTCACAGAAGGCAGTAAAAAACTTGGTCCAGTCACTCTATAGTTTCAAATCTGTTATGAGATAACCAAGAAGGAAACTATTTCTCATGTATTCATTAACTTGATAGGAAATATCTAAGAATACAACATGGAAAAGATATAATAGTGTGGGTAGGATTATGTAAGATATAGATAGATAGTTCTTAGTAAGGATCATATAATCATAGAAGAGAAGTATACAAACTATTTAATTTTTGTATAAGTATCTAGAGGAATCCAACTAGGAACTCTATTGAGTTCTTCCTGAACACTCACCTTGAGTGGTCACTAAGCCTTCACAACTAAGCAACAATAAAATCCTTTCCAGTAAGTATTGGCTTGGTCCATAAGATAGCATTTCTTTCAAGGTGCTAGCAGATGAATACAATATATTGTATATCATTTGCAAAGTTTTGGAGTACCAATAAAAATGTACTATTAATTTTGGTGAGAAAGCAATCAAAATCATTAGCCTCTTCATAGAATAGTTGGATCTATGGGCTTTTTTCATCTTTGTAGTTATTATCTGGAGCAAATAGGGAAAAGCAATTATTTTCTGGAGAGTGTAGTGCAACAGGCTCAGCAGAGTACATTCAGGGTATATATTGTCTAACAGTAGCAAGTTGGAGTTGGATTTGGACTAATTGAATTTGGAGCTTTAGGACCTCAGGGTTATTACTTTGGTTTGAATTGAATTCTTGAGTAGTTTCTTGGAGCTCGGTAGTACTATCTAGGTAAATAGTTGGGTCATCCAACTTAGTGGGGTCTAGGCTAGGGACATTGGACTGGGAGCAAGTTATTGGATAGACCATTTACTTGACTGGGGTTTAACTAGGCAGAGCAGAGCAGGGCTTGGTTAATAACTATAAGTTAAATTATTAGTGAGCTTTAATTTGTTAGGATCTTGAAGTAATTCAAGGATAGTTGTCAGTTATCATGTAGATTGAGGCTAAGGAACCTTCTCTCATAGCAGTATTATATATATTATTATGTAATTATTGTATTATCTGTTGACTGATATTATGTGTCACATGACCCTAACAAGTTTCTATTAGATTTTGTATACTACTTATACAACTACTATATGGTCTGTATACTACTTTCCCACAATTATTATATGACATGTTATGTAATACTTTGCTGTACTCCTTCCTTGTATAATTAGTCCAAATGAGAAAAGTAAAGTAAAGTAAAGTAAAGTAAATAATGACTTAGCTGTTTTACCAAGTTATAATACTAATGTTATCGATAGACAATGAATGTCCTTAGTGATCACCCTAGATAGATGTTCAAGAAGAACTCGATAGAGTTCTTCATTGGATTGCAGCCCTACTTATACTACTACTACAGTGGCTGTATCCTAGAGTCCTGTGATCACATATTCTTTCCAGAATATTCTATGATCACCTGACCTTATCACGTGATTTGACTTACTGAGTCCCCACCCTATTTATATTCTTACTCCATTGTATGCTTTGAGGTTTTGGATTAAGTGTTCAAATACATGGGAAACCTTTTCCTGTTTGGGGCTCTCATAACAACTAATCTTTATTCATAGATTATCATCTGTCCTTGAATAGAACAAAGGACTACCCTAAGATAGTTAGGTTATCTCTATTTCAAGAACAATAGCACTCCTATATGTAGAACAATAGGTAGTGATCATATAGTAGTCTGTCCTAGTGCACAGACTACCACAATCATGTATTTAAGGACTGTATGTCTGAGGATAAACCTCAGACTTAACAATATCTTTTGCTGCTGTCTAAACTTTGCTTTTTTGAGGCTTTTGAATATCAAATTCCTCAATTACAAATCAGTAAGTGGCCATTTGTGATACCTTCCAGAAGCCTCATCCTATTCTCTGAGGTTTCTCCTAGAGGTGAGTTGTAATGTACTCTAGAGCATATTTATAGACTGAGGTTTCTCCTAGAGTTGCTCTGCTCTAGTCACCCTTATACTTTATGAATATACTGAAATAAAGTTAGAGTGCTAGGCCCATAACTTAATACAAGACATTTAACTATGAGGCAATAGTAAAATGGCATGGTAGAGTCTCACTTCAGATGTCACAGTGTATTGCAGCTGAGGGAGTAATGGGATGAATGAGGAATATATACATATGGCCTCAGCTGGCTATTGCCTGTTATTATGTTGTGTGGATATATTTCATAGCACTAGAATGGAAGCATTGGAGTATTCCATTCCAGTATGTCACTGCTCATATGTCAGTCCATTCTAACAAAATGACTTTCATAACAAAGGCAATAAGATGGGAACAGCAACATACTCACAGTGACTGTATTTATGACAATAGAAAAACAAATAAACTTATTCACAATGAAAACAATGACAATTTGCTGCCTAGATGACCTTGTTTCAACAACTGACTTTCCAAGCAATCCAAGTCACTTACCTTATTCCAATCATAATATTAGATTTTACAAAGTGTTTTTCAGCAGGTTGGATATATCGTTCATTCTGGAGAGAATTGATGGACCAATTGGCTGATGGGAACCCATACTATTTCTTCCTTTCATCTGTTAATATCCCGTGTGATTGCCTATGTGAAAGGCCACATATCTTTCCCGTGAGTCTTTGAGTAGTTACCAATTAGCTTTGATGATCCGACGTATATCAGGCTTTCTAAAAATAATTTGCGACCGGGCATCTGTGAACGGGAACAAATATCAGAATTACGATGATTGCAATCTCTCCCTGGATTTCAGTGCTCTTGAACAGCTTCAAAAATCCTGCAGAGAGGGGGAATAACAGCATTGAAGAGATATAAAATTAGCAGCTCACGTGTCAATTGTAGTACCCGTGGCCAAATAATTACCTCAGGCTCTTTCACCGCCTCCTTTCCTTGTCCTTTGCAATTTTGATTGGCCATATCTGATCCTTGACACTTATCGGCCTCTCAATATGTTGCCTTGGAAGCTCATTCTGGGGTTTGGTGTCCTCCCTCCATTGTTTGGCCTTGCCAAGGGGGTCACCGTTTATTATCTGCAGGGTCAAAATCCTTTGCAAACAACTACAGCCGCTGCCGCCAATTACACAGGTTCTGCTGCATATAACCCAACCATTCTCACACCTCCTCCTGTACCTAGTGACCTTGTCACGAAGTTCCCGGTTCAACTTGTGAATGGTGGTACGCCGGGCGTTTCAATCCCACAGACGGGACAGTTCTTTGGTTTCTCCATAGAAATGTCCGTCATCAATCAAGTTCGTGAGTAAAACCTTGCTTGGTCGTTTTTCTGTACTGATGAGACTTTGCAAGTTGGTAAAAATTCGTGAGGTTTTATTTCATGTAGTTCGTGTGTCATGAGCCTAATATAAC
>Ga0153992_100397_pt1 | contig 12322 bp, 15 predicted proteins | sample TSNC076MetaG_FD_104683 | JGI IMG/M metagenome (GOLD analysis project Ga0153992, IMG submission 104683) | Attine ant fungus gardens microbial communities from North Carolina, USA - TSNC076 MetaG | ecosystem: Host-associated > Fungi > Mycelium > Unclassified | place: USA: North Carolina, Lumber... | reverse complement strand
TTAGGGCAGTCCTTTGTCCTATTCAAGGACAGATGATAGTCTATGAGTAAAGATCAGTGTCATATACAAACATTGAGGACCTTGTATCTCCATGGGATCTTATTGCCTCTGGATCTATTTATAGCTGAAAGAAGCGCATTGAAGAGAGCTTCACGATGGTTGTTGAAGCAAACGATTACGTTAAGCGGTTCCTGAGATATTGGCAATTTAGTGTCTGGTAACTTGGTGATCACTGACTGATCTACTGATAGCTCGGTGAACACTGATTTCTTTGAGACGTTTTTGGTACTGTTTGAAAGGTCTTCTTAAGGGCTTTTGGTGGCCATTTAGATCGTCAAAATCGGTCAAGTATTCCTGGAGTTATGGTCTGAATAAAGTTTGTGACAGGCTAGATATTAGGGTAGAAAAGGTGAATATACACAAAGGCGTAACAGTAAAAGTGCTCTTGGACAGTGGTGCAATAGGGATGTTTATGAATCAAAAGATGGCAGCAAGACATGGATTTAGGCTGTAGAAATTGGAAAGACTAGTAGTGGTCAGAAATGTTGATGGGACAAACAATAGTGTAGAAGCTATTATCCATCAAGTAGAGGTGAACATGTACTATAAGAGTTATATAGAAAGAATAAGAATGAATGTGTGTGATCTGGGAAAAACAGATGTCATATTGGGGATGCCATGGTTGCAAGCACACAACCCCAAAATCAATTGGGAAATAGGAGAAGTCAAGATGACAAGATGCCCACTATTGTGTGGAAGGAATACAAAGCTAAAAGAAGAAAAGAGGATAAAGAAAGAGAAAAGAATAGCAACTCTAGAAGAGGAAAAGATTGTGAGATAGGTAGTAGATGACAAAGAAGATTGGAGAAGAGAGGAGGAAGTTGCAGTGGACCATAGGAAAATTGAAGGGATGGTACCACAGAAATTCTTAAAGTAAAAAAAGGTGTTTGGGAAGGTAGAATCAGAGAGGATGCCAATAAGGAAGGTTTGGGATCATGCCATAGATCTCAAAGAAATGTTCAAACCCAAGAAGGGAAGGATCTACCCTTTGTCCAAGAATGAGAAAGAAGAGGTCCAGAATTTCATAGAAGACCAGCTAAGGAAGGGATACATTAGACCATCAAAATTCCCTCAGACATTGCCAGTATTCTTTATGAGCAAGAAGGATGGAGGAAAGAGAATAGTAATAGACTATCATAACCTGAATGACCAAATAGTAAAGAATAACTACCTACTTCCACTAATTACAGACTTAATAGACAACATAGAGAGTAAATAAGTGTTTACTAAAATGGATCTTTGGTGGGGGTTCAACAATGTGAGGATCAAAGAAAGGGATGAGTGGAAGAGAGCATTCACAACCTATGTGGGGTTCTTTGAGCCAACAGTCATGTTCTTTGGAATGACAAATTTGCTAGCTATATTCCAGGCAATGATGAATAAAATCTTGAGGGACATGATTAATAAAGGAAAAGTTGTGGCTTTTGTGGATGATATGTTGGTAAGGACAGAGACAAAAGAGGGGCATAATGAAATTGTAGAAGAAGTACTGAGGAGACTAGAGAAAAATAACCTATACATCAAGCCAGAGAAGTATGTGTGGAAAGTGTAGAAGGTTGGGTTTCTAGGAGTTGTCATAGGACCCAATGGAATTGAAATGGAGAAAGAAAAGGTAGATGGAGTATTAAGTTGGCCAGAGTCTAAAATTGTAAAAGATGTTAGAAAATTTTTGGGCCTTGCAAACTACTATAGGAGGTTTATCAAAGATTTTGCTTGGGTAGCAAGGCTGATGAATGTGCTGACCAGAAAGAATATGAAGTGGCAATGGAGAAGGGAGCAACAGCAGGTATTTAATAGACCCAAAAGGATCTTTATAACTAGACCAGTACTAGCAGCTCTAGACTTAGACAAGGAGTTCAGAGTAGAAGCAAACACTTCAAACTATGCTACTGGAGGAGTATTAATAGTAAAAAGCTCCAATAGAATGTGGAGACTAGTTGCCTTCATTTTGAAATCTCTAAGTAATATAGAAAGAAACTATGAGATACATGACAAAGAAATGTTGGCAGTAGTTAGATGCTTGGAAGCATAGAGGCACTTTCTGGAAGGAACAACCACAAAATTCGAGATTTGAACAGACCATAAAAATCTTGAGTATTTTATGAAAGCACAAAAGTTAAACAGAAGACAAGCAAGATAGGCTCTATACCTGTCTAGATTTGACTTTGTACTCAAACATATTCTGGGGAGCAAGAAAGGAAAGGTAGATAGCCTGAGTAGAAGGCCAGATTAGGAGGTTGGAGTAGAAAGAGACAATGAGAATGAAACCTTGGTTAAGCTGGAATGGCTAGAAGTGTCAAGGACTGAAGGAATAGAGGTAATCATAGAAGGAGTGGACCTACTAGAGAAGATAAAGCAGTTAAGGGTAAAAGACAATGAAGTAATAAAGACAGTCAAAGAAATGAAGCAAGCAGGGGTAATAATATTGAGAGATGAAGAGTGGAGAGAAGTAGATGGCATAATGTATAAAAAGAAAAAAGTGTATGTGTCTAAAGATAATATATTGAGAATGGAAATAATTAGGCTATACCACAATACACTGGTAAGAGGACATAGAGGACAATGGAAGACAATGGAACTAGTCACCAGAAACTTCTGGTGGCCAGGCATAATGAAAGAGATGAAAAGATATATAGAAGGGTACAATTCTTGCCAAAGGAACAAAAAACACACAGAGCAGCCAGCTAGCAAATTAATGCCTAACTCTATCCCAGAAAAACCCTGGACACACATATTGGCAGATTTTATTACCAAACTGCCTTTAGCTTAGGAATACGACTCTATCCTAGTAGTAGTGGACTAACTAACAAAAATGGTACACTTTATACTGACTACAGAAAGAATATTAGCAGAAGGGTTAGTGAGGTTGTTCAGGAACAATGTGTAGAAACTATATGGTCTACCTGAAAGCATTATATTGGACAGAGGACCCCAGTTTGCAGCGGGGTTAATGAAGGAGTTAAACAGGATGTTGGGGATTGAAAGCAAGATGTTGACTGCATTCCACTCTCAAATAGATGGATAGACAGAGAGGGTCAACCAAGAGTTGGAACAGTACTTAAGAATGTTCATCAACTATAGGCAAGAGTAATGGCTGGACTAGTTAGGAACAGCAGAGTTTGCATACAACAATAAAGTACACTCTAGTACAAAGATGTCACCTTTCAAAGCAAACTATGGGCAAGATCCTAGAATGGGGTTCAAAGTAAGAAAGAAGAGGAGATATAAAGGAACAGAGAAATTCATAATAAAGATAAAAGAGATTCAGGAGGAAGCTAAGGCAGCCCTAGAGAAGGCACAGGAGAAGATAAAGAAATACATAGATAGGAAGAGAGAAGAAGTCAATGAGTATAAAGTAGGGGACTTGGTGATGCTTAGCACCAAAGATCTGAAATACCAAATGATTGGTAGAAGGATGGAAAAGTTGATGGAAAGGTTTGTAGGCCCTTATAAAGTGAAGAAAATTATATCAGCAAATACAGTTGAATTGGAGTTACCTAGTACAATCAGGATATACCCAGTAGTAAATGTTAGTAGAATACATAGATACATAGAGCAAGTAGAAGGGCAGAGGAAGGAGCAACTAGCCCCAGTCATAATCAAGGGAGAAGAGGAATGGGAGATCAAGAGAATATTGAATAAGTGATGGATTAGAGGGAAGAATAAGTATCTAGTACAATAGAAGAGATTTACAGTGGAGTTAGATACTTGGGAAGGGATAGAAAACTTGGAGAACGCAAAAGGAACAGTCAAAGAATTTGAAAAGGAGTACTGACGGGACACAGAAGATGTAAGATGGTAAGAAAGAGAAGAAGGAATGTTTAGAAGAGGAGAACTGCCAGGATGATTTACAGCAAAGAAACTATTTGGATGGTTAGATAAGCAGTACAATAAGGAATATTGGGGAAGATTAGAAAGGAATTGGAGATGATGGAAAGGGGGATGAGCAAGAGAAAGAAGAACTTTAGAAACAATTTGGGAGGAAGAAGAAAAAATTGAGTGAAAAGAATCAGAAATTAGAGAATACACAGAAGAAGATAAAGAGGAAATAGGCAACATAGCCAACCCCAACTATGAATTGTAAAATCCTTAGAACAAGGAATCTTGAGAGGGAGGTGGTATTATAACTTGGCCAAATGACTAAGTTATTATTTATATTTCTTTTATTTTTCTTTTCATTTAATTAGGAAATTAATAGGCATATGAGAAGGAATAACTCAAAAGAGATGTGTGGGACTTTATAAATAGAAGTAAATAACAGAATATGTATAAGTAGTGCACAGCAATTGAATGAAGACTCTATTAAGTTCTCCTTGTCAACTTGGACTAGGAGTAGTTCTAAGGCATCACAGTCTAAGTTCTTACACCCCTTATATATATCATGATGCAAGCATATCACCTCCTCCCTCAGTTCTCTCTCTGGAATGTATATTTGTTCTTTCTTCATGACTAACCCCTCTTTCACTGTCCATTCCTCATCTCTTAGCATTTTTATCCCTGCCTTCTTTAGTTCCTCTACTGCTTTTACTACCTTCTTATCTTTCTCTTATGCTTTCTTAGTCTTCCCTCTTAGATTACTTTCCTCCACCAATGTTTCTGTTCTTTTTTATCCACCCTGGCTTGATCAGTGTCTGGTCTTGGTTGTTATTTTCTATTCCCTTCTACCAATCTGGTCTCCTACTCAACCTATCTGCCTTTCCCATGCTCTTCCCTGGAATGTGCCTAAGGGTAAAGTCAAACTGTGATAGATACAATGCCCATCTAGCTTGTCTTTAGTTTAACTTTTGACTAGTTATAAAGTATTGGAGGTTTTTATGATCTGTCCAGATTTCAAACTTTACTTTTGCCCCTTTCAAGTGGTGCCTCCATAATTCCAAGCACTGAATTACTGCTAGTATCTCTTTGTCATGAATTTCATAGTTTCATTCAGTTGTGTTTAATGACTTAGAAATAAAAGCAACTGGTCTCTACTTCTCATTCCTATATTTCACCAATAGTACTTCTATCACAAATGGCCACTTACTGATTTGTGATTGGTTGATTTGATAATCAAAGTGCTCAAAAAAGCAAAGTTAGACAAGCAGCAAAAGATGTTGTTAAGTCTGAGGTTTATTCTCAAATATAGAGTTCTTAAATATATGATTGTAGTGGTCTGTGTACTAGAACAGCCTACCACATGATCACTACCTATTGTTCTATATATGGGAGTGCTATTGATCTTGAAATAGAGATAACCTAGCTATCTTAGAGCAGTCCTTTGTTCTATTCAAGGACAGATGATAATCTATGGGTAAAGATCAGTGTTATATGCAAACATTGAGGACCTTGTATCTCCATGGGATCTTATTGCCTCTGGATCTATTTATAGCTGAAAGAAGCGCATTGAAGAGAGCTTCACAATGGTCATTGAAGCAAATGATTACATTAAGCAGTTCCCGAGATATTGGCAATTTAGTGTCTAGTGACTTGGTAATCACTGACTGATCTGCTGATAACTCAGTGAATACTGATTGCTTTGAGATGTTTTTGGTACCATTTAAAAGGTCTTCTTAAGGGCTTTTGGTGGTCATTTAGATCATTGAAATCTGTTAAGTATTCCTGAAGTTACGGTCCAAATAAAGTTTGTGACAACTTTCTTCATCACATAGTCTAAGGCATCTGCCTCCACTCTCATCTCCTTATCTAAATCTTGGATGGCTAAGGCTGGTTCTGTTGTAAACACCTCTTTTAGTCTTTTAAATGCTTTTCCCTGCTCTTCTCTCCACCTCTACTTTTTCTCCTTTCTGACTAGTAGGTGCAAAGAGGCTGTAATTCTAGCAAAGTCCTTAATGAGTCATCTGCAGTAGTTTGTGAGCCCTAGAAAATTCTGCACTTCCTCTATATTTCTTGGCACTGGCTAGCTTAGAACTCTATTCACCTTTTTCTTCTGCATTTCTACCCCTTGAGGTCCAATTGCCACACTTAGTAATTCCACCTTCTTTACTTTCCACTAACACTTTTCTGGTTTAACAAATAGGTTGTTTTCCTCCAGTCTCTTTAATACCTCTACTAGCTTATCATATCTTTTCTTGGTGTCTATGGCAACTATTATATTATCAATGAATGTTGCTGTATTTCCTTGATTGATCATGTCTCAGAACAGGTCATTCATCATAGTTTGGAAGGTGACCAGGGAGTTTATCAGTCAAAAATACATAACTGTTAGTTCATATGCCCTAATATACATTATGAATGTTACCTTCCACTCATCACCTTTCTTGATCCTCACATTGTTGTATTCCCATCTAAGGTCAAGTTTTGTAAATACCTTCTTCTTTTCTACTCCATCCAGGATATCTGCCATTAGAGATAAAGAGTACCTATTTTTTACTGTCCACTGATTTATATGACAATAATCTTGCACTATTCTCCTTTTTCTATCATTTTTTGCTACAAAATGGACTGGTGAGGTCTGTGGCAATTTTGATAGTTGAATGTACCCTTTTTGTAGCTGATCCTCCACGAATGCTTGCACCTTCTCTTTTTCCTCTCTTGATAGTGAATAAATACACTTTCTCCTTCCTTGGCACAAACCCTTCTTTCAATTCTATCACATGGTCCTATAGCTTTCTGGTAGATATTCTTTTTGATTCTTTCTTCTCAAATACTTTCTTCCAGTTCCAGAATCTCCTAGGTACTAATTCCTCTACTGTCTTTTCTTTCTCTGTCTTTCTCATCTACCTTTTCACCTGTGTTTCTTGTTTTCTCTTTCTACATATTAGTGGACACCATGTCATTTTGACCTCCCCCTTTTCCCAGTCTATCTCTGGGTTATGGGCTACTAGCTAGAGCATACCCAATATTACTTCTGTCTTCCCCAGGTTACACACATCTATTTGTGCTCTCTCAATATGTCCTTTAAAGAACATGTTGTACTCTATCTGATGAGTGATTGCTCCTCCAACATTTACCATTCTATCCATATTCCTTACTAGTAAGGGAGTTTTTAACTTCTCTAGTTTAAATCTCTTCTCCTTTGCAAACTTTGTATCTATAAACAGGCCTGTCACCTCACTATCTAATAGTACCTTTACTGCTACTCCCTCATGACTCTCCAACTTTTCTAACCCCACTTTCATCCACACTTCTCTTAGCAGTTATAGTATATGCTATACATTTCTTGCTCCCTCAGTATTGCTGTAACAATCCAATTTATTTTCCAGTTTTTCTGGATACAATACACTATACAAATTATTGGAGGCTAGTCAGGAGCTCACTGTCCTCTACTTTCTTTTGCTGACTCTTGCAGCATTTCTGCTACCTTCCTCTCTCTTCCTTTTCTTTGCCAACAATTTTTGGCCATATGGCTCCATTTTCCACATATGAAGCATGTCCTATTTCTCTCTCTTCCTCTATCAACATCCATTGCATTGGGGTCCCTTGCTGGTCCTAGCTGTTCTCCTCTATTCTGATATTCTTCTCTATATTAACCTTTTGTTCTCCACATAATCTAGCCTCCTTTGCCTCTATATGACCTTCTACCAAATCCTTTTCTTTGCTGCACATTTCCCAATAGGTGCACTGTATTTCTCTCCAACATCCTTTTTTCTACCCTACTCTGTCTCTGATTTCTATTCAACCTAACTGCTCTCTCCTGCTACTCTTTTATTGTACAGGGGGAGCTCTCTGCCTCTGCTAACTTTCTCTTGATTCCCCTACTTAACCCCCTTTTGAACTCTTCTATGAGGGGCCACTCTTTGTATCCACTCCCTCTTGCAATCTTTTTAAACTCTTGGACATGTTGTACATCCTTCCCCTATAAGAGGACCCTACCAATGCCACCTCTGGAACACCATTTGCAGGAAGTCACTAAGAGGCAAAACTGCTCAGAAACCAACATAAATAATACCCTCTCTATCCTGACCATATAGCTGTAGCAACTCATGCAGCTAGTCTCCAGCCCTCACTCTCTAGCCCTGGTGACAGCCCCCTCTCTAGTGCCTGTACTACCAACCCTCCCTCTGGTAGCTCTGAGGTCTTAGGCTTGCCCCAAACTTTCATTCCCTTTCAACTTCCACAGAAAGCAGAGTGCAGGTTGAGCATTTCTCAATTCCTGTACTCTGTATATATGCTTGGTCCCAGAGCAGTTTGATTGTAAGAAAGAAAAGGTCCTGTGGATCTTAATGTTTTTTAAAGAAGGTTAGGCCATAAAATGGTCTGAAAACCTCTTTCAACAGAAATTGGATACTAGCATGTTTCCTTTGCAGACCTAGACTGACTTTGACCAGCACTTCTGAACTCAATTCTTCCCAGTCAACATGGAGGCCAATGCCATAAATACCTTGGAGGGAATATCCTACCACCAAGGAAATTGAATGGTAGATGACTACCTGGACAACTTCCAAGCCCTGGTCTCCAATATTGGCTATACAGATCTGTGGACTCTGGTGGTAAAGTTTTGATGAGAACTCCAGATAAACATTCAGAGTCAGATTACCACCATGTCTTACAGAAGACCTGCTGACACCAACCCTAAGGTATAGTACTGGGTAGCTTGAAGGATCAACCAGGCCCAGCTAGCCAACAAGGCCTTCTAGTCCTCATAACACTTGGTACCCTCTCTCTTGTCCAGAATCTCTACTCCCCATCTGGTTCCCCTGTCCATGGTATGCTCTCTAGTCCTTCCTGTACCCATGTCTCCAAGACCTTCTCCTCCATCTCCTCCTCTGTCTTGATGTGAGACAGTTGACAGCAGAACAGAGAGAGGAGTTAATCAAAGACCTGATAGCCTTAAAGAATGCAGTTACTGTAGAGGAAGTAGAGTCCCTCTTGAAAGGGGATTTTGTGTAGAGCAACCAGCAAAAGATATGCTCTAGAAGCTCTCTGTAAATAGGTTTACTGTACTCAATGAAGAAGATGTTAATACAAGTAACAGTGAATCAGAAGACATATCTACCCCTTCTTCTGCTTCTGTTATCAGTATTGTTATGACTTGGCCAAATGACTAAGTCATTATTTATTTTCTTTTTCCTTTTCTTTTACTAAGTAACCAATGGATGCACAAGAGGAAATAACTCAAGAGAGATGTGCAGGACTTTATAAATAAGAGTAAATACAGAAATATATATAAGTAGTGTATAGCAAATGAATGAGAACTCTATTGAGTTCTCCTTGTCAACTCAGACTAGGAGTAGACCTAAGTTATCACAGTCTAAGGCCTTACAAGTACACCCTCCCCAAGACCAAAATAGGAAAAACAGCTGCCTAAGCAACTCTCCACTAATATTCTTGATGCATATGGTGTTATACCACTAGCAAAATTTCTGCAGAAATGTTACATGAAATATACTTTATACCTGTTATAACTTGGCAAAATGGCTAAGTTATTATTTTATTTTACTTTATTTTACTTTTCTTTCTTTTCTTATTTGGACTTAATATACAAGAAAGAAGTGCAGGAAAGTGTTACATGATAATGTTGCATGTCACAGTCACATATCAGGATGTCACAAGATCACATCACATGATAAGTATGGGAAAGTAGTGCACAGACCATGTAGCAGTTATATAAGTAGTATATAGAATCAAATAGGAACTCTATCAAGTTCTTCTTGTCAACTTGGACTTGGAGTGTAATTAAGTCATCTCAGGCTAAGTCACTATACCAGAACTTGATTTCACATCTAGAACACCATTTACCTTGGACCTTGCTTATCTTAACTCTTATAACCTTTTGACCCTTGACCAGTGGTCATCACAATCACTAGTCACCTCCATATATAGCCAGGCCCTTGGTTTAAGGGGACTTGATAGTCAGTTAGGGACTTTCAGTGGAAGTGTAGTACAAAGCTCAGGTATTGTGTCTGAGACCTGATCTCACAATTGAGTGGTGCTCAGTAGTTTACTTGTACTCTTTTCACTCTATAAACCTTGTACTGAAGTTCCATTGTGGGCTGTATATACAGAGGAGTAATGCTGCATTCTTAGAAAGGTATTTAGATTAGAGATCCCCTCCTTGGGGTGATAGTATAACCATAGTATTAGGGCAGTAGCAAGTAGGGCAGTAGAACTCTGGTTGAATGAAGATCTTGTACCCCAGCAAACATAGTGTAATTAGTGAGATTAGACTTTCATTCAACTTTTCTAGAGATATATTATAATGTGTTATGACTTAGCCAAATGGCTAAGTTATTATTTATATTTCTTTTCTTTTTCTTTTTATTTAATTAGGAAATCAATGGATGTATGAGAGAGAATGATTCAAAGAAGATATGCAGAACATTATAAATAGAAGTAAATACAGAATGTGTATAAGTAGTATACAGCAATTGAATGAGGATTCTATCAAGTTCTCCTTGTTAACTCAAACTTGGAGGGTGGTTATGTCATCTCAGGCTAAGTTGCTACATAATATCTTTGGAACAATATAACTCTCTTATGAGCAGCATGCTCAATCAACAGTGTGCTCTCACTAAAATAAGAGCAGAGATAGAAGGAAAGGAAGGAAGAATGTGTTGGGAATATAGAAAGTTTGGGCACCTGGCCCATAACTACAGGAATAAGAAGGAGAAGGCAAAGGGGAAACTGATTCCCCAGAATAGATTTAAGGTAATAGTAAGTAGGGTGATGCAGTGTGGAGTGAAAGAAGAAGTGAAAGTGAGGAAACAGGAGACAGTAGAGGGAGGGATACTGTAAGAACTTAGACTGTAATGCCTTAGAACTACTCCTAGTCTGAGTTGACAAGAAGAACTTAATAGAGTTCCTATTCAATTACTGTATACTACTTATATACATTCTGTATTTACTTCTATTTATAAAGTCCCATGCATCTCTTTTGAGTTATTCTCTCTCATACATCTACTGATTATTTAATTAAATGAAAAAAAAAGAAAAGAAATATAAATAATGACTTAGCCATTTTGGCTGTATCATGACAGATATAATGTTTTAGATATTGGGGAGTGGGACACTACAGGTGGGAGTGTCCAAATATTAAAGTTGAGAAGAAAAGGAGAAGAAGTGAGAAAGTGGTATATATAGTTAGTCCACAAAAGGCACAGCAAGAGGAAAGACCGGTATGCTCCTTATAGAGAAAGGTACAGAAGTATTATGGCAAAAGGGGTATGCTCCCAAGGAGTGCAGCTCTAGAAAAGCAAGGATGGAGGACAAGGTAAGAGATGGTAACATTTGTAGAGTGTGGGGGGTATGAGTACAAAGATACCAAAATGCAAGAGAACCAGGGACAGGGTTTTGTTTCTGGAGAACAGCTGAAGAATATTTGGTATAGCTGATGTCTTGAAGTGTGGAGGTGAAGAGAAAATTCAGCAAAAGAAAGAAGAGCAGTTAAAGTAAAGTATACTCAATGTGTTATAACACAGTCAAAATAACTGAGTCATTATTTATTTTCTTTTCCTTTTTCTTTTTTCTTAGAAAACTGAGGAATGACTAAAAGAGATATGTGGGAGTTCATAAATAGAAGTAAATACAGGATATGTATAAGTAGTGTACTATAATCAAATGAGAACTCTATTGAGTTCTCCTTGTCAACTTGGACTAGGAGTAGTTCTAAGACATCTCAGTCTAAGTCCTTACACAATGTGGACAAAGAGATATGGTAGCAGAGGTATCAAAAGAGGTTGGGGAGAGAATTCTGTGTCCAGAATGTGAGACAGGAAAGAAGCAGCTATGGTGGGATTGGAAAGTAGTGGTAAAAGGGGCAAATGAGGTTTTTTACTGTAACAAGCAAGTAGAGAAAAAGGTGGTGACAGTCCTCAATTGCATACTAAAGGGTCCATGGGGATAAATAGGTAGTAAGAGTATTAGAAAAAAATTAAAGAGAGAAAGTACAGCTTATCTGTAATGTAAAAATAGTTAAAATGATTGTAAGATCAATCTAGATCTATCTTGCATGGTGTTCCTAAGATACCAACCTTTATGCACCATAACAAGCTTACTATCAAAGTAGTCAGTAAACTACTCCTGGGCCTTACCATACTTAGTCAAGCCCTCATCTGCACCCCCAACACCAAACCTTATGAGTGTGATACAATCTGAGTCAATGACTAGCCAGGCTTTCCAAGCCTACTACTGTTATGAGAGCCCCAAACAGGAAAAGGTTTCCCATGCATTTGAACACTTAATCCAAAACCTCAAAGCATATAATGGAGTAAGGATATAAATAGGGTGGGGACTCAGTAAGTCAAATCATGTGACAAGGTCAGGTGATCATAGAACATTCTGGAAAGAACATGTGATTGCGGGACTCTAGGGTACAGCCACTGTA
>Ga0153992_100393_pt1 | contig 12360 bp, 19 predicted proteins | sample TSNC076MetaG_FD_104683 | JGI IMG/M metagenome (GOLD analysis project Ga0153992, IMG submission 104683) | Attine ant fungus gardens microbial communities from North Carolina, USA - TSNC076 MetaG | ecosystem: Host-associated > Fungi > Mycelium > Unclassified | place: USA: North Carolina, Lumber... | reverse complement strand
GGTACAGCCACTGTAGTAGTAGTATAAATAAGGCTGCAATCCAACGAAGAACTCCATCGAGTTCTTCCTGAACATCCACCTAGGGTGACCACTAAGAACATTCACTGTTCCTTGGTAACACTGTTAAGTCTACTGTTTCCTGTTCCTATTGTCTCTACAAAGGACATAGAGTTGTATTTATTCTAGATATGGGTCTAGGGGGCTATAAGAGAGTCTTCTTGTCTCTGTTACAGGACAAGATAACTTTCCTGAGGGTGTCTCTGTTTCTGTTACAGAACAGATGACTCATTGAGGGCTCAGAGTGGGTTTCTGTCAAGGACCTATCTCTATAGTAGGCTAAACCCCGGGCATAAAGGGAAAGGTCTGTCTCTCAAACTATTGAGAGCAGGCTAGCTTGTGTATCACAGCTGGTCCTAAAAAACTTTGGATTTGTGTAAATATTTTCAAAAAACTCTTGTAGATAGCTAAAACTACTCTAAGACTTCTATTTCTCCTTCATAAGCCAGTGTGAGAAACTAAACATAACATCAAACTCTCCTCTCAAGACAGGACCTATATCATTGGAAGGATACTTTTAGTATAGTTATAGTGTAGTTTCTGCCTACTATACTTTATCTGCTGAACTAGGAATGTTATGCTTACTTTTGCCCCCAAGCTATGTCTACTATCAGAAATACCAAGACTCTTGCTAAATACCTCTTGCTGAAAAAGAAGAGTACGATAGAGAAGTTATTGCTAGAAAGGATAGGAATAGAATCCACTCTATCTACCAAACTCTACAATAGACTCATTGAAGCAGACTTTTACTGGCACAAAGTAGATGATTTCTACTTTGCATCCTGTCCCCCAGAATTACATTTTTGCAAAACCAAGAAGTTATTATGTATAAAGAAGTACAAAAAACTCCTGGAACCTACCTTGGATCATATATTACTATTTTCTACTAAAATGAGTAAAAACAAGACCTGGGCTGAGGATCCACAGTATGACTCACTGTAGAAATGGTTCAATTGACTACAGGATGTAATTATAGAGCTGGACAAAATTGGTCACAAGCTTACAGCTAAGGAGTAAAGAATACTGAAAGGCACTTGTAAGCATCTAAAGGATATAGATCTTTCCAAACCAGTTACTAGAGTACCAGAGATTTGTAAAGCTCTTCTAGAGCTCAATATCACTATTTCATAGATATAATATTATTGGAATGGTATCTGGTATAACATAATGGCATTAAGAGGCTAAATTTGGGTGTTTTTTCCTTTTACCCCCTTGAAAATATACTCAAGAACCATAATTAATTACTTAAATAGATATGTTGACTTTCAACAACTTTACCACTACTGTTTTCTTTTCTGATTTCAGTGCTAAGAATTGAAATGCACTTGTCAAAGATAGCATAAGCACTAAGTACATGTTCTGGGATAAGACTGAGATATAGATGCTGCAAAATGCATATTAAGAAACTTTTCTCCTTCTCAAGAACTATATTGACTAGGTGCTCAATAGAGCAATCAACCATTATAACAGTGCCTTGACTACCATATACAACAGGATTACAACTTTGGAGACAGAAGTCACCCATCTTTGGGAGGAGCTAACAAGGCTTCCTAGAGAAAACATTGCCTCTAAAACTAAGGTACCAGAGCCACTAACATTTGTAGGCTGTCACAAAAAAGTGATTACTAAATAGTGATATGGAGGTATAACAAAATACCTGTTCAAAGAACTATATAAATAGCTGGACCCTCATTAGCAAGTAGCCTTGCTAATGTCGCCCTTTTGGTGTAGTGGTAAACTATACAGTATGTGACTACTGGTCCATAGTACAACTGTGATACTAGGTATCTTATAACTGCTAGTATCTCCTTGTTGTGACTTTTATAGTTTCGTTCCATAGTGTTCAGTGATTTAGAGATGAAGGCTACCAGTCTTCACTTGTTATTCTCATACTTCATTGACAACACTCCCTCTATTGTATAGTCTAAGGCATCTGCTTCCACTCTCATCTCCCTATCAATATCTAGGATCACCAAGATGGGTTCTATAGTAAACACTGCCTTGAGTTTCTCAAATGCCTTCTTTTGCTCCTTTTTCCACTTTCATTTCTGCTCCTTTCTGACCAGCACATGTAACAGTGCTGCTATTCTAGCGAAGTCTTTTATGAACCTCCTGTAGTAATTGGCAAGGTCTAGAAACTTTTGTACTTCTTTGATATTTCTAGGTACCAGCTAGTTTGGGACTCCTTCTACCTTTTCTTTTTGCATTTCTACTCTCTTGGGACCAATTACTACTCCCAGGAATTTCACTTCTCTCACTTTCCATTTGCACTTTGTCATAACATGGCCAAAACAGCTAAGTTATTATTTATTTTCTTTTTCTTTTTCTTTTCTTTTAAATCTGCAGACATGTGAAACAACTAAAAGGAGATGCATGGGAGTTTATAAATAGAAGTAAACATGGGAGGTATATAAGTAGTATACCACAATTGAATAGGAACTCTATTGAGTTCTCCTTGTCAACTCAGACTAGGAAAGTGTCTAAGTCATCTTAGGCTAAGTCACTACACTAGAACTCAATTTCACTTCTTGAGCACCATCTGCCTTGGACCTTGCTCAACTTTACTCTCATATAAATCAACTCTTGGCCTGTGGTCATCATGATCACTAGCCACCTCCATACATAGCTAGGCCCTTGGCTTAAGGGGACTTTGCAGTCAGTTAGAGACTGCAGATGGAGACATAGTACCAAACCCAGGCATCATGTTTGAGATCTGACCTTACAACTGGGTGGTATTATTAGCTACTGCTTTCTTAGTAAAAACCTTGTACTGTGTTCTATTGTGAGTGGTATACACAGAGGAGTGACAGTTACTTCTAGAAGGCTGTCTAGAGTAGGGATCCTCTCCTTGAGGTGATAGTTTAACCCTATTATTAAGGCAGTAGTTAGTAGGGCAGTAGGTACCTAGCTGGATGAAGATCTTGCGCCCCAACAGACATAGTTGTAACTAGCAAGAACCAACATTACCTCCATATACTTGCAGAGACATAGCACCATGTTTTTGCAACAATACAATTTACTAATGAGTGACTTGCTCAAACAAAAGTGTGCCCTCGCTTCATTAAGAGCAAAATTGGAAGGAAAGAGAGAACAAGAATGCTGGAGTTGCAAAGGGTTCGGGCATCTGGCCTGAAATTGCAGGAATAAGGGTAGAAAGGAGGAGAGAGAAGTCACTCCCCAAAATAAATTCAAAGTGTTGTCGAGTAGGGTGATGTAGTGTGATATCAAGGAGATGATAACAAGGAGGCAGGAGACAGTGGAGATAGAGTATTTTAAGTATGGAGAAAAGGGACACAAGTATAGAGAATGTCCTCTTTAGAAAGGAGGAAAGAAGAAGTTGTAAGTAGTAGAAGAGGTGGCATGTGTGGCCATGCCACAAAAGGTGCAGCAAGAAGAGTGGAGAAGGAGTCTAGCGCATGTCTTACAATGAAAGGCACAGGAGCATTGTGGGGAGTGCATTCTAGACAGGGCATGCCTGTTAGAGTTGGAGTGGTACACAAAAGAGATTATAGTGTCATACGTGGAGTGTGAAAGATGTGGACAGAAAGGATGTCAGGTAGAAGAGAATAGAGGACAGGGGGTGATTTCAGACAGACAGAAGTGGTGTGGATGTCAGAAGAAGAAGGAGACAGAGGCAGCACATGGATAGGAGTCCCAGAAGGTGCAGCAAAAAGGGAGAATAGGCAAAGGGAAGTTAGACAAACTTTTAAAATGCTAAGAGAAGTGTGGTTGAGTATTGGGGTAGAAAAGCTAGATACCCATAAGAGTGTTACAGTAAAAGCGCTCTTGGATAGTGGCGCAACAGGAATGTTCATGGACAAGAGAATGGCAGCAAAACATGGGTTTAGACTGCAGAAACTAGAGAGACCAATAATGGTCAGAAATGTAGACGGAACAAACAATAGTAGAGGGGCTATTACACACCAAGTGGAAGTAAATATATACTACAAGAGCCATGTAGAAAGAATGAGGATGGATGTATATGATTTGGGAAAAACAGATGTGATATTGGGGATGCCATAGTTACAAGCCCACAACCCAGAAATCAATTGGAAAATGGGGGAGGTCAAGATGACAAGATACCCTTCATTATGTGGAAGAAACACAAAATTGGAAAAGGGGCAGAAAACAAAGAAAGGAAAAAGGGTAGTTATACTAAAAAAAGAAAAGATGGTGAGGTGGGCAATAGAGGATAAAGAGGACTGGGGAAGGGATGAAGAGGTTGAAGCGGATCATAAAAAGATTAAGGAGATGGTTCCAAAGAGGTTTCTAAAATGGAGAAAGGTATTTGGAAAGGTGGAGTCGGAAAGGATGCCAACAAGAAAAATCTAGGATCATGCCATAGATCTCAAAGAAACGTTTAAACCATGAAAGGGAAGAATTTATTCTTTATCCAAAAATAAAAGGGAAGAAGTTCAGAACTTTGTAAACGATCAACTGAGAAAGGGGTACATCAGACTATCTAAATCCCCTCAGACATCACCAGTATTCTTTGTAGGCAAGAAGGATAGGAGTAAGAGAATGGTGATGGACTACTGTAACCTAAATGACCAAATAGTAAAGAATAACTACCTACTTCCATTAATTACAGATTTAATTGACAACATAGGGAGTAAGCAAGTATTCACAAAAATGGATCTTTGGTGGGGGTTCAACAATATAAGAATCAAGGAAGGAGATGAGTGGAAGGGAGCGTTCACGACCCATATAGGGTCCTTTGAACCAACAGTCATGTTTTTTGGAATGATGAATTCACCAGCCATATTTCAAGCAATAATGAATGAAATTCTAAGAGACATGATTAATGAGGGAAAGGTAGCAGCATTTGTGGACAATGTGCTAGTTGGGACAGAAATAGAGGAGGGACATGATGAGATAGTAGAGGAAGTCCTAAGGAGGTTAGAAGAGAATGACTTGTATGTTAAGCCAGAGAAGTGTGCATGGAAAGTAAGGAAGATTGGATTCCTGGGTGTAGTTATAGAACCTAACGGAATAGAGATAGAGAAAGAGAAGGTAGATGGGGTGCTGAGTTGGCCAAAGCCAAAGAATATAAAAGATGTCAGGAAATTTTTAGGCCTTGTAAACTATTACAGGAGGTTTATTAAGGACTTTGCTCGAGTAGCCAGGCCAATGAACATGCTGACAAGGAAGGATATAAAGTGGCAGTAGAGGAAGAAGCAGCAGAAAGCATTTGATGAGCTTAAAAGGATCTTTATAACTAAGCCAGTACTAGCAGCACCAGACCTAGACAAAGAATTCAGAGTAGAAGCAGATGCTTCAAACTATACTACTGGAGGGGTATTATCAATGAAGGGTCCCAACAAGCTATGGAGACCAGTTGCCTTTATTTCTAAATCTCTGAGTGACACAGAAAAAAACTACAAGATTCATGACAAAGAAATGTTGGCAGTAGTCAGATGCTTGGAAGCATAGAGGCATTTCCTAGAAGGAACAACAACAAGGTTTAAGATATGGACAGATTATAAAAACCTCAAATACTTCATGAAGGCGCAAAAATTGAATAGAAGACAAGTGAGATGGGCATTATACCTATCGAGGTTCAATTTTATACTAAAGCATGTTCCAGGGAGTAAGATGGGAAAGGCAGATAGCTTGAGTAGAAGGCCAGATTGGGAGGTAGGAGTAGAAAGGGACAATGAGGACAAAATGCTAGTAAAACCTAAGTGGCTAGAAGTCAGGAGAACAGAAAGGGTAGAAATAATTGTAGAAGGAGTGGATCTATTGGAGAAAGTAAGGAAGTTAAAAGTAAAAGATGATAAAGTAGTCAAAGTAGTGGAAGAAATGAAATGAACAGGAATAAAGATGCTGAGAGATGAAGAATAGAGGGAAGAGAATGGTATAATATATAAGGAAGGAAAGGTGTATATACCCAAAGATGACATACTGAGAGCAAAAATAATTAGGCTGTACTATGATATACTAGTAGAAGGACATAGAGGACAATGGAAGACAGTGGAGTTGGTCACCCAAAACTTCTGGTGGCTAGGAGTAACTAAGAAGGTAAAATGATATGTAGAAGGATGCAATTCTTGTCAGAGGAACAAAAACCATACGGAACAGCCGGCAGGCAAATTAATGCCCAATTCAATACCTGAAAAACCTTGGACATATATATCAGCAGACTTTATTACCAAACTGCCAATAGCACAGGGATACAACTCAATCTTAGTAGTAGTAGACAGATTAACAAAAATGGTCCACTTCATCTCTACTACAGAGAAAACATTGGCAGAAGGGCTAGCCAGGTTGTTTAGAGATAATATGTGGAAGCTGCACAGGTTACCTGAGAGCATTGTCTCAGACAGAGGACCACAGTTCACAGCAGGAATAATGTGGGAGTTGAATAGGATGTTGGAAATCAAGAGTAAGTTATCAACGGCGTTCTACCCTCAAACCAACAGACAGACAGAGAGGGTTAATCAGGAACTGGAACAGTACTTGAGAATGTTTATCAACCACAGACAGGAGCAGTGGCCTGACTAGTTAGAAACGGCAGAGTTTGCCTACAGTAACAAAACACACTCAAGTACTAAAGTGTTGCCCTTCAAGACAAATTACGGACAAGATCCTAGAATGGGGTTTGAGATGAGAAGGAAGGGGAAATACAAAGGAGCAGAGAAATTTGTAACAAAAATGAAAGAGATCCAGGAGAAAGCAAAAGCAGTGCTAGGAAAAGCACAAGAGGAGATAAAGAAATACACAAATAAAAAGAGAGGAGAGGTCAATGATTATAAAGTAGGAGACTTAGTGATGTTGAGTACAAAGGATCTAAAATACCAGATGGCTGGAAGAAGGACAGAGAAGTTAATGGAGAGATTTGTAGGCTCTTACAGGATAAAGAAAATCGTATCATCGAATGCAGTAGAATTAGAACTACCTAGTACAGTAAAAATATACTCAATAGTTAACGTTAGCAGAATACAAAGATATATAGGAAAAGTAGAGGGGCAGAGAAAGGAGCAACCAGCTCCAGTAATAATCAAAGGAGAAGAAGAATAGGAGATAGAAAGAATCCTGAATAAGCGGAGAATATGAGGAAAAGACAAGTACCTGGTATGATGGAAGGGATTCATAGCAGAATCAGATATCTGGGAAGGAAGGGAAAACTTAGGAAATGCAAGAGAGGTGATTGAAGAATATAAAAAGGAATATCAATGAGATATGGAGGATGTAAGGAAGTAAGAAAAAGAGGAAGGGATGTTTAAAAGAGGAGAATTGCCAGGATAGTTTATGGTAAGAAAGTTATTTGGATAGTTGGATAAAAGGTACGATGAAGAATACTGGGCAAGATTAGAAAGAAACTGGAGATGATGAAAAGGAGGAAGGATAAGAGGGTGAAGAACCATGGAGACAATTAAGGAAGAAGAAGATGAATCAGGGGTAAGAGAGTGGACAAAAGAAGATGATGAGGAAATGGGCAACATAGTTGACCTGTACTATGAGTTATAGGGAAATCCTCAGGATGAGGAAACTTAAGAGGGGGATGATGTCATAACATGGCCAAAACGGCTAAGTCATTATTTATTTTCTTTTTCTTTTTCTTTTCTTTTAAATCTGTGAACATGTGAAACAACTAAAAGGAGATATGCAGGAGTTTATAAATAGAAGTAAACATGGAAGGTGTATAAGTAGTATACTACAATTGAATAGGAACTCTATTGAGTTCTCTTTGTCAACTCAGGCTAGAAGGGTGTCTAAGTCATCTTGGGCTAAGTCACTACAAATCTTTACCTATAGATTATCATCTGTCCTTGAATAGAACAAAGGACTGCCCTAAGATAGTTAGGTTATCTCTATTTCAAGAACAATAGGTAGTGATCATGTGGTAGGCTGTTCTGGTGCACAGACCACCAGAATCATATATTTAAGGACTATATATCTGAGGATAAACCTCAGACTTAACAACATCTTTTGCTGCTTGTCTAACTTTGCTTTTTTGAACACTTTAATTATCAAATCAAGCAATCACAAATTAGTAAGTGGCCATTTGTAATAGCTAAATAGTGGAGCAACAGGTTTATTCATGGATACAACCTTTGCCAGAGAAAAGAGATTTAAAATGAAGAGGTTAAAAAAACCCCTGTTAGTTAAAAATGTAGATAGAACAGTAAATGCAGGAGGAGCCATAACATACCAGGTAGAATGTAATATGTTCTTCAAAGAACATGTAAAAAGAACAAAGATGGATATGTGTAATTTAGAAAAAATGGAGGTGATACTGGAAATGCCATGGCTAGTAGTCCATAACCTAGAAATAGATTAGGAAAAAGGGGAAGTAGAAATGACATATTGTCTGCCTATATATGAAAAGAGAAAGCAAGAAGAGAAAAAGAAAGAAGTAAAGAAAGTAGAGAAGAATAAGAATGAAGAAACATTAAGAAGATTGGTGCCCAAAAGGTTTTGGAAGTGGAAGAAGGTATTTGGAAAAAGGAAGTTAAAAAGAATGCCAGTGCAAAAGACCTGGGACCACGCTATAGAGTTGAAAGAAGGGTTCACACCAAAAAAAGGAAAGATATACTTATTGTTGAGAGAAGAAAGGGAAGAAGTACAAGCATTTATAAAGGATCAGTTGAGGAAAGAATATATCCAACCTTCCAAGTCATCCCAAATATCACCAGTACACTTTGTGGCAAAAAAGAATAGTACACAAAGAATGGTACAGAACTATCGACATATAAATCAGTGGACAATAAAGAATGGGTATTCCTTATCTCTCATTGCCAACATACTGGATGGAGTAGAGAAGAGGAAGGTGTTTATAAAGCTAGACCTGAAATAAAAATACAATAACATCAGGATCAAAGAGAGAGACAAATGGAAGATAGCATTCATAACACATATTGAAGCTTATGAGCCTACAGTCATGTATTTTAGGTTAACAAACTCCCCCACTACCTTCCAAACAATGATAAATGACCTGTTCAGAGATCTCATAAACCAAGGAGATATGGCAATATTCATCAATGATATCCTGGTAGCCACAGATACCGAAGAAGGACATAATGAGTTAGTAGAGAAGGTACTAAAAAGGTTGGAAGAGAATGACCTATTTGTGAAACCAGAAAAGTGTAAATGGAAAGTAAGAGAGGTAGAATTTCTGGGAGTAGTAATTGGTCTAAGGGGAGTGGAAATACAGAAGGAAAAGGTGGAGGAAGTACTGAACTGGCTAGTACCCAGAAACATCAAAGAAGTACAAAAGTTTTTAGGCCTTGTCAACTATTACAGGAGATTTATAAAAGACTTTACTAAAATAGCAGCACTACTATATATACTGGTCAAAAAGGAGCAGAAATGGAAATGGAAAAAGGAACAGGAGGAGGTATTTGAAAGACTTAAGGTGGTATTCATCACAGAACCTGTCTTAGCGATCCTAGATATCAATAGGGAAATGAGAGTGGAAGCAGATATCTTAGACTATGCAACAGAGGGAGTGTTGTCAACAAAGTGTGAGAATGGAAAGTGGAGGACAGTGGCCTTTATCTCTAAATCATTGAATACCATAGAGCAAAATTACAAAATTCATGATAAGGAGATGCTGGCAGTTATTATATGCCTAGAAGCATGAAGGCACTATCTGGAGAGAGCAAAACTCAAATTTGAAATCTGGACAGACCATAAGAACCTCTAGTATTTTATGACAAGCCAAAAATTAAACCATAGACAAACAAGATGGGCCCTATACCTATCACAATTTAATTTTGCACTTAAACACATTCCAGAGAAGAGCATAGGGAAGGCAAATGGATTAAGCAAGAGACCAGACTGGCAGGAGGAAGTGGAAAAAGACAACAAGGACCAGAAATTAATAAAGCTAGAATGGATTAGGGAAGCAGAAACAATAATAGAGAAAGAAAACCTAAAGAAAAGAATCAAAAAGGCACAGAAAGGGAATGAAAAGGTAGTAAAAGCAGTAGAAGAGTTGAAGAGGGTAGGAATAAAAACGTTGAAAGACAAAAAATGGAAAATAGAAGATGGGATAATAATGAAGAAAGAAAGAATATATGTGCCAGAGAGAGAACTCAGGGAGGAGATAATATGATTATACCATGACACCCCAGTAGGAGGACATGAAGGGAGATAGAAGATGGCAGAGTTAGTTGCCAGGAATTACTAGTGGCCAGGAATAATGAAAGAGATAGGAAGATATGTGAATGGATGTGATACATGCCAAAGATATAAAAATCAAAGCAAAGTACCAGCAGGAAAGCTAATGTCTAATGCAATCCCAGAAAAACTATAGAGCCATATCTCGGTAGACTTCATCACCAAACTACCATTAGCCTAGGGATACAATGCTATCTTAGTAGTATATGACTGTTTTAGCAAAATAGCACATTTCATAGTGACAATAGAGAAAATATTAGCAGAGAGACTCACAAAGCTGTTTTAAGATCATGTATGGAAGTTGTGTGGACTTCCAGAAAGCATCATATTAGATAAGGGAGTGCAGTTTGTAGTGGGAATAATGAGAGAATTGAATAACTTGTTGGGAGTCCAAACAAAACTCTCAACAGCCTATCACCCTCAAACAGATGGACAGACAAAAAGGATAAACTAGAAGTTAGAGCAATATCTGAGGGTCTTCATTGACCATAGACAAGAGCAGTAGCCAGATTGGTTAGGAATAGTGGAATTCATATACAATAATAAAATTCACACAGCAACAAAAATATTGCCATTTAAAGCAAACTATGGTCAAGATCCAAGAATGGGATTTGAAAGAAGAAGAAAAGAGAAGTACAAAGTAGTGGGAAGATTTGTAGAAAGAATAAAAAAAATCCAAAAGGAAGCAAAAGCAGTACTAGGGAAAGCACAGAAGGAAATGAAGAAATTTACAAACAGAAAGTGAAAGGAGGAAGAGGAATACAAAGTAGGAGACTTAGTACTGCTAAGTATGAAGGACTTGAAATGGCAGATGAAAGAGAGAAGATCAGAGAAGTTAACAGAGCATTTTGTGGGTCCCTACAAAGTCAAGGGAATTGTTTCTAGTAATACAATAGAGTTAGAATTGCCTAAGTCTATTAAAATACACCCTGTAGTTAACATAAGTAGAGTATGACTCTATAAACCACAGATAGAGGGACAGAAGAAGATACCGCCAAAATAGGTCATTATCAAAGGGGAGGAGGAATTTAAGGTAGAAAAAATCTTAAACAAAAGAACAGTTAAAGGGAAGGAAAAGTTTCTGGTGAGATGGAAGGAGTATATGGTGGAAGAAGATACTTGGGAGAATAGAGAAAACTTGGAGAACACAAAAAAGTTAGTAAAAGAGTTTGAGAGGATATATGGAAAAGAGGTTGAGGAACTAAGACAACAGGAGCTGAAAGAAGAGGAGAAGGAATTTAGTTGGGAATTACCTAGGAAGTTTACAACAAAATTGTTATATGGTTGGGGAAAAAGGAGATACAAAAAAGAAAGGAAAAAGAGATGGGACGAGAACTGGAGTCAATGGAAAAATTCCTCAGGATAAGGAAACTTGAAGAGAGGGCCATATTATAAGAGCTCCAAAAAGGAAATAGATTCCTGTGCATTCAAGTACTTAATTATATAAAGAGGTCAAGATATAAACAGCATGGGAACTTAGGTAATCAGATCATATGACAAGGTCAAGTGATCATAGAACATTCTGGAAGAACATGTGACCATGGACTAATAGTAGTACAGCCACTGTAAGAATAGTATAAGTAGTAGTCCAATCCAATAAAGAACCCTATTGAGTTCTTCTTGAACATCTATCTAGGGTGATTACTAAGGACATTCACTGCCTATTGATAACATGTAAAACTATAAGACTGGAGAGCAACATCTTTCATTTTACCTAGTAGCATATTCTACTCTCTGACTCTACTCTTTGCATTACTTTCCAGAACCTGGAGTATGCACTCATAGTATATTTATAGTAATTCACAGTATATTCTAGCCTTCCCATGTCACTATCCCTATATACCTGACAATGTGCAACATATATTACTACTACTAGACTACTTATTCTATACAGAACAATAAAGAATGAAACAATAAGAAACTAATTTTAGTATAGTGTTCAATATTCCAACATTATCTTCTTGCTCTTTGTTACAGTATTATCTCACATTGGAGCTCTTACATATATTTCTTTTCCAATTATTATTAAATAGTTTTCTTTCTTCTTTTTCTATCTCTTATTGGTCCTGGAGTCATTTACTATTTAATATTTCATCTTCTCTCTGCATTCCTGACATGTATAAATAGTGTAAACTTGTATTTCTTACTGTCAGTCATTACCACATTGATCAACATCTG
>Ga0153992_100391_pt1 | contig 12410 bp, 7 predicted proteins | sample TSNC076MetaG_FD_104683 | JGI IMG/M metagenome (GOLD analysis project Ga0153992, IMG submission 104683) | Attine ant fungus gardens microbial communities from North Carolina, USA - TSNC076 MetaG | ecosystem: Host-associated > Fungi > Mycelium > Unclassified | place: USA: North Carolina, Lumber... | reverse complement strand
GACCGACATTCACTGGACTCCTCCCCTCAAAGTTTATCTGAAATGTGTTCACAAGGAAGACCGACCCGATCATTCCGAGAATATCTGCAAGGGCATGGATGCAGGCACTGATAGATTTTTCCCTTCGCCTTTTACGCCTTATGTCTCATCCTGGGAACAAACACTTTTCACCTTTGCAGAATCAATAAACCATCAACTTCACACGGTCTATTGACACGTGGTATTTCCCTCGGCCACGACGAACAAGTCAACGAACAAGTCAACAAGTTTTGGTCACTTGCTCTCCCCATTCAACTTTTTTGGAAATGTCACCTTTTACTGTTGCAGGAATGTCTTCCTCGACGACCTCACACATCCCCAATCTCAGCTCCTGGGGAGTCACCGGTTCAAGTAGTCAATTTGGTTCGTCGTTCGGCGATAGTTTGTCGCAACCCGCACGAAATCAATACCAATCGGGTTATCTTTTGGTGTGTCTATCACTTGTTTTGTGTCGCTCATTTTTACCCTATTCTATCCTAGTCAACCTCTCGAGATGATGTACGGACCAAACTTCCAAAAGTCCTGAATTGTTGACTGACCATGGCCCGTTTAGCATGCTTCGCAGAGTAGTTCACGAGTTGACGAGTTGCCTCTAATACAATCTAAAGCCAAGATGAGCAATGCTCACGCGAGAGGATCAACATTCGATTTCGGCATGGACTCCATGTTTCATAGCCAGCCGTGTGTTCCTTTTGTATCTTGTTTTTCGTTCAGAATCATTGATACATCACCAAGTCAGCGTCAGACACTCCCGGATGAGGATGCCCCCCCACAAGCTTCGGTACTCGATATACCATATGAAGCTCGTGGCAATTCTTCGCCTCGTACTTTGCCAAAGAAAGTCAGTATCTGAGATATTGATATGTTGGTCTTTAGCTCACTTTTCTTATCAGAAATCAAATCTCGAAGCATCGCGCTTCAGCCGTCGGCCTTCGCACGTTCCTGCAAGTCAACCCGCACAGCCAGTCCATGTTATGGTCTTCGGCTATCCTCCAGACGAATACTCGTCTATGGTGGAATATTTTAAGTCACTTGGCGACGCGACGGAACCCGAACCTGATAAACGCGTTAACAATTGTTTCAGGATAGGGTATCAGAATACTGCAGATGCAGTGCGAGCAATAGGGAAGAATGGAGATGTTATACGCGGAACTTTCATGATTGCGACCAAGTGGGCCGTGAGTATCCTTTTTACTGCCTACCCAGAGTATTCCTTAACCTTGTTCTGTTCACAGGAACCTGTCCACGCTGAAGCAGCCCTTGGTTCATCTTTTCGACAAAGTCTTTCTGGAGTAACTGAAGCCCACTCTTTAGGGAGTGCAGCGGATACCGATGAAACGACACAGCCATCTCTCGTCTCGAGTGTACAGAGTATCGGTACTCCGATGCAGCTTCGCCCAGCATCGTCTGCTTTTAGGAAACAGACAGCTCTTTCCGAACCTCGACCGTTCCCGCCGGTACCCACTCCATTGTCTGGTACGGTACTTCCCAGCGATGGAATAGTGCAGAAAGTCCTCAAATACCTTTTCAACTGGTGAAGTTAGTTTTTTTGGTTATTTAAACATCAGTTTTTCATTGATAACGTAGAACACGAACCACCCGCGCTATTTTATTCACGCAGTAGGTCCAGATATGGTTATCATCTCAGTGTATAGAACATGGAGGCCACTTCTACCGTTTTCATGTTATGTTTGCACTGGGAGCTTTCATCTATCTTAGTCAAGGTTACAATCATTAGATACAATCGACCCACGATATGAACGGCTCGTTCGGTAACAAATGTTCGGGTCCATCTGCTGACCACAGATGGATTAAGAACGCTTTTGCGGAATTTGGAGATAGCGTGGATCTCGGGTTGTCACCTCACTATCTACTTGCGTCATATATTTGAGCTAATCGTGGACGGTGCAGTTCCAGAATGTGATATACCATGTTTAAAAAAAGAATCCAGATCCAAAAAATATTGCAAGAATGCATGATTTGAGGACCACTTCATCCTATCGCCCTGTTCCTCGTGTTTTGTCAGCTTGATACAGCTAAATATATGTTCAAAAAGACATACAATTGCTTGTCCAGCTCGAATCTGGAGTGTTGTCCAGGAGAAAATTATTGGTGCATAAATTAACGATCGATACTGTCACGTCCTGCAAACCTGACGAGGAATGCGTCGCGCCACTTTGTGTACTACGTGTTCGCATGGGCATAATCACCATGCCTGCGGACAACTTGACACGCAATATATGTAGAAGATCAATTTCTCCTCCTACTAATGATGTCCATAAAAAGAGTAGAAATCTGTATATTGGGGTGCATCTAGACGTCGTCAACAGGTAACTGAGCCTGCAATCATTCCTATAACGGTTTCGAGGACGAGATAACAATAACAGTTAGCGGAGTTTCAAAAGTTTGAAAAATGAAGGTAGGTTCCCTTAAAGTGGTTTGGTGTCAATTGTGGCCAGACATAAATTTTTATGATTTGTCCGATTGCTGCGTGGGTATGGTCCGGTCAGGAGACTAGAGGCACAAAACGTCATGATCAGAAGGGGACGAAGAACATTGATGATTTCTTGAAACTATGTTGATATCGCCGGATATCATCGGCTTCGTATGGAACTGGCGTATGTGTCTGACTTCAAGTCGAGTCATTGGTCCAAACCTGGGGTTGCGTCAATTATCTTTCACCCTCAGATCTAGATCTGGATTGAGTTGAAAAGGCAGTCCTCTTTATCCAAGGGGGTAGAGATTCTGCTGCATTTCTGCTGCATCCATGCTAATAGACCAGGGTGATTCGTATTTTCGCGACTCTTTGGATGAGGTCCCCGGTATCTCCCGGAAACCCTTGTCTCACTTATCGGGCTGGAATAAGGATGACGGCACGTGACAAAAGTTCCTATGAGGAACGATCAATCAAGCTATTTAGTTGTCCACAGTTCATACTGCGACCTTACACTGACGTTTTCAAGGGCACTGCGTTCGGGGTGCTGGTTCATATGATATTGAACTTTTGTCGATTGCTGTCGAGGTGGCTTAATCAACCCGGCAATCACGGGTCAATTCTCCTTGCCATTGCTTTTGGCCACATCGCGCGACTGACTTGACAAGCCATATCATTTCCTCAAATTAATGAGATTGCTCAGGCTCTCATGATTCAAATCTGTTTGCAAATGGGTGATAGAGGTATGATTAATCATCAAATACACAAGGTTCATCATCCTCGAGGAGCGACCGAATCGTGGGACAACACTACTCCTCATCTGATAGAGATCTCCGTTGTTTGGATCTTGAAATGTCGAGGATTCCTGCCTGGATGTTCCTACCACCGGTGCCCGGTCCAACCGTGTAATCTTACTTGTACAAAAATGCTTAAAGTAAGGAGCAGGCTCATATCTTTTGGTCAAAATCGTCACCTTTCCCCAGCCAAATACTCCAGTCTCGAAGGACTATATTGTGATATGAGCAAGCCTAGATCTACCGTGACCCCAAGACTCCGTGTAGGCATTTGGTATGTATTGAGGCAGTGCAGAACGAAATACAGTATTCACAGAAATTTCAGCGGTGCTGGCATCGGTGGGCTTATTCTCGCAGGTGAGACCTTTCTTGGTGACTCATCTGAAGTCCGTGAATAGTAAATTCTATTTCGACAGTCGTGTTATCAAACTATCCGGATATCGAAGTCACCGTGTATGAAGGTGCATCAAAGCTTGCAGAGGTTGGCGCAGGCGTCGGAGTCTTTCCTAGTACGCTATCACTTCCTCTCGTCATACGATGATGACCAATTGTTGTCATGACACACTTCCGCAGGACCATGGGAAATCATCAGGAAGCTTAATCTCGAAGATGACCTACTAAGGGCAACAGAAACAAAGCGCCAAGAAGGACCTGGTAGGTTCATGATCTCCTGAAAACAATGAAAGTTTTTGATTTTCTCCTTGTTCAGTTCCCACATTTGTCTATCGCAAAAGTGATTTTCCCGAGGGATTGGAATTCTATACGCTCATCACACAGGGTATGCATAGTATATAGTGCATCCGGCTTCGTCGCCTGTCTAACCTTATAACAGGTAACCTGATGATATTTCATCGCGCGGATTTTCAGCAGGTACTACTGAGACATCTTATTTCCTCATGCAAAACACACTGTGGAAAACGACTCCGGACATATACTCAGCGATCTTCCGAACCCATTAAACTTCTATTCGAAGACGGAACAACAGTAACCTGTGACGTACTCGTTGGTGCGGACGGCCTCAAATCCGCGGTCCGGCAAACCCTCATGACAGAGAAGGCGCATTTCGCCCAATCAGAGGGGCGAAGAGCAGAGGCTGCAGATTGCCTCGCCTCGATCGATCCGTTGTGGAGCGGTACGAACTCGTACCGCGCTCTCATACCAGTCGACCGGCTTCGAGTTGAATATCCTAGCCATCGTGTTCTTGTACAACCTATGCAGGTCTGTGTAAGCATGAACTTTTCTAGTTGATGATATATGCTAACTTAATTTGCAGTACCTCGGGAAAAATTCAGTGAGTCTTAGGGTTCTTGATCCACTGCGCATCTTTCTGACATCCCTTTCCAGCATGTCATCGCCTACCCCGTCCCAAATAAAGGAGTGATCAACTTCGTGGCCTTCATCTCGCAACATGAAAAAGAAAACACGACGTTCAATGGGCCCTGGGTATCTCAGAGTAAACACAAGGAAATCAGCGATCAATTCAAAGACTGGGAACCTGAAGTCCAAGCCCTCATCAGAGTAAGCTTACAAATTCTGTATTCGTGGCACGCCTGTAGATTGACCACTTTGTCAATCAGTGCGTTGATGAGCCCTTGCGATGGGCGATTCATACTGTCAGACCTCTTTCCACATTTGTGCACTCGCGAGTCGCGCTGATCGGTGATGCTGTATGTCCGTCTTTGATGCTATTTTCGGTAATGATATATGCCATATGCAGGCACACGCAATGCTCCCGACCCAGGGCTCGGGTGCAGGCCAAGCAATAGAGGTGGGTTCTATAGTAAATCCACGGAATCCGAGACAAGTTGCTCACATGGGCACCCAACCTTCCTTAAACTAACCGCAGGACGCGTTCATTCTAGCCACAGTCCTCGGAAATCCCAAGACCGACAGAAGCGTCACTTCGATACAACGTGCCCTAAAAGTATTTGACCTAGTGCGATGCCCACGTGCTCGAGAGGTTCAGGAGCGGTCAAGAATGAATGAAAGATACTTCTCCCTGAAGTATCGCGATGTCGATTTCTCGACGTTGCGAGGGGAGAAATTACAGGCCCGGCTCGTAGAACTTATGGAAACTGTCAAGCAAAATTGGGCTTGGGCCTGGACCACTTCACCGAGGGATTCATACGAGGAGACCACCCGACTGATGGAGTCATGGTGACAGATATGAAATCGGACATCAGGAATTACCTTGGCCGGTTCGCAGGATTTGATTTATTAATACTGTAGCATGTGTTACGAACATCCGACGCCTTTTAAGATTGTACAATAGTGTATCTTTTCTGAGTTCAGCTGGGCCATTACCTGGCCATGAAATTTACTATGACATTACTTCTTGTCAGCTCGACGGTCATTAAGTGGGTTTGTCTGATAAATGCCCCTGGTAACAATGTTCGTTAACGTAAATCCGTGGGCCGTGTGAACAGGCGAGTCAAATAAACGAGTATTGAGGAGCTGTCACACAAGAAATTAGCCACCAAGGTTACCGTGCTACAAGGTTACCGTGTTGCCATAATGTGATCTGGTTGTAATTGCTCTAAAAATAGTATTTTGAGTAGATAATATATACATTATCTATGTTTAAGAAACAGATTCAGAAGGATTTCCGAAACCAACTCTAACAAGGCCTAGCTAGATGTCCGATACCTCGGGTGAAAAATATCCTGGTGAGTATGTTCATCCAAGGCCCGATTCAATTTCGTCGTAGAGTATACAAACGGCTTGCATTTGACTGAATAATGAGGACCACATTGAAGCGTGACACCGGATATTACAATTCATATACAAAACGAATACATGTCGACTTTTGCTAACATACAGCTCTCTTGTTTGTCTTTATCCCTAATCCTCCCATTTTGAAGTCCATTCATGGCACCTCATCCAAGATGTTGGTATCCTCGTCGAGGAAGAGGGATCACAAGCCAAACCAGGTAAAAAGGCGATTGTGGCTTCCTTGCAGTAAATGATCTCGTGTCATAAAGATACAGAGGGGATTCACCTCTCAACAGGTCAATGGATGATATTCTCACGGTCAACTGACTCACAATAAACAAAAGTATGCACTCCTAGGGATTGCATCCACACAATGGGGAAGCGGAACTCGAAGGCTGGAATAGCAGGCCTATCGCGATTCATTAATATGTTCACTGAAAATCAATTGGACATGCAAACTCGACCTACCACTTTCGTGTCTGAAAATCCCATGAAACCCGTAATCCAGAGAACTGATGATTCACGCGAGGACGAGAACGGAACGGTATCTAAGCTCGTTCCAAGCACAAACCAACATAAATTGGGAAATGTGTCGGCTAAATATGATATGACAGGGCTCGTGCCCTTCTATGATGCCGCAGCCCAAGTACCTGACCATCTCCAAAAATGTGTGTTTTACTACCTCACGCACTTCCCTGAAATGTCTTCTAATTTTCTGTCAAACAAAAGATTTTTCCCAGCGATTGCGCTATTTTTTGCTCTACGATAAGCCCCCTGGATGCCTCCTTGACGAGGAAGGTTGGTATAGCGTCACGCCTGAGCGCATAGCCAATCAAATTGCTGAACGTTGTCGATGCGATGTCGTGGTTGACGCGTTCTGTGGTGTCGGAGGAAACGCGATCGCGTTTGCCAAAACGTGCGAAAGGGGTGGGTCACCGGATCGATGGCAATCCCGACAAGTTTCATTCATCCTGTAGTGATTGCTTTGGACACAAATTCCACGAGACTCGCCTTGGCAAGACACAATGCGCAAATCTATGGTGTGGCGGACCGGATTGAATTCATTCAAGCTGATTACATCTCGTTTGCTCGCGCACACCTGAGTCTCGGCTCCTCTGTTAGGCTAAATATAGACCGGAAGATAGATGTCGTATTTCTCAGCCCACCCTGGGGTGGTCCATCCTACCTTTCAGGTTCAACGCCGCCTGAGAGCGTGGAGTTGGACATGCTTCAACATCCCAGTTATTCCCTGGCATCTGTCCAGCCAATCCATGGCAAGGATCTCTTCATTCTGACTCGGAAGATTACCCCGAATGTCGCCTACTACTTACCCCGGAATACCTGTCTTGCAGAAATCAGTAGCTTGCTGAAGGATACCGGTGGGCAGGGCAATCCTATTCATTTATCCGAGGAACAAATTGAGGTTGAAGAGGAATGGATGGGGGACAAGCTCAAAGCTCTGACATGTTACTTTGGGGGCCTTGTTGCTGGTCAAGGGCATCACTTCTAAGATCGCTGTTCTGGGCTTTCCTGTCTGATGATCGACGTTGTTCGTTTCTCAATCTCCCCGCTGTTCGACCGGCATAGTCCATCAAAAGGCTGAGCCGATCCATGTCTGATAAAAAAAATGGTGTCGTGACTTTTGCTAGCTGAATTTCTGATGTAAATACAATTAAACGGAACCGAGGAGCAACGACAGCGCGGCATCGCGGACGTGGAATTGACTTGGCGTTCGTCCGAATAAGCTGACTGTCATATTGAGCCTCCTTATCTTGGAGTCGCCTGACCCCTTTTATCCCCTGTATCTTCTAATAGTAAAGCCGCACCTGTCCCGAAGGGGAATCAGAAGACCTTTCTCGTTCCGGTGCCTGTTTCTGTATCTCACGATGGAGTATCGTCAAGCCCGTATACAAGCTACCTCCGAGACTCAGGGTGAAGGACATTCCCTCTGATAAGCCTTGAGTAAGAAGGAAGACCTTGTCTATTCATCGTGACAGTGCATTATATCCATCTTCTGTCGTCTTCATCATCCCTACTCCGATTAAGATTGATGAAATCTGACAAGTCATACTAATTGTGCTAAGTTGGTTGATAATTACAGGCTTTTTAGCATCTAGTAAGTTCAAAAAAATGATTCTTATGTTTTCAAATAAGTCATACGAGGCATACAATCATAAAATAGGTATGCAACTACAAGACACAAGTTGAAAACTAGATCACTTGAAACTCATCCGAATGTATGATGAAAAATAAAAAAGAGATAAAGTCCATGAATAAAAGTGATGTGAGTGAAATATTGTTTGCAAACACTGCAGGATTATCATTAGCTTTTTGATTCGCCAGCATATACAAATGGTATGCATGTATTTAAACTTGAAGAAAACCAAATTCTGATGTAGGGGACAATGTGCAATGTTAATTTTGGCTATTCTAAAATGGGTTATGCCAAATCTTTCTTTTTTTTTTTTTTTTTTAAAACATCATCAATTTGTAATATGGGGCTTGGTGGCAGTCCACAGCATCTACACTAAGTATCTACTTAAATAGGGGGGAATTTTTTGTGTTATGTGTAGGGGGCAAGTGGAAATTGTGCAATACAACATAGGGTATGTTAGTGCAGGGTTATGAAGACTTAAGGCTCAACCAAGATGGTTGTTTAGGAAGAGCTCAATAGAGTTCCTCATTGGATTCCCCTAGGTACTTATACAAATATTAGATAGTCTGTACACCTATCTCCCATAATTATATGACCCTTACTAAGAACTATCTATATCTTACATAATCCTTTCCATGCTATTTATATCTCTCTTGTATTGTATTCTCTAATGTTTTCCATCAAGTTGATGAATGCACAAGAAATAGTTTTCTTCTTGGGAGTCATCTCATAATAGGGTGTATATATGGATAAGTTATACCAGGGGACTAGCTTTTCATAAGATGTTGTCGAGGAACAAAAATGCTCTTGGATTAAACTCAAGGAATATAATAATGTTGTAAATAAAGCTTCAGAGAGGGTTCCATGACTGTTTGTGCCTCTTACACTTATATAAGATATAGTGTCTTGTTTCAACTGGAGCCTTGTTGCAAGGGCATGTATATGGTTCACTTGGAAAGAACCATTGTCTGTATTCATCTATGGGAGCATGGTTAGTGATGAGATAAGTGATTCTTGCCATTAGCAAGTTAGATTGCCCTGTATGTTTCAGCTATGCTCCTCTATTGGAATAGGTGGAAGCTATGGTTTGGTTATGATTATCAAGGTCCAAGAAGTGTTTATTGTAGTCAGATGCTTGGAAGTACATCTGCCATGTTTTAATATATTTATCATATTCATCCTTCTTACTGAGTTCCCATGATACTTGGCTAGGGTACAAAGGCTGTATTGTATATGTTTTGATCTCCCTATTGACAGTATGATATAGTGGCCATTTGTCATGATATGGCCAAACAGCTAAGTCATTATTTATATTTCTTTTCTTTTTTTTTTTCTTTAATTAGGAAATCAACAGATATATGAGAGGGAATGACTCAAAAGAGATGTATAGGACTTTATAAATAGAAGTAAATACAGAATGTGTATAAGTAGTATATAGCAATTGAATGGAAACTCTATTGAGTTTTCCTTGTCAACTTGGACTAGGAGTAGTTCTAAGGTACTATAGTTTAAGTTCTTATACCATTTGTCACTACTTGGGCAATTCCAAAAAGCCATGCTATTGATTGGGTTGGCCTGGAAGAAGGTCTTTAACTTATGTGATATGGTGATTGTATGAAGTTGGTATGGATGACAAAAGGAGTCTAGTATTTTTTCAGTAGCATAAATAGCATTGGTGATGATAATAATATAATTGATATCAGGTATGTTAACAGCCTGATTGATACCACATCTGATAGTAAATAGTTCCACTTCTATGGATAGGATGTTCACCACTTGGTAGTGGAGTTTCTTGATACAGGTCTAGTTTCTGTAGATGTGAGCAATTGTTGTAGCAACATTATTTTTTATCCCTGCATCTGCAATTATTAAGATAGTGTTGGTATTGTTTAGTGCATTGAGGTATATATTGTTGAGTTTATTCAAGTGAGCTCTTCTTACTTTGGGGTCAGATAGTTTAATGGTGTTGAAAGAAAACTGTTCTGGGAAGAGATCAGCTAGATAGTAACCTGGTCTAAGCTCACTGTTTAGGTTGTCAAAGGCTGGTATAACCTCATTTAGACAGTGGTTGATGTCTACTATTAAACTCTTTAGTTGGAGGTTTTGTTTTTGGGTTAGTTAGCTTGTGGCCATATGGTGGAGTAGTGCCACTTTGGAGTGTTGAGAGTCAAGAAGAGTGCAAATGGCATGTTGTCATGGAAGGAAGGCCATACATAGGTTGTGGCATCCAGCCAATTTGTTGAGGTGTAGGTTAATGGGTATTAGCCCTACAATTGTCTTGATGCTCCAGGTTGGAGAGATACAGAATATACCTGTAATCCATAGAACAACTTGTTATCAATGGACAGTGAATGTCCTTAGCAATCACCCTAGGTAGATGTTCAAGAAGAACTCAATGGAGTTTTTCATTGGATTGCTACCCTACTTATACTACTACTACAGTGGCTGTACCCTAGAGTCCCATGATCACATGTTCTTTCCAGAATGTTCTATGATCACCTGACCTTGTCACATAATTTGACTTACTGAGTTCCCACCCTATTTATATCTTTACTCTATTGTATGCTTTGAGGTTTTGGATTAAGTGTTCAAATGCGTGGGAAACCTTTTCCTGTTTGGGGCTCTCATAACATGGCCCCCCCTTCAAGTTTCCTTGTCCCAAGGAATTTTTCCATTGATACCAATTTTCGTCCCATCTCTTTTCTCTCTCTCTTTCATATCTTCTTCTCCCCCAACTATATAGTAGTTTTGCTGTGAATTCCCTAGGTAATTCCCAACTGAACTCCTTTTCTTCTTCTTCTTGCTCCTGTTACCTTAGTTCTTTGACCTCTTCCCCATGCTCCCTCTCAAACTCTTCTACCAGCTCCTTTGCATTTTCCAAATTTTCCCTATTTTCCCAGGTATCCTCTCCTACCATGTAGCCTTTCCACCTTACCAGGAACTTCTCCTTCCCTCTAACTGTCCTTTTGTTTAAGATTTTCTCTACCTTGAATTCCTCTTCTCCTTCAATGATGACCGGTTTTGGTAGTATCTTCTTCTGTCCCTTTACCTGTGATTTATAGAGTCATACTCTACTTATGTTAACTACAGGATGTATTTTGATAGAATTAGGCAGCTCCAATTCTATTACATTGCTTGAGACGATTCCCTTTACTTTGTAGGGGCTCACAAAGCATTTGGTCAGCTTTTCTAACCTTCTTCCTTTCATCTGCCATTTTAGGTCCTTTGTACTTAGCAGCACTAAGTCCCCCACTTTGTACTCTTTTCCCTTTTCTCATCTCCTGTCTCCAAACTTTTTCATTTCCTCCTGTGCTTTTCCTAATGCTGCTTTAGCTTCCTCCTGGATTTTCTTTATTTTTTCTATGAATTTTCCTGCTGCTTCATACTTCCCCTTTCTTCTTCCCTCAAATCCCATCCTTGGGTCTTGACCATAGTTTGCTTTGAATGGCAATGTTTCTGTAGCCGCATGGATTTTGTTGTTATATGCGAACTCCGCCATCCCTAACCAATCCAGCCACTGCTCTTGTCTATGATCAATGAAGATCCTTAGATATTGCTCTAACTCCTGGTTTATCCTCTCCATCTGCCCATCTGTTTGAGAGTGATAGGCTGTTGAGAGCTTTGTCTGGATTCCCAGCAAGTTATTCAGCTCCTTCATCATTCCTGCTGCAAACTGCACTCTCCTGTCTGATATGATGCTCTCTGGAAGTCCATGCAATTTCCATACATGGTCCCAAAACAGCTTTGTGAGTCCTTCCGCCGACGTCTTCTCTGTTGTTGCTATTAAATATGCCATTTTGCTAAAATGGTCACATACTACTAAGATTGCATCGTATCCCTGGGCTAGTGGCAGTTTGTTGATAAAGTCTACCGATATGTGGCTCCATGGCTTTTCTGGGATTGCATTGGGCATTAGTTTTCCTGCTGGCGCTTCGCTTCAATTCTTGTATCTTTAACACACATCACATCTATCCACATATCTTTCCATCTCCTTCATTACTCCTGGCCACCAGTAATTCCTGACAATCAACTCTGCTGTCTTCCACCTCCTCCCATACTCTTCTACTGGAGTATCATGGTGTAGTTGTATTATTTCTCTTCTGAGGTCTCCTTCTAGTACGTATATTCTTCCTTCCTTTAATACTATCCCATCCTCGATTTCCCACTCTTTATCTTTCAGCACTTTTATTCCTGCCCTTTTTAACTCCTCTACTGCTTTTACTATCTTCTCATCCCCTTCCTGTGCCTTTCTGATTCTTTCTCTTAGGTTTTCTTC
>Ga0153992_100385_pt1 | contig 12554 bp, 11 predicted proteins | sample TSNC076MetaG_FD_104683 | JGI IMG/M metagenome (GOLD analysis project Ga0153992, IMG submission 104683) | Attine ant fungus gardens microbial communities from North Carolina, USA - TSNC076 MetaG | ecosystem: Host-associated > Fungi > Mycelium > Unclassified | place: USA: North Carolina, Lumber... | reverse complement strand
TTATTTATACTACTACTACAGTGGCTGTACCCTAGAGTCCCATGGTCACATGTCCTTTCCAGAATGTTCTATGGTCACCTGACCTTGTCATGTGACTTGGCTTACTAAGTCCCTATTCTGCTTTTGTCTTTACTCCATTGTATGCTTGGGGATTTTAGACTGAGTGTTCAGAATGTGTGGGACGTCTTTTCCTACTCGAGGCTCTCATAACAGGAATCTCTAAACTAGATAGGTCTTTAAGAGATTACTGTCATTCCTCTATGTAGACTGATTACAATAGACTAGTAGCATGGAGCTGATAGTAAAAGACTAAATATGAGCCCACTTGATATGGAGGTCAGGTCTCAGACAAGAATATGAATTTTGTCTAGGCCATCTACCTACTGTTCCTAACTGACAGTAAAGTCTCCTTTATAGCTAGAGCCTACTTTCCAAAAAGCTTCCAAGTACTGTGTTTGTTAGTGAGGATGATGAGAGAGTAAGCAAAGAGTAAGATATTGAAGCTGTGAGATATAGGGTCAACAATGGATATCAAGTTCTTGTGTTAGTATGGAGTTGTAAAGACTTAGAGCTTAACCAAGGTAGTTGTTCAGAAAAAACTCGATAGAGTTTCTTGTTGGATTCTACTAGGTACTTATACAAATATTAGATGGTCTGTGTATCTATCTCCTGCAATCATATGATCCTTACTAAGAACTATCTATATCTTACATAATCCTTCTCACACTATTTATATCTTTCTCACATTGTATTCTTGGATGTTTTCCATCAAGTTGATAAACATGCAAGAAATAGTTTCCTTCTTGGAAGTCATCTCATAACAAGAGAAAGAGGTGGTATATATAACTAGACTATAAAAGGCACAGCAAAGGCTAGTACATTCTACATAGGAAAAGATACAGGAGTACTGTGATGAGTGGAGCATGTCTCCAGAAGGCACTCTTCTTGATAGAGGATAGGTCACAGAGAAGGTAGTAGTGATCTATGTGGATTGTAGAGGATGTAACAGCAGAGGGATACAGACCTATGAAAATCAAGGACAGAGCTTTCTTCTTGAAAGACAAGTAAGAAATATATGGTATGACTTTTGCCAGCAAGCATAGAATTAAAAAGAGAGAAAAGTAAAAAGGAAAAAAATAACAAAAGTGCAGTGTGTAAAATGTAGAAGAAAAGATGCTATAGAAGAAAGAGTGTTAGAACAAAAGAGGAGGGAGATCTTATGTCCAGAATGTAGAACAGGGAAAAAGAAGCCATAGTAGAACTGGAGAGTGGCAGTATACCCTATAAAGGGAAAAGTGCAGCAGAGTGGTACATAGACAGAGGTTCCAAAAAGTACAACAAAGGAAAAGGATAAACAAAGGGATATCAGAAGAACATTCAAAATGTTGAGAAAAGTGTGGCTGACCATTAGAGTAGAGAAAGTAAACATATATGAGAGAGTAATAGTAAAAGTGCTCTTGGATAGTGGTGCAACAGGAATATTTATAGACAGAAAAATGGCAGCAAAACATGGATTTAGGTTGCAGAAGTTGAACAGATCAGTGACAGTCAAAAATGTAGATAGTATAAATAATAGTGCAGAGGCCATTACATACCAAGTGGAAGTAAATGTATACTACAAAAATCATGTAAAGAGGATAAGAATGGATGTATGCAACTTGGGAAAGATAGATATAATACTAGGAATGCCATGGATACAGGTGTACAACCTAGAGATAAATTGGAAAACAGAAGAGGTGAAGATAACAAGATGTCCACCTATCTGTAGAAGAAACACAGCAGTAAAGAAAAATGTTAAACAAAGAAAGAAAATTGGAAAGAGAATTAGAGCAATAGATCAAGCAAATAGAGATGAGTAGAAATGGACAATGGAGAAAAAGTTTGATAATAAGATTGAGCTAGACAAAGAGAAAGTAAGAAAAATGGTACCATAGAAATTCTACAAATAGCTTAAAGTTTTTGAGAAGGTAGAATCAAAAAGGATGCTAGTCAGGAAACCTTGGGATCATGTAATAAATCTAAGAGAAGATTTTGTGCCAAGGAAAGGAAGGATATATTTAATGTCAAGAGAAGAAAAAGAGGAGGTTAGAGAATTTGTAGAGAAACAATTGAGGAAAGAGTATATTTGACCCTCAAAGTTACCTTAGACTTCACTAGTCTTTTTTGTAGGAAAAAAGGATGGAAAGAAAAGGATAGTATAAGACTATAGGTATCTTAATAAAGGGACGGTTAAGAACAAGTACTCTTTGCCTTTGATTTCAGACTTGATTGACACTATGGATACAAGAAAGGTATTTACAAAGATGGATTTATAATAGGGACATGACAATGTATGAATAAAAGAGAGAGATGAGTGGAAGACTGTATTTACAATGCATTTTGGGGTATACAAACCTACTGTGATGTTTTTTGGTCTCACAAATTCACTGGCAATATTCCAGGTAATGATGAATAACATATTAAGAGATCTAATAGACACAAGAGATGTAGTGGCATTCATGGATAATGTATTAGTAGAAATAGAGGATGAAAAGAAGCATGGTGAAGTAGTAGAGAAAATCCTAAGAAAGATAGAAGCAAACAATCTATATATCTAAAACCTGAGAAATGTATGTGAAAAGTTGAGGAGATTAACTTCCTAGAACTATTGATGGGGGCAGATAGTATAAAGATGCAGGAAGAGAAGGTGTTAGGAGTTCTGGAATGGCCAAGGTCTAAGATAGTTAAGAATATGCAAAAGTTCTTGGGATTAGCAAATTACTATAGGCAATTTGTAAATAACTTTGCCAAGATAACAAAACCACTACATAGGCTAGTCAGGAAGGATGAAAAGTAAAACTGGGGAGAAGAGCAGAAGAAGGTATTTGAGGAGTTGAAGCAGGTATTTACAACACAACTAGTATTAGTAGTACTGGACTAGACAAGGAAATGAAAGTAGAAGCAGATGTATCAGAGTATGCAACAGGAGAAGTGTTATCAATGAGGTACAAAAACAATGTTAGTGTGAGGTCATAAAGACTTAGGCTCAACCAAGGTAGTTGTTTAGGAAAAACTTAATAGAGTTCTCTGTTAGATTGTACAAGTACTTATACAAATATCTGTTGGTCTGTGCATCCATCTTCTGCAATCACATGACCCTTACTAATAACTATATATATCTTATATAAGTTTTCCCATGCTATTTATATCCCTCTTGTGTTATACTTCTGGATGTTATCTACTAGATTGAGGAATATACAGGAAATAGTTTTCTTTCTTGGAACCATCTCATAACATGGCCTCCTTTTCAAGTTTTCTTGTCCCAAGGAATTTTTCTATTGTCTCCAGTTCTCTTTCTATCTTTTCTCTCTTTGCCTCTTGTATTCCTTGTTTGACCATCCTTACAGTATTTTAGCCATAAACCTCCTTATATCATAAATAGCCACTTACTGATTTGTAATTGGTTGATTCAATAATCAAAGTGCTCAAAAAAGCAAAGTTAGACAAGTAGCAAAAGATGTTGTTAAGTCTGAGGTTTATCCTCAGACATATAGTCCTCAAATACATGATTGTGGTAGTCTGTATACTAGGACAGCCTACTACATGATCACTACCTATTGTTTTACATATAGGAGTGCTATTGTTCTTGAAATAGAGATAACCTAACCATCTTAGGGCAGTTCTTTGTTCTATTCAAGAATAGATGATAATCTATGGATAAAGATCAATGTCATGTACAAACATTGAGGACCTTGTATCTCTATGGAATCTTATCACCTCTAGTTTTATTTATAGCCAAAAGAAGTGCATTGAAGAGAACTTTACAATGGTTGTTGAAGCAAATGATTATATCAAGCAGTTCTTAAGATATCAGTAATTTAGTGTCTGGTAACTTGATGATCACCAACTGATCTGCTGATAACTCAGTGAATACTGATTGCTTTGAGATGTTCTTGATACTGTTTGAAAAGTCTTCTTAAGGGCTTTTGGTGGCTATTTAGATTATTGAAATCAGTCAAGTATTCCCAGAGCTATGGTCTGAATGAAGTTTGTGACAGATACTACTCTATTACATAACCACAAGCCAACTAACCCAAAAACAAAACCTCCAACTAAAAAGTCCAATAGTAAATATTGACCACTACCTAAATGAGGTTACACCAGTCTTTGACAACCTGAACAGTGAGCTCAGACCAGGTTACCACCTAGCTGATCTCTTTCCAGAAAAATTTTCCTTCAACACTATCAAATAATCTAACCCCAAAGCAAGAAGAGCTTACTTGAATAAACTTGATGACATATTCCTCAATGCACTAAACAATACCAACACTATCTTAATAATTGCAGATACAGGTGTAAAAAATAATGTTACTACAATAATCACTCATATCTACAGAGACCAGACCTATATCAAGAAACTTTGCTACCAAGCCATAAATGTCCTATCTACAGAAGTAGAACTACTTGCTATTAGATGTAGTATCAATCAGGCTGTTAACACACCTGGTATCAACTACATTGTTGTTATTACCAATACTATTCATGCTGCTGAAAAAACACTAGACTCCTTTTGTTATCTGTACCAACTCCACACAATTGCTATATCATATGAGTTAGAGACCTTTTTCCAGGCCAACCCAACCAATAGCATAGCTTTTTGGGATTGTCCAAGCAATAACAAATGACCACCATATCATGCTGTTGATAGGGAGACCAAAACACATACAACATGGTCTCTTGTTATGAGACAGTCCTAAGAAAGGAAACTATTTCTTGTATATTTGTCACAAACTTCATTCAGACCATAACTCCAGGAATACTTGACTAATTTCAACAATCTAAATGGCTACCAAAAGCCCTTAAGAAGACCTTTCAAACAGTACCAAGAATATCTCAAAGTGATCAGTATTCACCAAGTTATCAGCAGATCAGTCAGTGATCACCAAGTTACCAGATACTAAATTGCCAATATCTCAGGAACTGCTTAACATAATCATTTGCTTCAATGACCATCATGAAGCTCTCTTTAATGTGCTTCTTTCAGTTATAAATAGATCCTGAGGCAATAAGATTCCATAGAGATACAAGGTCCTCAATGTTTGTACATAACATTGATCTTTACCTATAGATTATCATCTGTCCTTGAATAGAACAAAGGACTGTCCTAAGATGGTTAGGTTATCTCTATTTCAAGAACAATAGCACTCCTATATGTAGAACAATAGGTAGTGATCATGTAGTAGGCTGTCCTGGTGTATAGACTACTACAATCATGTATTTAAGGACTATATGTCTGAGGATAAACCTCAGACTTAACAATATCTTTTGCTACTTGTCTAACTTTGCTTTTTTGAGCACTTTGATTATCAAATCAACCAATCACAAATCAGTAAGTGTCCATTTATGATAATAAGTGAGCTACATTAATAAATGCACTCACTTTCTCCATCTTCTCTCTATATATAGAAGGCTTGGCTACCTTCACTTGGTTTTCTCCCTACTGTCATAACATAGTGTTCATCTGCTATTGCAGACTGGCAATCAAAGTGAAAAGTTGTTCTTTTTGGGATAGTAGTGGCAGGGTAAGAGCATATAGCTTCTTAGGTTGCCATTGGTAAGATATAGATGGTAGTGGTAATGGTAATGATTTCTTTTCCTCTAAGGATATATAGATTTCTTGGTCAGATAGGGTAGCTATGGTATCTACTTCTAGCTACCAAGGGTAAAACAACTATTGTCCCTAAGAAGAGAACCTCTACTCTAGACAGGGCTTTAAGAGCTTTACTATTATTCTCCTATATAAATAAATAACAATGCACCTGTAGCATAGAGCAGATAGCAAAAAGAAAGTATATAGTAGCACTAGAAAGTGAGGTCAGGTCTCAAAGTGAGGACACTGGTATTGTCCAAGTTCTCTACCTGCAGTTCCTAACTGACTGCAAAGTTCTCTTTATACCTAGGACCTAGCTTCCAAAAAGCTTGTGAGTGCTATGCTCACTAGTTAGAATAATAATAAGAGTAAGTATTGGCAAGGCCTCAAGGTAAGAGGTTGCCTAAGGTATTGAGTTCTAATGTTAAGGATATGGACTTAGGACTGAAGCCTTGACCCCAACCAGTAATGATTAAAAGAAAAGAACTTGATAGAGTCTCCTGTTGGATTTCTACTAGTACTTATACAAATATTCCATGGTCTATGTACCTACTTTCTATAGTCACAAGACTATGACTAATAACTATATAGTTCTTACATAATATTGTCCTATGCTATTTATATCTTTACTGCTTTATATTTCTGAAGATTCCCCATCAAGTTAATAAATATACAGGAGATATTTTCCTTTTTTGGAGCCAACTCATAATAGAAATACCCAATCCCCAGGATAAAACACTAGGACTGGAGACCTTCTTTGGTTGTAGTACTATGTCATGTCCTCCTGTGCCTTCTGAATTGTGACTTTGGCCTCTTTGATTGCTGCTTTTGTCTATTTTGTGAATTTGTTTACCATTTCCAGTCCAAAGAGGCACTGCTTAGGTTTAAAGCCTATACAGGGGGTCCATCCAGTATCAAGCAAGAATGAAGTCTGTTGAGTAGAAGCATATATGTAGTTGTTGTGCTGGAACTCCACCATTGGCAGCAGATTGTACCAGTTATTCTATTATTTGTTGACAAAGAGACATACTGGTTAAGTTCTTGGTTGATATGCTCTGTCTATTTATTGGTTTGTAGATACCAGGCCCTGGAGGAGGCTAGTCTGATCCCAGTAGATGATAGAGCTCCTTCATGAATAAGGCTATAAACTGAGGTCTACAGTCCAAGATTACACATCTGGGCAGTCCATAGAGTTTCTACACCTAATGCAAAAACAACCTTGCCACTTCTTCCATGGTCACCATTATGTGCACCAGAATAAAGTGAGCTCTCTTGGATATAGAGTCTACTACTGTCATAATAGTATTGTATCTGGAGAACTTGGGGTGCTCTACCATAAAGTCAATACTAAAGGTATTCTATCAGGTATCTAGTACTAGAATGGAGTAGAGCTCTCTAACTGGGGGCTTCCTGGAGGATTTTGTGTAGAGACAGAGATTACAGATGCTCACGTATTACCTTATATACCTAGACATCTGGGACTACCAATAGTTCTGGAATACCAGCTCTAGTATCTTTTATCTACTGGGATATCCTGTAATCTTGGTGTTATGGCACAAATATTATTGATAGATAGTAAATACCCTTAGTGATCACCCTAGGTGGATGTTCAAGAAGAACTTGATGGAGTTCTTTGTTAGATTAGTCTCCTACTTATACTACTTTTATAGTAGCTATATTACTAATCCATGATCACATGTCCTTCTAGAATATTCTGTGGTCACTTGACCTTTGTCATGTGACTCTAGTTCCCACACTATCTATATCTCGACCCCATTGTATATCTTGAGGTTTTGGATCAAGTATTTGAATACTTGGGAAACTATTTCCTTTTTAGAGCTCTTATAACAACAGAGAGACTATTTTCCTATACAAGTCTGGAGTTCAGGGCACATAAACCTTTCCTTGGAAATAGAACAAGCCATCTATGTTCAACTATTCTAATGAATACACTATCTTGGTAGTAGAGCATTGGAGTTCTTGGGTGGTCTTAGCAACTGGCTTTTCTAGGTCCTCTAAGCAGTTACCCTTGCAGACTTTGGATAGGATATTCTATTCTACTCCCATCAGCTCCACTTCTTCTAGGGTGTGGATAGCTAGGAACTCCAGATGGAACAATACTATATTCTCATTGTTAGAGGATCTATTGCTATGGTCTAGTCTCCTGACAGGGTGTCTGATTTCCCCATGGATTTATAAGAACTTAGACTGAGACATTTTAGAATTACTCCTAGTTTGAGTTGACAAGGAGAATCTAATAGAGTTTCCATTTGATTGCTATACACTACTTATACATATTCTGTATTTACTTCTATTTATAAAGTCCCACATATCTCTTTTGAGTCATTCTTTCTCATATGTCCATTGATTTTCTAATTAAATAAAAGAAAAGAAAAGAAATATAAATAATGACTTAGCTGTTTGGCTATATTATAATACTACCCCCCTCTCAAGATTCCTTGTCTTGAGGATTTTTACAACTTATAGTAGGGATTGCAGATGTTCTTCATTTTATTGTTATCTTCTTCTACCCACTCTTTGATTTCCAGGTTTTTCTGTTCAATTTTCTTTTCCTCCTCCTTTATTGTTTCCATTGATCTTTGTCCCTTTGCTCTTCCTTCTTTCCATCTCCTCCAATTTCTTTCCAGCCTTGTCCAGTATTCTTTATTATATCTTTTATCTGGCTATCCAAATAGCTTTTTTACCATAAACCTTCCTGGTAATTCTCCTCTTTTGAATATCCCTTTTTTCTGTTCTTGTCTTTAAATATCTTCCATGTCTCACCAATATTCTTTCTCAAATTCCTCAACTGCTTTTTTTGCATTTTTCAAGTTTTCTATTCCTTCCCAAGTATTGAATTCAGCCATGAACCCTTTCTATTGTACCAAATACTTGTCTTTTTCCCTTACCCATTGCTTGTTCAAAATTCTTTCAACCTTCCATTCCTTCTCTCTCACAATTATAACTGGAGCTGGTTGTTCCTTTCTCTGCCCCTCTACTTGCTCTATATATCTTCATATTCTACTAACATTGACTACCAGGTATATTTTTATTGTACTAGATAGCTTTAATTCTACTGCATTTAGTAATACAATTTTCTTTATTTTGTAAGGCCCTACCAATCTCTCTATCAACTTTTCCATCTTCCTTCCAGCCATTTGGTATTTTAGATCCTTAGTACTTAGTATCACTAAGTCTCCTACTTTATACTCATTGACTTCTGTTCTTTTTCTATTTGAGTACCTTTTTATCTCTTTTTGTACTTTCTCTAGCACTGCTTTTGCTTCTTCCTGGATTTCTTTTATTTTTGTTACAAACTTCTTTGCCCTTTCATACTTTCCCTTTTTCTTTACTTCAAACCCTATCCTGGGATCTTGTCCGTAATTTGCCTTGAAAGGCAATGTTTTGGTACTTGAGTATGTCTTATTATTATAGACAAACTCTGCTGTCCCTAACCACTCTAGCTACTGTTTCTGCCTATGGTTGATAAACATTCTTAGATACTATTTTAGTTCCTGATTAACCCTCTCTATTTGTTCATTTGTCCGAGAGTAGAACACCATTAATAATTTACTTTCAATCCCCAATATTCTGTTCAACTCCCATATTACTCCTGCTACAAATTGGAATCCCCTATCTGAAATGATACTTTCAGGTAACTTATGCAACTTCCACATGTTGTCTCTAAACAACCTAGCTAATCCTTCTGCTGATATCTTTTCTATAGTAGAAATAAAATATACTATTTTTGTTAACCTATTAACTACTACTAGAATTGAATTGTATCCTTGTGCTAGCGGCAACTTAGTGATAAAATCTGCTAAAATATGTGTCCAAGGTTTCTCTAGAATCAAGTTTGGCATTAACTTTTCTGCTAGCTATTCTGTATGGTTTTTATTATACTAACAAGTGTTATATTCTTTTACATATCACTTTACTTCTTTTGTAACTTCTGGTCACCAAAAGTTTTTAGTGACCAGCTCTATTATCTTCTATTGTCCTCTATGTTCTTTTACTGGCGTATCATGATGTAACCAAATGATCTCCATTCTCAGTTTCTTGTCTCTTGGTATATATACCTTTCTCTCTTTATATATAACACTATTAATTTCTCTCTACTCCTCATCTCTTATTATCTTTACCCCTGCTCATTTTATTTCTTTTACTACCTTGATCACCTTATCATCTTTTACTTTTGACTACTTTACTTTCTCTAGTAAGCCCACTTCTTCTATTATTACTTCTACCTTTTCTATCTTTCTGACTTCTAACTATTCTAGCCTTACCAATATTTCGTCTTCATTATTCTTTTTACTTCTACTTTCCAGTCCAGTCTCCTGCTCAAACTGTCTGCCTTTCCCATCTTACTCCCTAGAATATGTTTTAGCATAAAGTCAAACCTTGATAGATACAAGGCCCATCTAACTTGTCTTCTATTCAATTTCTGCACTTTTATGAAATATTTGAGGTTCTTGTAATCTGTTCAAACCTTAAACTTTGTTATAGTTTTCTCTAGAAAGTACCTTTATACTTCCAAACATCTAACTATAGCTAATATCTCTTTGTCATGTATCTTATAGTTCCTTTTAGTATTGCTTAGAGATTTTGAGATAAAAGCCACTAGTCTCCACAAGTTGTCTGAGCACTTTATCAAGAGTACTCCTCCAGTTGCATAATTTAAGGTGTCTGCTTCCACCCTAAATTCCTTATCTAAATCTGTGACTACCAATACTAGTTTTGTTGTGAAGATTCTTTTGAGCTCATCAAATGCTTGTTGCTACTTGTCTCTCCATTTTCACTTCATATCTTTCTTTGTTAACATATTCATTGGTCTTGCTACTCAAGCAAAGTCCTTGATAAATCTCCTATAGTAATTTGTGAGGCCCAAGAACTTTCTAACATCTTTCATATTTTTTGGTTCTGGCCAACTCAGTACTCTATCCACTTTCTTCTTTTCTATCTCTATCCTATTAGGTTCTATAACAACTCCAAGAAACCTAATCTTCTTCACTTTCCACACACACTTTTCTAGCTTTACATAGAGATCATTCTCCTTCAGCCTTCTTAGTACTTCTTCCACAATTTTATCATATCTTTTCTCTGTTTCAGTTTCTACCAACATGTCATCTACAAATACAGCAATCTTGCCCTCATTTACCAGGTCCCTCAGGATCTCATTCATCATCACCTGAAATGTGGCTGGAAAGTTTGTCATTCCAAAGAACATCATAGTTAGTTCAAACAATTCTATGTGTATTGTAAATACTCCCTTCTACTTATCCTCTTCTTTTATCCTTATGTTGTTGAAGCCCTACTGCAAGTCTATCTTTGTAAATATCTTTTTACTTCCTATGTTATTAATTAAGTCTGTTATCAATGGTAATAGGTAGTTGTTCTTTATAGTTTGTTTATTTAGACTACAGTAGTCCATAACTATCCTTTTGCTTCTATTCTTTTTGCTCACAAAGAATACTAGTGATGTCTGAGGGGATTTAGATGGTCTAATATACCTCTTTCTCAATTGATTGTCCACAAAGTTCTGGACCTCTTCTCTCTTGTTTTTGGATAAAGAGTAGATTCTTCCTTTTTGTGGTTTGAACATCTCCTTGAGATCTATAGCATGATCCCAAATCTTCCTGGTTGGCATTCTTTCTGATTCTACCTTTCCAAATACCTTCTTCCACTTTAGAAACCTTTTAGGAACCATTTCCTCAATTTTTCTATGGTCTGCTTCAACCTCTTCCTCTCTTCTCCAGTTTTCTTTATTGTCTATTGCCCATCTTACTACCTTCTCTTCCTCTAGTGTCACTACTCTTTTTTCTTTTTTCATTTTATTCCCTTCTTCTGATTTCATATTTCTTCCACATAATGGTGGGCACCTCATCATCTTGACTTCTCCTGTTTACCAATTAATTTCTAGGTTGTGTGCCTGCAACTATAGCATTCCCAATATGATATCTGTTTTCTCCAGATCACACACATCTATTCTTATTCTTTCTATGTGACTCTTATAGTACATGTTCACCTCTACTTGATGGGTAATAGCTTCTACACTGTTGTTTGTCCCATTGACATTCCTGACCACTATTTGTCATGACATAGCCAAAAATGGCTAAGTCATTATTTATTTTCTTTTTCTTTTTTTTCTTTTAATTAGGAAATTGGGGATGCATGAGATGGAATGACCAAAAGGAGATATGTAGGAGTTTTTAAATAGAAGTAAACACAGGAGGTATATAAGTAGTATATAATAATCAATGAGAACTCCATTGAGTTCTTCTTGTCAACTCAGACTAGGAGTATGATTAAGTCGCCTCAGGCTAAGTCACTACACTAGAACTCAATTCCACATCTAGAGCACTGTCCACCTTGGACCTTGCTTATTCTTACTCTCATAACTATCTCAACTCTCGACCAGTAGTCACCACAACTACTAGTCACCTCCATACATAGCCAGGCCCTTGGTTTAAAGGGACTTGTTAATCAGTTAGGGATTAATGGTGGAAGTACAGTACCAAGCTCAGATATTGTGTTTAAGACCTGACCTTGCAATTAAGTAGTGCTTAGTAGTTTACTTGTATTCTGTTTGCTCTATAAACCTTGTGCTGAAGTCCCATTGTAGACTGTACATGCAAAGGAGTAATGCCGCATCTTTAGGAAAGTGTTTAGGTTAGAGATCCTCTCCTTGGGATGATAGTATAACCATAATATTAGGGCAGTAGCAAGTAGAGCAGTAGGTGTCTAGCTGGGTGAAGATCTTTGTTACCAATGAACAGTGAATGCTCTTAGTGGTCACCCTAGGTGGATGTTCAGGAAGAACTCGATGGAGTTCTTTGTTGGATTACAGCCCTACTTATACTATTACTACAGTGGCTGTACCCTAGAGTCCCATGGTCACATGTCCTTTCCAGAATGTTCTATGGTC
>Ga0153992_100381_pt1 | contig 12631 bp, 21 predicted proteins | sample TSNC076MetaG_FD_104683 | JGI IMG/M metagenome (GOLD analysis project Ga0153992, IMG submission 104683) | Attine ant fungus gardens microbial communities from North Carolina, USA - TSNC076 MetaG | ecosystem: Host-associated > Fungi > Mycelium > Unclassified | place: USA: North Carolina, Lumber... | reverse complement strand
GGGTACAGCCACTGTAGTAGTAGTATAAATAAGGCTGCAATCCAATGAAGAACTCCATCGAGTTCTTCCTGAACATCCACCTAGGGTGACCACTAAGAACATTCACTGTTCCTTGGTAACACTACTGTAGTAATAGTATAAGTAGAGCTGTAATCCAACGAGAACTCCATCGAGTTCTTCCTGAACATCCACCTAGGGTGACCACTAAGAGCATTCACTGTTCCTTGGTAACACAGGACAGCTGTTATGAAAGCCCCAAGAAGGAAACAGTCTCCCACACATTTAAACACTTAATCCAAAATCTCAAGTCATACAATGAAATCAAGGTATAAATAACATAGGAACTTAGGTAACCAAATCATGTGACAAGGTCAAGTGACCATAGAACATTCTGGAAAATCATATGACTATGGACTAGTAGTAGTACAGCCACTGTAAAATAGTATAAGTAGTAGTCCAATCCAAGGAACATCTATCTAGGGTGATCACTAAGGACATTCACTGTTTATCAATAACATAAGAACTCAATATCACATCCAAGCACTGTTTACCTCGAACCCTGCTCAAAATCACTTAAAGGCATAGTTGGCTTTATACTGGCCCTGTAAGTGATTTCCCCTACCACACCTATTCCACACTCTTCCTCACTAGGGAGCACAGTGCTCTCAAGCATCTTGGATAGCAGGCCCTAGCTGTAAAGGGGACTTCACTGTTAGTTAGGGACAGTGGGTAGACGGCCTGGACAAAGCTCGTGTTCCTGCCTGAGACCTGACCTCTATACTGAGTGGGCTCGTAACTAGTTCTTCACTATCAGCTCTGTGCTACCAATCCATTGTGATTGGTCTATGCAGGGGAACAATAGGAACCTCTTAAAGGCCCATCTAGCTTAGAGATTCCCTTTTTAGGGATAATACTGTTTTACCCTTCTTAGTCAGTAGTCAGTTATAAGTACAGATGAAGAAGACCGCTCATCCTCCTACGAGGAAACATTGCCATCACCATCACCATCACCATCACTAATGTCTTGCCAACAACAATAGCAACAGAAGGAACACTTTTCAGTGTCTGCCCCCCCTCCCCAAACCAGAGAGGAGCAACTTCTTGCCATGATCGCAACCCTGCAGCAGCAGGTCAATACTATGCTCCTTCAGCAACAAGGGAGCAGAGTGGAGGTTGCAAGATCTCAAGTTTTCAGTGGAAAGATGAAAGAGGTGAGCGCATTCGTTAATGCAGCTCACCTATACATTAGGATAAAGATAACAGAAGAGGTAGCAGTAACCCAGGTGGCCTGGGTATTGTCATATGTACAGGGAGGAATAGCAGAGGTATGGAAGGACAACCTGTTGGACAAGCTGGCCAAGGGAGAGTCAGAGGTAGAATCAGTGGAGCAACTGTTTACAAAAATAAGGAATGACTTTGGGGAGACATTGGAAGAGAAGAGGAAGATAGAACAACTAAGAACAATTGAGCAAGGAGGGAGAACTTGCAATGAATATGTGCAGGAATTCAAAAAGGTCGCTAGAGAAAGTGGCTATGAGAGAAGACCCCTCATTGAAGAATTTAAACAAGGACTAAATGGGGCCATCAGGAGGAAGTTAGCTGAAGCAGAGGAACTGCCAACCACCATTGGAGAGTGGCAAGAAAGGGTGGTGAGACTAGACAGAAACCAGAGATAGAGCAGGGCAGAAGAGAGAGTATTGGGGAGGAATGTGGCGCATCCAGGGGAAAATGCACAGCCAAGAGAAGGAGGATCATATGGGGGAAGAGGGGGACAAATAACATAGAGAACAGGAGGAGGGTACAGAGGAGGAGGAGAAGGAAATATGTTCAATAGAGAAGGAACTCAAGTGGGTCCAAGGAGAGACCCAAATGCAATGGATATAGACAAAGGAAGAGGGGGAGACAGGACATGCTATGTGTGTAGAAAGTGGGGCCATATAGCCAAAAATTGTTGGGAAAGGCATAAAGAAAGAGTAGTGAAAATGCCACAGGAGTTGGCAAAAGAAAATGGAGGACAGTGAGCTCTTGGCTGGCCTCCAATAATCTATACAGTGTATTGTGCCCAGAAAAGCTGGGAAATAAATTCAATTGCACCAATACAACTGAGAGAGTAAGAGATGTGCAGTGCACTCTACGGCCACTAAGAGAAGTTTGGATGAAGGTGGGGCTAGAGAAGCTGGAAAACCATGAAGGGATAGCAGTAAGAGTACTGCTAGATAGTGGGGCAATAGGCCTATTCATGGATACAACTTTTGCCCAAGAAAAGGGGTTTAAAATGGAAAAGCTAAAGAAACCTCTATTAGTTAGAAATGTAGATAGGACAGTAAATGCAGGGAGAGCTATAATGCACCAGGTAGAGTGCAACATGTTCTTCAAAGGACATGTAGAGAGGGCAAGGATAGATGTATGTAACTTAGGAAAAACAGAGGTGATACTAGGAATGCTGTAGCTAGCAGCCCACAACCCAGAGATAGATTGGAAGAAAGGAGAGGTAGAAATGACATACTGTCTACCTATATGTAGAAAGAGAAAGCAAGAAGAGAAGAAAAAGGAAGTAAAGAAAGTGGAGAGGGACAAGGACAAAGAGACGTTGAAAAAACTGGTGCCTAAAAGGTTTTGGAGGTGGGGGAAGGTATTTGGAAAAAAGAAGTCGGAAAGAATACCAGTATGAAAAACCTGGAACCATACCATAGAGTTGAAGGAAGGATTTATACCAAAAAAGAGAAAGGTATACTTACTGTCTAGAGAGGAAAGGGAGGAGGTGCAAGCGTTTGTAGAAGACTAGCTAAGAAAAGGATACATCCGACCTTCCAAGTCACCCCAAACGTCACCAGTACACTTTGTAGCAAAGAAGGATGGTACACAGAGAATGGTGCAGGACTATCAACACATAAATCAGTGGATGATAAAGAATAGATATCCCTTATCCCTTATTGCAGACATACTGGATGGAATAGGAAAGAGGAAGGTATTTACAAAGCTGGACCTGAGATGGGGATACAATAACATCAGAATTAAAGAGGGAGATGAGTGGAAGGCAGCATTTACAATACATATTGGAGCTTACAAACCTACAGTCATATACTTTGGGTTAACAAACTCTCCCACTACCTTCCAAATAATGATAAACGACCTATTCAGAGATCTTATAAACCAGAGAGATACAGTGACATTTATCAATGATATCCTGGTAGCCACAGATACTGAAGAAGGACATGACGAGTTAGTAGAGGAGGTACTAAAAAGGTTAGAGGAGAATGACTTATTTGTAAAGCCTGAAAAGTGTAAATGGAAAGTAAGAGAGGTAGAATTTCTGGGAGTAGTAACCGGTCCAAGAGGGGTGGAAATGCAGAAGGAAAAGATGGAGGGAGTACTAAACTGGCTAGCACCCCAAAATGTCAAAGAAGTGTAGAAGTTTTTAGGTCTCACCAATTATTACAGAAGATTTATAAAAGACTTCGCTAGGTTAGCAGCACTGCTACATGTGCTGGTCAGAAAGGAGCAGAAATGGAAATGGGAAGGGGAACAGAAGGAGGCATTTGAAAGGCTTAAGACAGTATTTACCATAGAACCCGTCTTAGCTATTCCAGACATTGATAAGGAGATAAGAGTAGAGGCAGATGCTTCAGACTACGCAATGGGGGGAGTATTGTCAACAAAGTGTGAGGATGGAAAATGGAGACCGGTGGCCTTTATCTCTAAATCATTGAACACTACAGAACAAAATTACAAAATTCATGATAAAGAGATGCTGGCAGTTATTAGGTGTCTAGAAGTATGGAGACACTACTTGGAGGGAGCAAAACTCAAATTTGAAATCTGGACAGACCATAAGAACCTCCAGTATTTTATGACGAGCCAAAAATTAAACCATAGACAAGCAAGATAGGTCCTATACCTATTACAATTTAATTTTGCATTAAAACATGTTCCAGGAAAGAGCATGGGAAAGACAGATGGACTAAGTAGGAGACCCAACTGGCAGGAGGGAGTGGAAAAGGACAACAAGGACCAGAAACTGATAAAACCAGAATGGATTAGGGGAGCTGAAACAATGATAGAGGAGGGAGACCTAAAAGAAAGAATCAAAAAGGCATAGGAAGGGGATGAAAGGGTAGTGAAAGCGGTAGAAGAGCTAAAGAAGGCAGGAATAAAGACACTGAAAGATGAAGAATGGAAAATAGAGGATGGGATAGTAATGAAGAAAGGGAGGATATACATGCCAGAAGGGGAACTCAGGGGGAAGATAATACAATTGCACTATAACACCCCAGTAGGAGGACACGGAAAGAGATAGAAGACAGCAGAGTTGGTTACCAGGAATTACTGGTGGCCAGGAGTAACAAAGGAGGTGGGGAGGTATGTGGATGGATGCGATGCATGTCAAAGGTACAAGAATCGAAGCGAAGCACCAGCAGGAAAACTGATGCCCAATGCGATCCCAGAAAAGCCATGGAGCCACATCTTGGCAGACTTTATCACCAAGCTACCATTAGCCCAGGAATACGATGCTATCCTGGTAGTATGCAACCGTTTTAGCAAAATGGCGCATTTTATAGCCACAACAGAGAAAACATCAGCAGAAGGACTCACAAAGCTGTTTTGAGATCATGTATGGAAGTTACATGGACTTCCAGAAAGCATCATATCAGATAGAGAAGTGCAGTTTGTGGCAGGAATGACGAGGGAGTTGAATAACTTGTTGGGAATCCAGACAAAACTCTCGACGGTCTATCATCCTCAAACAGATGGGCAAACGAAAAGGATAAACCAGGAGTTAGAGCAGTATCTGAGGGTCTTTATTGACCATAGACAAGAGCAGTGGCCAGATTGGTTAGAAACAGCAGAATTTGCATACAACAACAAAATCTACACAGCAACAAAAATATTGCCATTCAAAGTGAACTATGGTCAAGATCCAAGGATGGCGTTTGAAGGGAGGAGAAAGGGAAAGTATGAGGCGGTGGGGAAATTTGTGGAAAGAATGAAGAAAATCCAGGAGGAAGCAAAAGCAGTGCTAGGGAAAGCACAGAAAGAAATGAAGAAGTTTGCAAACAGAAGGTGAAAGGAAGAAGAAGAATACAGAGTAGGGGACTTAGTACTGCTCAGTATGAAAGACTTAAAATGGCAGATGAAGGGGAGAAGATCAAAGAAATTGACAGAGCGTTTTGTGGGCTCCTACAAAGTTAAGGAAATCATCTCTAGCAATGCAATAGAGTTGGAACTACCTAAGTCTATTAGAATACACCCTGTGGTTAACGTAAGTAGAGTACAACTCTATAGACCACAGGTAAAAGGGCAAAAGAAGACACCACCAAAACCGGTCATTATCAAGAGAGAAGAGGAATTCGAGGTAGAAAAAATCATAAACAAAAGAACAGTTAGGGGGAAGAAAAAGTTTCTGGTAAGGTGAAAGGGGTATACAGCGGAAGAAGATACTTGGGAGAATAGGGAAAACTTGGAAAATGCAAAAGAGTTGGTAGAAGAGTTTGAGAAAATATATGGAGAAGAGGTCAAAGAACTAAGGCAACAGGAGCAAGAAGAAAAAGAAAAGGAATTTAGCCAGGAATGACCTAGGGAGTTCATGGCAAAATTGCTATATGGTTGGGGGAAAAGGAGATATGAAAGAGAAAGAGAAAAGAGGTGGGACAAAAACTGGAGTTGATGGAAAAATTCCTCGGGACAAGGAAACTTGATATCATGACATAGCCAAAACAGCTAAGTTATTATTTATTTTCTTTTTCTTTTTCTTTTCTTTTTAAATCTGTGGACATGTAAAACAATTAAAAGGAGATGTGCAGGAGTTTATAAATAGAAGTAAACATGGGAGGTATATAAGTAGTGTACCACAATTGAATGGGAACTCTATTGAGTTCTCCTTGTCAACTTAGACTAGGAGGGTGGTTAAGTCACCTCAGGCTAAGTCACTACACCAGAACTCAATATCTACTTCTTGAGCACTGTCCACCTTGGACCTTGCTTACTCTTACTCTCATATATAAATCAACCCTTGGCCAGTGGTCATTACAATTACTAGCCACCTCCATACATAGCCAGGCCCTTGGCTTAAGGGGACTTATCAGTCAGTTAGGGACTAAAGGTGGAGACACAGTACCAAGCTCAGGTACCGTGATCAAGACCAGAACTTGCAACTGAGTGTTGATAGACAGAAGTAGTAGTATTTGCCTTATAAACCTTGTGCTGGTGGTCTATTGTGATCAGTATACACAGAGGAGTAATGCCACATCCTTAAGAAGGCGTTTAGATCAGGGATTCCATCCATTGGGTGATAGTCTAACCCTAGTATTAAGGCAGTAGTTAGTAGGGCAGTAGAACTCTGGCTGGGTGAAGATCTTGCACCCCAGCAGAGGTAGTATAATTAGTAAGATCAACCATTCATTCCATACCCTTGAAACATCAACACAATGTCTCAAACACAATACAACTCTCTCATGAGCAATTTTCTCAACCAAAAGCATGCCCTTGCCAAACTAAAGGCAGAATTAGAAGGAAGGAGAGAAAAAATATATCGGTATTGTAGGAGGTTCAGGCACCTGGCCTGTAACTGCAGGAACAAGAATGCAAAAGAAAAGGGGAAATCAATTCTCCAGAATAGATTTGAGGTAATAGTGAGTAGGGTAATGCAGTGTGGGGTGAAGGAGAAAGTGGAAATAAGAAAACAAGAGACAGTAGAGGAAGGGGTGTAATGTTTCAGATGTTGGAGGATAGAACACTACAAGTGGAAGTGCCTAGTTACTAAAAAGGAGAAGTAAAGGAGAAGTAAAGAAGCAGCATATGCAGTCAGTCTGTAAAAGGCACAGCAGAGAGAGAGATTAGTGCATCCCAAGTGGGAAAAGGCATAGAAATACTGTGGAGGGGAGAATGTGCCAGAAGATGCACAGCTGTTGGAGTTAGGATGGATAACAGAAGAAGTCATAGCAACCTATCTAGAATGTAGGTGGTGCAGAAAGAAAGAAATGCATAAGGAAAACAACAGAGGACAAGGAGTCCTTAGAGGGAGAAAGTTAGAGGAAGCCGAGTGGTGCAGGTGCTCAAAGCAAAAGAAAAAGGAAGAAGTAGTGGTGCGTCCCAGAGAGGAAAAGATACAGCAGGGCGGCATGTGGACAGTAGTCCTGAACGGCGCAGCAAAAAAAGAGGATAGGCAAAGAGACATTAGGAGAATGTTCAAAATGTTAAGGGAGGTATGGTTAAACATAGGAGTAGAGAAAGTAGACACACATGAAGGTATAATGGTGAAAGCACTCTTGGATAGTGGTACAACAGAAATGTTTATGGACAAGAAAATAGCAGCAAAACATAGGTTTAGACTACAGAAGCTAGAAAGACCAGTGGCAGTCAGAAATGTAAATGGAACGAACAATAGTGGAGGGGCTATTACATACCAAGTGGAAGTAAATGTATACTACAAGAGCCATATAGAAAGGATAAGGATGGATGTATGTGATTTGGGAAAAACAGACGTGATATTGGGGATGCCATGGTTACAAGCCCACAACCCAGAAATCAATTGGGAAACAGGGGAGGTCAAGATGACAAGATGTCCTCCATTATGTGGAAGGAACACAAAATTGGAAAAGAGACAGAAAGCAAAGAAAGGAAAAAGGGTAGTCACACTAGAAGAAGAAAAGATGGTGAGATGGGCAATGGAGGATAAAGAGAACTGGGGAAAGGATGAGGAGGTTGAAGTAGATCATAAAAAGATTGAGAAGATGGTTCCAAAAGGGTTCCTAAAATGGAGGAAGGTGTTTGGGAAGGTGGAGTCAGAAAGGATGCCAACAAGGAAAATCTGGGATCATGCTATAGATCTCAAAGAAATGTTTAAACCATGAAAGGGAAGAATTTATCCTTTATCCAAAAATGAAAGAGAAGAAGTTCAGAACTTCATAAACAATCAACTGAGAAAGGGGTACATCAGACCATCTAAATCCCCTCAGACATCACCAGTATTCTTTGTAGACAAGAAGGATGGGAGTAAGAGGATGGTGATGGACTACCGCAACCTAAATGACTAAACAGTGAAGAATAACTATCCACTTCTATTAATTACAGATTTAATTGACAACATAGAGAGTAAGCAAGTATTCACAAAAATGGACCTTTGGTGAGGGTTCAACAATATAAGAATCAAGGAAGGAGATGAGTGGAAGGGAGCATTCATGACCCATGTGGGGTCCTTTGAACTGACAGCTATATTCTTTAGAATGACGAATTCACCAGCCACATTTCAAGCAATGATGAATGAAATTCTGAGAGACATGATTAATGAGGGAAAGGTAGCAGCATTTGTGGATGATATGCTAGTTGGGACAGAAACAGAGGAGGGATATGATAAGATAGTAGAAGAGGTTCTGAGGAGGTTAGAAGAGAACAACTTGTATGTCAAGCCAGAGAAGTGCGCATGGAAAGTAAGGAAGATTAGATTCCTGGATGTAGTTATAGGACCCAGTGGAATAGAGATGGAGAAAGAGAAGGTAGATAGAGTGCTGAGTTGGCCAAAGCTAAAGAACATAAAAGATGTCAGGAAATTTTTAGGCCTTGTAAACTATTACAGGAGGTTTATTCAGGACTTTGCTCGAGTAGCCAGGCCAATAAACATGCTGACAAGGAAGGATATGAAGTGGCAGTGGGGAGAGGAGCAGTAGAAAGCATTTGATGAGCTCAAAAGGATCTTTACAACTAAGCCAGTACTAGCAGCACTAGACCTAGACAAAGAATTCAGGGTAGAAGTAGATGCTTCAAACTATGCTACTGGGGGGGTATTATCAATGAAGGGTCCTGACGAGCTATGGAGACCAGTTGCCTTTATTTCTAAATCTCTGAGTGATACAGAAAGAAACTATGAGATTCATGACAAAGAAATGTTAGTGGTAGTCAGATGCCTGGAAGCATGGAGGTATTTCCTAGAAGGAACAATGACAAGGTTTGAGATATGAACAGATTATAAAAACCTCGAATACTTCATAAAGGTACAAAAATTGAATAGAAGACAAGCGAGATGGGCATTATATCTATTAAGGTTCAATTTTATACTAAAGCACGTTCCAGAGAGTAAGATGGGAAAGGCAGATAGCTTGAGCAGGAGGCCAGATTGGGAGGTAGAAGTAGAAAGGAACAATGAGGACAAGATGCTGGTAAAACCCAAGTGGCTAGAAGTTAGGAGAACAGAAAGAGTAGAAATAGTTGTGGAAGGAGTGGATCTATTGGAGAAAGTAAGGAAGTTGAAAGTAAAAGATGATGAAGTAGTCAAAGCAGTGGAAGAAATAAAATGAGCAGGAGTAAAGATGCTGAGAGATAAAGAGTGGAGGGAAGAGAACAGTATAATATATAAGAAAGGAAAGGTATATGTACCCAAAGACGACATACTAAGAGCAGAAATAATTAGGCTGCACCATGATACACCAGTGGGAGGACATGGAGGACAATGGAAGATGGTGGAGTTGGTCACCCAAAACTTCTGGTAGCCAGGAGTAACTAAGGAGGTGAAACAATATGTGGAATGATGCAATTCTTGTCAGAGAAACAAAAACCATACAGAACAGCTGGCAGGCAAATTAATGCCCAATTCAATATCTGAAAAACCTTGAACATATATATCAGCAGACTTTATCACCAAACTGCCAATAACATAGAGATATGACTCAATCTTAGTAGTAGTAGACAGATTAACAAAAATGGTCCACTTTATCCCTATGTTATGAGAGCCCCAAACAGAAAAAGGTTTCCCACACATTTAAACACTTAATCCAAAACCTCAAAGCATACAATGGAGTAAGGATATAAATAGGGTGGAGACTTAGTAAGTCAAATCACGTGACAAGGTCAGGTGATCATAGAACATTCTGGAAAGAACATGTGATCATGGGACTCTAGGGTACAGCCACTGTAAAATAGTATAAGTAGTAGTCCAATCCAAGAAAGAACTCCATTGAGTTCTTCTTAAACATCCACCTAGGGTAATTGCTAAGGACATTCACTGTCCATTGATAACATAAGAACTCAATACCACATCCGAGCACTGTTCACCTCAAACCCTGCTCAAAATCACTTAAAGGCGCAGTTGGCTTTATACCAGCCCCACGAGTGATTTTCCCCACCACACTTACTCCACACCCTTCCTTGCTAGGGAACACAGTGCTCTCAAGCCTCTTGGATAGCGGGCCCTAGCTGTAAAGGGGACTTCACTGTCAGTTAGGGACAGTGGGTAGACAGCCTAGACAAAGCTCATGTCCCTGCCTGAGACCTGACCTCTATATTAAGTGGGCTCGTAATTAGTTCTTCGCTATCAGCTCCATACTACCAATCTATTGTGATCAGTCTACACAGGGGAATGACAGAAAACCTCTTAAAGGCCTGCCTAGCTTAGAGATTCCCTTCTTAGGGATAGTATTGTTTCACCCTTCTTAGTTGGTAGTCAGCCATAAGTACAGACAAAGAAGACTGCTTGTCCTCCTACGAGGAAACATCAACATCAACATCACCATCACCATCACCAATGTCTTGCCAACAACAACAGCAATAGGGAGAACACCCTTCAGCACCTGCCCCCTCCCAAACCAGAGAGAAGCAACTCCTCACCATGATCGCAACCCTGCAGCAGCAGGTCAATACCATGCTCCTCCAATAGCAAGGGAGCAGAGTAGAGGTTGCAAAACTTCAAGTTTTCAGTGGAAAGATAGAAGAGGTGAGCGCATTCGTTAATGCAACTCGCCTATACATTAGGATGAAGATGATAGAGGAAGCAGCAGTAACCCAGGTGGCCTAGGTATTGTCATACGTGCAGGAGGGAATAGCAGAGGCATGGAAGAATAACCTGTTGGACAAGTTGGCCAAGGGAGAGTCAGAGATGGAATCAGTGGAGCAACTATTTGCAAAAATAAGGAATGACTTTGGGGAGACATTGGAGGAGGAGAGAAAGATAGAGCAACTAAGGACGATTGAGCAAGGAGGAAGAATCTGCGACGAATACGTGCAGGAATTCAAAAAGATTGCCAGAGGAAGCAGTTATAAGGGAAGGCCCCTTATCAAAGAATTTAAAAGAGGACTAAATGGGGCCATCAGGAGGAAGCTAGCAGAAGCAGAAGAACCGCCAACCACCATTGGAGAGTGGCAAGAAAGGGCAGTGAGACTAGATAGAAACCAGAGACAGAGCAGGGCAGAAGAGAGAGTATTGGGAAGGAACATGGCGCACCCAGGGGGAAATGCACAGCCTAGAGGGGGAGGATCATATGGGGAAAGAGAGGAGCAGATAACATGGAGAACAGGAGAAGGGTACAGAGGAGGAGGAGGAGGAAATATGTCTAATAGAGGAGGAGCTCAAACGGGTCCAAGGAGAGACCCCAATGCAATGGATGTGGACAGAGGAAGGGGAGGAGACAGAACATGCTATGTATGTAGAAAGTGGGGTCATATGGCCAAAAACTGCTGGGAAAGACATAGGAGAAGAGTAGTAGAAACGCCACAGGAGTCAGCAAAAGAAAATGGAGGACAGTAAGCTCTCAGCTGGCCTCCAATAATCTATACAGTGTATTGTACCTAGAAAAATTGGGCAATAAATTGAACTCCATCAATACAACTGAGAGAGTAAGAAACATATGATGCACACTATGACCATTAAGGGAAGTCTGGTTGAAAGTAGGGTTAGAGAAGTTGGAAAGTCATGAAGGAATAGCAGTGAAGGCATTGTTAGATAGCAGGGTGACAGGTCTGTTCATGAACACAACCTTTGCAAAGGAAAAGGGGTTTAAAATGGAAAAGTTGAAAAAACCCCTCTTAGTTAGGAATGTGGATGGAATGGCAAATGCGGAGGGGGCTATAATGCACCAGGTTGAGTGCAATATGTTCTTTAAGGGACATATGAAAAGAGCCAGAATGAATGTGTACAACTTAGGGAAGACAGAGTTAATACTAGAAATGCCATGGCTAGCAGCCCACAATCCAGAAATAGATTGGAAGAAAGGAGAAGTGAAGATGACATGTTGCCCACCTATATGTGGAAGAAGAAAGCAAGAAGTGAAGAAAAAGAAAGTAAGAAAAATGAAAAAGGATGAGGATGAGGAAGTGTTAAAAAAGCTGGTGCCCAGGAGATTTTGGAAGTGGAAGAAAGTATTTGGAAAAAAGGAGTCAGAAAGGATACCGGTACGAAAGATCTGGGACCATACTATAGAATTAAAGGAGGGATTTATGCCAAGAAAGGGGAAAGTATACTCACTATCAAGAGAGGAAAGAGAGGAAGTATAGACGTTTGTGGAAGACCAGTTGAGGAAGGGATATATCCGACCCTCTAAGTCACCCCAGATATTGCCAGTACACTTTGTGGTGAAAAAGGATGGCACATGAAGAATGGTACAAGACTATCGACACATAAACCAGTGGACAATAAAAAATGGGTACCCTTTACCTGTTGTGAGAACCTCGAGCAGGAAAAGGTTTCCCATGCATCTGAACACTCAAACTAAAACCTCCAAGCACACAACGGAGTAAAGACATAAACAGGATAGGAACTTAGTAAGCCAAGTCACATGACAAGGTCAGGTGACCATAGAACATTCTGGAAAGGACATGTGACCATGGGACTCTAGGGTACAGCCACTGTAGTAATAGTATAAGTAGG
>Ga0153992_100377_pt1 | contig 12676 bp, 10 predicted proteins | sample TSNC076MetaG_FD_104683 | JGI IMG/M metagenome (GOLD analysis project Ga0153992, IMG submission 104683) | Attine ant fungus gardens microbial communities from North Carolina, USA - TSNC076 MetaG | ecosystem: Host-associated > Fungi > Mycelium > Unclassified | place: USA: North Carolina, Lumber... | reverse complement strand
ATCTAGAAAACAGAATGCACAAGGGTTGGTTTGAAGGAAATCAACTATCCTACTTAAGACATAGCCAACATAGTTGTATCCTCTGTAGAGTGGGCATTCATGTAGCACATGATGTTGTGTTTCAAGTTGGTTGTTGTTGCATGCACAGGAATTAGTTTTATCTGGGAAGAATCTTGCTCTATATTCACCTATAGGAGCATGATTGGTAATGAGCCTAGTGGCTCTTGTGCACAATGAGTTTGAGATGCTGATAGTATTGAGCCATCCTCCTCCTTTTGTGTATGTTGGGAGGATGATGTGATCATTGTCATCATAGGTGTCCAGAAAATTGTTCCCCTTGTATAGGGAGTTCTTGAAGAACATTTGCCATGTTGAAATGAGGTCATCACACTCAGATTTTCAGCAGTAATCCCAGGACTCTTTGTTGGGGTGTTGTATGGGTAGTCAAAGTGTCACAAACTTCATTCAGACCATAACTCTGGAAATACTTGACTGATTTCGATGATCTAAATGGCCACCAAAAGCCCTTAAGAAGACCTTTCAAATGGTACCAAAAAAGTCTCAAGGCAATCAGTATTCACTGAGTTACCAGCAGATCAGTTGGTGATCACTAAGTCACCAGACACTAAATTGCTGATATCTCGGAAACCACTTAACATAATTATTTGCTTCAATAACCATCATGAAGCTCTCTTCAATGCACCTCTTTAGGCCATAAATAGAACCCAAGGCAATAAGATCCCATAGAGATACAAGATCCTCAATATTTGTACATGACACTGATCTTTATCTATAGATTATCATCTGTCCTTGAATAGAACAAAGAACTACCCTAAGATGGTTAGAATATATTGTCTAGTATCTTTAGGTGGTTTGCTCTAGCTATTTCATTATTATGTTTAACAGTATGAAAGAAGAAATGATTGGGAAAAATATCTACTATGCATGTACCTGTAAGGACTTAGACTGAGACATCTTAGAACTACTCCTAGTCTAAGTTGACAAGAAGAACTCAATGGAGTTCCTATTAAATTTCCTATACTACTTATACAACTACTACATAGTCTGTACACTATCTTTCCACAGTTCCCATGTGACTTAGTCATGTGACGTCACCTGACTGTGACTCATAACCCTGTGACTCTGTGACATTTAGTTATATGATACTTTCTTGTGCTCCATCCTTATGTAGTAAGTCCAGAAAGGAAAAGAAAAGTAAATAATGACTTTAGCTATTTTGCCAAGTCATGACAGTACCTAGTTTTAGTTCTAAATTCATAGAGTCAAAGCTTGGGTGAACTTGGTTGAGATAGTAATTTATGTCTTAAATGGGGCTTTTAAGTCTTGAGTTCTATTTCATAGTTAGAAGAGAGGTGGACATATAGTAGGGGGAGGCGTCTTTGGAGTGGTACTTGTCAAGAAAAGCTATAAGAGTATATTGTTTGGGAAGAGTAGCAACTCAGAGCTGAACTTGTTCAATAAGTTTCTTCAGGTATAGTGAGATTGGCATAAGACCAGCTATGGCTTCAATACCATATAAAGAGGATGTATGGAATACTCTAGTAATCTACAAAGCCATTCTGCATTATATTTTATTAAGGCTTTGAAGAGGAAAGAAAGTTGGGGCACTCTTGAAGAACCATGGCTAAAAGCCATAGAGTGCAATAGAGAGCACACAGGTATGATAGAGAAGTTGTTTTTGTATAAAGAGTAGACCTCTTGACAAATTACCAAGTATATTGAGGGCTTTGACTGTAGATAGTGCTTTGTTGGTATAGTATTGTACATGATGTCAGAAGGTGAGTTTCTTGTTGAAATAAAACCCCAGATATCTTCATATTTCCTTTGGTTTTAGTATAGGGTCTTCAATTGAGGTTAGATCAAAGAGGGGTTAGCATCATTCTTTGCTCTTGAGAAGTGGAATACCTCTGATTTTTTATGCTCTAGAACAAGACTAAATACTGTAAAGAGGCAGGATATAATACTATAACTATAGACAAGGATTGCTAGGGACTTTTTATAGCTTTTCTCCTGAGAAATGAGGAGGCCATCATTGACAAATGAAAGTAGAGATGCCAAAAGGGGAATTTCTAAGTTTTTGGTGTGTTTTTCAAATAGGTGGAATATAGGGGCAATATACATTGCAAACAATATTGGAAATAGAGCTGATTCTTGGCCTACTCCAATGCTGGCTGAAAAGAAGAGAGATGTGAAGTTATTCCAGTTATATGTAGTACATTTGTTAGAAAGATAACTTTTGAAGAAAGTAACTACTTTAGAATTGAAACCTACAAGGTGAATGATATTGGTTAAAATGTCATGGTTTAGTGAAGGGAAAAATTGGGCTATATCAAAAGCTACCACACTTGTTTTAAGATATTTTATCTATCTTGTATAGATAGCATAAGTAAGAAATAATCCAGCATTGGTGGTCAACCCCTGTATAACTCCGTCAATATCATGACTTGGTCAAATAGCTAAGTCATTATTTATATTTCTTTCCTTTTCTTTTCATTTAATTAAGAAATCAATGGACATGTGAAAGAAAATAACTTAAAGGAGATGCATGGGACTTTATAAATAGAAGTAAATATAGAATATGTATAAGTAGTATATAGCAATTGAATGAGGACTCTATCAAGTTCTCTTTGTCAACTCAGACTAAGAGTAGTTCTAAGGTATCTATCACAAATGGCCACTTACTGATTTGTGATTGGTTGATTTGATAATCAAAGTGTTCAAAAAAACAAAGTTAGACAAGCAGAAAAAGATGTTGTTAAGTCTAAGGTTTATCTTCAGACATACAGTTCTTAAATATATGATTGTGGTGGTCTGTGTACCAGAATAGCCTACCACATAATCACTATCTATTGTTCTACATATAGGAGTGCTATTGTTCTTGAAATAGAGATAACCTAACTATCTTAGGGCAGTTCTTTGTTCTATTCAAGGACAGATGATAATCTATAGGTAAAGATCAATATTATGTACAAACATTGAGGACCTTGTATCTCCATGGGGTCTTATCACCTTGGGATTTATTTATGGCCAAAAGAAGTGTATTGAAGAGAGCTTCATGATGGTTGTTGAAGCAAACAATTACATTAAGCAGTTTCCGAGATATTGGTGATTTAGTGTCTGGTGACTTGGTGATTACCAACTGATCTGCTGATAACTTGATAAATACTAATTTCTTTGAGATGTTTTTGGTACTGTTTGAAAGGTCTTCTTAAGGGCTTTTGGTGGCCATTTAGATCATCAAAATTGGTCAAGTATTCCCAGAGTTATAGTCTAAATGAAGTTTGTAACAATAGTACTTGGTAATTCAAGCTCAATTGCATTTGTTGAGACTATCCTTTTTACTTTGTATAGGTCCACAAACTATTCTGTTAGTTTTTATGTCCTTTTTTCTTTCATCTGTCACTTCAAATCTTTTGTGCTTAGCATTACTAAGTCCCCTTTTTGGTATTCCTCTCCTTTTCTCCTTTTCCTGTCTGTATATCACTTCATCTCCTCCTGTGTCTTTTTCAGTACTACTTTTGCTTCTTCCTAAATCCTTTTCATTCTTTCTATAAACTCTTCTGCTGCTTCATGTCTTCCCTTTCTTCTTCCTTTGAACCCTATTCTTGGATCTTACCTTTAGCTAGTTAGGTCTCCTACTCAATCCATCCGCCTTCCCCATACTCTTTCCTGGTATATGCTTAAGTACAAAGTTGAACCTAGATAGGTACAGTATCCATCTAGCTTGTCTATAGTTTAGCTTTTAACTAGTTATAAAGTACTACAAGTTCTTATGGTCCGTCTATATCTCAAACTGCACTTTTGCCCCTTTCAAATAGTGTCTTCATGCTTCCAAATATCTAATTACTGCTAGCATTTCTTTGTTGTGAATTTCATAGTTTTTTTCAGTTGAATTCATAGACTTAGATATAAATGCTACTAGCTTCTATTTTCTATCCTCACATTTCACTGATAACACCTCTCCTGTTACATAATCAGATACATCAGCTTTGACCTGCATTTCTCTGTCCAAATCTGGTACTGCCAGTACTGGTTCCAATATAAATACTTTCTTTATATTTTGAAATGCTTTCTTCTGTTCTTTTCCCCATCTCCACTTTTCTTCCTTCCTTACCAGTAGGTGTAACAGAGCCGCTATACTGGCAAAATCCTTGATAAATCACTGGCAATAGTTGGCTAACCCTAAAAATTTCTGTACTTCTTTTACATTTCAAAGAACTGGTCAATTTAATACCCTTTCTACCTTTTTCTTCTGCATCTCTACTCTCTTCAGTCCAATTACTACCCCCAAGAACTCTACCTCTCTGACTTTCTACTTGCACTTTTCTGGTTTTACAAATAGGTTGTTTTCTTTCAGCTGCTTTAATACTTTCTCTACTATCTCATCATATTCTTCTTCTGTCTCTATTACCATGATAATATCATCAATGAAGGTTGTAGTAGTTCTCTGGTTGATCATATCTCAGAAGAGGTTGTTCATCATAGTTTGGAAAGTGGCAGGAAAGTTGGTGAGTCTGAAGTACATAACTATGGGCTTGTATGCTCCTATATATATTATAAAGGCTGTCTTCTATTTATCTCCTTTCTTGATTCTGACATTGTTATATTCCCACCTTAAATCTAACTTTGTGAATACTTTCTTACTCTCCACTCTATCTAGAATATTGGCAATTAGTAGTAGCAGATAGCCATTTCTTATTGTCCACTGGTTTATATGTCTATAGTTCTGTGCCATTCATCACTTTCCATCCTTTTTGGCTACAAAATGGACTGGAGATGTTTGTGGTGACTTCAATGGTCAGATGTATCCTTTATATAGTTGATCCTTCACAAATGCCTGTACTTCCTCTCACTTTTCTCTTGACAATACATATACTTTACTCTTTCTTGGCACAAATCCCTTTTTTAACTCGATTGCATGGTCCTAGGCCTTTTGTACTGGTATTTTCTCTGACTTTGCCTTTCCAAATACTTTCTTCCACCTCCAAAATCTTATCAGTACTAATTCTTTTACTACTTTCTCATCTGGTTTTTCTCCTCTCCTTACTTGCTTTTTTTCTTTGCTTTTTCCTATTTTCTGGTTTCTTCCATACAAGGGTGGATACCTCATCATTTTCACCTCCCCTTTTTCCCAGTCAATTTTAGAATTATATGCTACCAGCTATGGTATCCCCAAGATTACCTTCGTCTTTTCTAGATTATATACATCTATCTTTACTCATTCCATATGCCTCTTGTAATACAAGTTGCATTCTATCTCATGTGTTACCATTTCTCCACTATTGTCTGTTCCATCTACATTCCTAATCTAGATTGGTCTTGCCAATTTCTCTTTCTTAAGTCTCTACTTTTTCATAAACTTTTTATCTGCAAATAACCCTGTTGCTCCACTATTCAACAGTACTTTAACAGATATCCCTTCATAAATATCTATTTTCTCTACCTCCACTTGCATCTATACTTCTCTTAGTGGTTTCATTGTTCTTTTTACATTTTTTACTCCCTTGATGTTTTGGATACTTGATTCATTGTTCAATTTTACACATTTCAAAATATCATACTTATTATAGGAGAGCAGCCAAGAGCTTACTGATCTCTATTCTCTTTTGATGACTCATCTCTCTGATCGATTCTTCTTTTCTCCCCAACTTTCTGTTTTTTACTTCTACAGTCCCAAGCTATATACCCAAATCCTCCACAGTTGAAACAAATTTGATATCCCTCTCTCCTTTCTCCTCTATCTACTACTATTGGTCCTGGTCCAGTTTCAGTTCCCCTATACTGATTTCTTCTATTTTGATATTCCTTTCTAAAGTTCTGAGCTTCTGTCTTTTACATGATCTGCTCTTCTTTCCCTCTATACAATTCTCCCCCAAATCTTCCTTTTTGCTGTGCATTTTCTAAGGAGCATACCATGTTTCTTCCCAACATTCTCTTTTCTGCTCTACTTTGCCTTTGATTCCTATCTAACCTTACTGATCTCTCCTACTACTCTTCTATTAAACTAGGGGGGCTTTCTGCTTCTGTTAACTTTCTCCTGATTTCCCTATTTAATCCTCTTTTAAATTCTTCAATAAGAGGCTGCCCTTTGTATCTACTTTCTCTTGCTATTTTTTTAAACTTCTGGATATACTTGTCACATGTCCTACCCCCCTATTCTATTGTTCTCAACTATTTTACCTTCCTTTCTTCCTCTCCCATTTCCCTAAACTCATTTCTTATCTTTTTAAATAGCTCTTTTACCATTTTTATCTCTGACTCTTCTTTTGACAGCTTATTTAATAAGTTATCCTTCCATGTCTTAGCTACTCCTCCTTATACATAAGATAGCACCCAGGCTATCTTTGTTGCCTTCATCTCTCCTATCATCTTTATACTCAAATATAAGTGAGCTACATTGATAAATACACTCACTCCCTCTATCTTTCCTCCATATATAAGAGATTTGGCTAATTCCACTTGGCTTTCTCCCTGCTGTCATAGCATAGTATTTATCTGCTGTTGTAGGCTGGCAATTAAGGTGAGAAGTTGTTCTTCTCGAGATAGTAGAAGCAGGGTAGAAGCATGTGACTTCTCAGGTTACTGCTAATGAGACATGGATGGTAGTGGTAATGGTGATAGTAATAATTTCTTTTCTTCTAAGGATGTATAGATTTCTTGGTTGGATAGGATAGCTATGGTATCTACTTCTAGTTATCAAGAATGAAACAACTATTATCCTTAAGAAGAAAACCTCTACTCTAGATGGAGCTTTAAGAGCTTTACTATTATTCTCCTGTATAGACAGATAACAATGCACCTGTAGCATGGAGTAGATAGTGAAAAGAAAGTATGTAGCAACACCAGAAAGTAAGGTCAGGTCTCAAAGCAAGGACACTAGTGTTGTCCAAGTTCTCTACCTGTAGTTCCTAACTGATTGCAAAGTTCCCTTTACACCTGGGACCTGGCTTCCAAAAAGTCTGTGAGTGCTGTGCTTATCAGTGAGGACAATAGTGAGAGTAAGTATTAGCAAGGCCTTGAGGTAAGGGGTTGCCTAAGGTATTGAGTTCTAATGTCAAGGTACAGACTTAGGACTGAAGTTCTGACTCCAACCAGTAATAATTGAAAGGAAAAAACTCAATAGAGTTCTTTATTGGATTTCTACTAGTAGTTATACAAATATTCCATAGTCTATACACTTGCTTCCCATAGTTACAAGACTATAACTAATAACTATATAGTTCTTATATAATACTGTCCCACACTATTTATATCTTCCCTATGTTATATTTCTGGAGGTTTTCTATCAAGTTGACAAATATGTAGGAGATATTTTTCTTTTTTGGAGCCAACTCATAACAGTGGCAGAATTAATGAAGGAGTTAAACAGGATATTAGAGATTGAAAGCAAGATGTCAACTGCATTTCACCCTCAAACAGATGGGTAGACAGAGAGGGTCAACCAGGAGTTGGAACAATACTTAAGAATATTTATTGACCATAGACAAGAACAATGGCCAGACTGGTTAGGAATAGTAGAGTTCATATACAATAATAAAGTGCACTCTAGTATGAAGACATCGCCCTTCAAAACAAACTATGGACAAGATTCTAGGATGGAGTTTGGAGTAAAAAAGAAGAGAAGATATGAAGGAGTAGAGAAATTTATAATAAAGATGAAAAAAATTCAGGAGGAAGCTAAGGTAGTGCTAGAGAAGGTACAGGAGGAGATAAAAAAATATGCAAATAGAAAAAGAGAAGAAGTCAATGAGTATAAAGTAGAGGACTTGGTGATATTCAGCACCAAAGATCTAAAATACCAAATGGTTGGTAGAAGAATGGAAAAGTTGACAGAAAGGTTTGTAGGCCCTTATAAAGTAAAGAAAATTGTATCGGCAAATATAATTGAATTGAAGTTACCTAGCACAATCAGGATATACCTAGTAGTAAACATTAGTAGAATACATAGATATATAGGACAAGTAGAGGGACAGAGAAAGGAGCAACCAGCTCTAGTTATAACTAAGGGAGAAGAGGAATAGGAGGTCAAGAGAATATTGAATAAGTGATAGATTAAAGAAAAAGATAAGTATCTAGTACAATAGAAGGGGTTTATAGCAGAGCCAAATACTTGGGAAGGAATAGAAAACTTGGAAAATACAAAGGGAGTGGTTGAAGAATTTGAAAAGGAGTACCAACAGAACATAGAAGATATAAGACAGCAAGAAAGAAAAGAAGAAACATTTAGAAGAAGAAAATTTCCAGGACAATTTATAGCAAAGAAACTATTTAGATGGTCAGATAAGCAATACAATGAGGAATATTAGAGAAGATTAGAAAGGAATTGGAGACAATGGAAAGAGGGACAAGCAACAAAAAAAAGAACTTTAGAAATAATTTAGGAGAAAGAAAAAGAAATTGAGCAAAAAGAATTAGCAATTAGAAAGTGGACAAAAGAAGATGAAGATAAAATGGGCAACATAGTTGACCCTGACTATGAATTGTAAAATCCTCAGGACAAGGAACCTTGAGAGGGGGGTAGTATCATAACTTGGTCAAGCAGCTAAGTTATTATTTATATTTCTTTTCTTTTCTTTTCATTTAATTAAGAAATCAATGGATGTGTGAGAGAAAATGACTCAAAGGAGATGTATGGGACTTTATAAATAAAAGTAAATATAGAATATATATAAGTAGTATATAGCAATTGAATGAGAACTCTATCAAGTTCTTCTTGTCAACTCAGACTAGGAGTAGTTCTAAGACATCATAGTCTAAAGTTCTTACACCCAAGTTGGTTTGGATGAATGAAAGCTGTTTGAATAGTTTGAAATTGTATACATTGACTTACAACTTTTTCTATTAGCTTGCTTTATATGTTGAGAAGTATAATTGGTCAAAATAACTTGGGTGAGTCATATTTCTTTTTATTTGGTTTTGGGATGATGACCAATGCTAACTGTTTGAAGTAGGATGGCCAGTATCCTAGTTCAAAGCATACATTAGTAATATTTAGAGTATTACTCATGTACTTATTGTGCACTAGGATTTTCTTCAAATGCCTCTATGAGATATGATCTAAGTCTGGTATAGAATTGTTTTTGCATTTTTTAAGAGTGTCTCTAAACTCCTGTTCTGTGAATTTATCCCAGGTTTGAGTAGAGGCTGGTTGAAGTTCTCTAAGGATATCATGGTTGACTAGATAGTGTATAGCTAAGTTATATGACTCATATAATGCCTCCTATAGATTTTCCATTGTGTTACATAGCTGATTGTTATATTTAATAGTGTCTGTAGGAGGGAGCTTTCTCTTGCAGACCCAGTTCATGAGGTCCCAAGGTCTCTTATTAGTAAATACAATCTCATATATTTTATCATCAAAAAAAGTTTCTTAGCTTTCTTAACAGCTTATCTAAACTTGGTCCAATTGTTGCAGCTGTGTATTATTCTATAGAACTCCAGCTTCTGTTGGCATTCTCTGTTCTACCAGTCTTTAGACCATTTAATAATATTTGTTTCCTTTGAGAGCTTATTCCAGTATTTTTGAACTATATTTGCCATGGTTAGTATAACAGTCTCAAGGGCCTATATATCTTGGATATTCTCTGTGTTAATGTTTCTGATTTTCTCAGTACATTTGTTAACAAACTCTGCCTCTTCGTCACTGTTTTTGGGGATTATTCTTTGACTGAAGTTAATATTTTCATTGATGATGTTGACTGTAACATATAGGGGTACATGGTCTAAGGGCCATCTGAGCTGGGGTAAAATGCAATAATTGTTGAATTCTGGATTATTGCTTTACAGGAACATTAAGTCTATAACAGAGTCAGTATTGTTTTTATTGTTTATATATCTAGTTTGGATTTGTTAAATTGGTATAGACATGTCTATGTTAAAGCTGTCAGCAATTTCTCTAATAGTGTCTGTATAGGCTGAGTAGTGGGAGAATGATAGGTCCCAGTTATTGTCTTATATATTGAAGTTACCTGTTCAAATAAGTATGTTGTTTATATTAACCTTAGAGTCCCTGAGGTATTTTATAGCTGTCTGGTATTCATCTATGTACATGTTGATAAGCATATAAACTTGGCCTTGATTGATAAAGAAGATGAGATTAATATCTCAGTGGTCAATTATGTCTTGTCTTAGTAAGAAGCAAAGTTTTGTTAGTCTGGTATTAATATATGTGAGTACTCTGGGTCTGTTATTATCTTGTGTTGGTATTCTAGTCAATTGTAGCTATGCTAGGTAGTTTGGTACACCGAAGATAGATTGTCTAGTTTTAGATTCTGGTGAGGGTATATGTTGAATGAGGGTCCAAGAAGGCTCTTGAATGAATATGATATTGTATTTATTTGTGTAGATTTCCAGAATGGTATCCATTAAGATTTAGCTATATTTGACATTTTGTGAGAAGATATTCAGGTTTTTTAGATACTTAATTATTATCTGTTACTACTTATAAATAAGCAAATTGAATAGGCTATGATTTCTCTGAGCTCCTGTGCTTTTTTGGTGTGCCACTTGTAATTGAACCTGTATTTTCAGAAGGGGTAGTTAGCATTGTCTATCTGGTGCTCACCTTTACAATTGATACATCTGAACTGGTATAGACATAGTTCTTTTTGTTTCATCTCTAGCCAAGGGAAATTTGTTTTGGGATTAGTCTTGTAATACTATACTAGTTTGCAATAATGCTTGAGCTTGTATGGACCATTGTATTTTTGATATTTTGTGCTATGGGCTCTATATACAAAAGTAGTATGACTCCATTTTCAACAATTTCTATACTAGAGGACTCCTGGGTTCATGTTTGTACCTCTAACAGTGGCAATATACCCTCTAAGGTTGAAACTTCTGTTAATAATTGACTTGGCCTTTGTTTCATTCTGTGGGTCCCAGATATCAACCTATATAATAGCTATGTCTGACTTGGGTAATGCTTTGACAATCTGGGGGTATAAGGCCAGGGTGATATTGTTGAATATGGTAGTATGCAAAATGACATCTTCAATCTGGGAGAAGAAGATAGGGTTAGATGAGTTGTTTCTATAATATAGAACACCTAGAATTTTTAGGAAGGATTTGGATTGTGGAAGGTAGGAGGTCATGGTATTATCTTCATTAATATCTTTTAGGTCTTTAATGTTATCACAAATGACCACTTACTAATTTTTAATTGGTTGATTTGATAATCAAAATACTCAAAAAAGCAAAGTTAAACAAGCAGCAAAAGATGTTGTTAAGTCTGAGGTTTATTCTTAGACATACAGTCCTTAAATACATGATTGTGGTAGTCTGTATACCAGGACAGCCTACTACATGATCACTACCTATTGTTCTACATATAGGAGTGCTATTGTTCTTGAAATAGAGATAACCTAACCATCTTAGAGTAGTCCTTTGTTCTATTCAAGGATAGATGATAATCTATGAGTAAAGATCAGTATTATATACAAATATTAAGGACCTTGTATCTCTATGGAATCTTATTGCCTTGGGGTCTATTTATAGCCAAAAGAAGAGTATTGAAGAGAGCTTTACAATGGTTGTTGAAGCAACCAATTACATCAAGTGGTTCCCAAGATATCAGTGATTTAGTATCTGGTGACTTGGTGATTACCAACTGATCTGCTGATAACTTGGTGAATAATGATTTTCTTAAGACATTTTTGGTACTATTTGAAAAGTCTTCTTAAGGGCTTTTGGTGGCTATTTAGATTATCAAAATTGGTCAAATATTCCCAGAGTTATGGTCTGAATAAAGTTTGTAACAGATGTATTTCTCAATTATTATAAAGTCACTTGTTTTGGCTACTTTATTAGTGGTAAAGACAATGCTGTTCTATGAAGGATATATGCAGTTAATAGAAATATCTAATTTGACACTTTGGAGATGCCTATTCAAGATATTGACGTGAGTATCAGCTGGGTATAGTATAAGGTTCCTATTATTTTCAGTCATTGGGACCATATTATATACTTTCTCAATGGGCTCTTTGTAGTCATACTAATTTTTGGATGTTTTTGAGTTTGTGGTTTGAATGCAGTATTGTGTATTTCTATGATCTTTTTTAATAGAAGAGCTGAAAAGGCTTCATAGATTTTTAGTACATTTTCAATGCTTGATTTGGTAACCTGGGCAAATGATTTATTAGCTATTGTAAATTTTGACTTAGCTAGCACTGTTGTGCTTGGATGTGGGAGGATAGGAGAAGGAACTCTAGAAACTCTTTTTTTTGTATTGTTTCTACATTGGGGGGATTTGGCTGGTTTCTTGAATTGTTTGGCTACAGCTGTCCTAAAGGAAAGGCCATTAGTGTTTACAGAGAACTTGTTCCATCCTGACTTGTATATTGCAGATAGCAGTTCCCAAGCTGAAAATTCAAATTCTTGTAACTGAGAAATATTGTTGATATTCTTACCTGTGATGTTTCTTTGTTTGATAAATATGGCAATGCATTGGAGTGAGCACACAATATTTCTTGCATCTCCTACTACTAGGAATTCTTCAGTTCCAAATAGAGTAGTGGAAGTGAATGCTCCATCCTATAGTTGAGGATCTGTTGGTATGTCTGAATGGTATGGTATGACATTTGCTTCTATACTGGTATTTGTATTGTCCATGCTACCTGTGGGGGTATTGGAGATGTCCACTGCCTTGTTGTTTGCT
>Ga0153992_100371_pt1 | contig 12775 bp, 12 predicted proteins | sample TSNC076MetaG_FD_104683 | JGI IMG/M metagenome (GOLD analysis project Ga0153992, IMG submission 104683) | Attine ant fungus gardens microbial communities from North Carolina, USA - TSNC076 MetaG | ecosystem: Host-associated > Fungi > Mycelium > Unclassified | place: USA: North Carolina, Lumber... | reverse complement strand
GCTGCCTCGAATCCGGATCCCGAGACGAACGGATGTGCTTGGCTCCTTCTTGATAATGGTCCACTTTTCCGTGTGGAGCCGGACTCATTCAAACAAGGCGTTTACAAGATGATGGATGATCGGGTGAATGCCCTCCTCAAGTGAGTTGAATTTCAACCTAGGCCTGGCACTTATTGGGTGACTTGGTGCGAGAAATGGTATAACTGACGGTCTCTTTTTGCTGTCTTCTTCTTATCTTGATCAGGGTGGCTCAGGGATTGGCTTACTATTATCGCGTCTGTCGGGATCTCTGGCAACTTCTTGGAAAGCAGGTTGTTATTTGGAGCATTGGAGCTGCTCTGGCCAAACTAACGTGGGATCTTATCGCAAGCTATGTCCGATAGTCGCATGGTCTCAATATCCAAATGGGCTGTTGACGATGCAGTTCCCAGGTAAAGGTGAATGGAATATTGGTTAAATGTATCCAACACACACGAATATGCGTGGACAGCGATCTGTTATACTTATTAGTCCTACAATTTCAGTATTTCGGAATATCCATAATTTCTGATAACTCATTTCAGCACCTGTGTGAACACCATGCAACAACGAAGAGTAGTCGTAATAAGAACGGGCTCGTGTGTTACTCACGTTGGGACTTACGTTGGGTTAAGTGACGAGCGTCACTGTGTCTGTCACACTAGTTTATGCACAAGTTACTCTTGCAATTCCATGCACACTCGACGCGTCACCCGTTTGCAGCAGCAAAACATTTTGATGGCTTCAACCAGGGTCTTCCCGGTTGAGATTCTATGTCATATCTTTTCCTATGTACGTAACTGTAGGTCGCAGCGCGAATTTGTGCGCCTCGGGCACATATGTTCAGAGTGGAGGGATGTTATCCTTTCGACTCCGAAGCTCTGGTCCCAGTTCTTCTTATATATAGAAACTTCATCCGATAAAATTCCAGACTTGCAATTGCTCTTGCTCTACGTAAACAATTCCGGCAACTCACCTTTCCTTCTCGATGTGTCCTTTGAATATCCTACTTCTATTCATTTGCCCATGAAGACATTCACAAAACTACATAAATATGTGCCCAAGGTCCACACGCTCATTTTGGACGGTGTCTGTTGGTCACCGGCGTAGGACCTTCCTCAATTTCCTATGTCCTGGTTGTCCTCAATCTAGCATCTAAAATTAACGTTCGGAGCGGATTCTTTGATATGGCCAATGAAAGCAAGGATTTTATTGAACGGCTTCACTCATCTTCAGAAGCTTGAGCTTCGAGATTTTGGATATTCTAGAGAAGTTCAATTACCTTGGGAGCAGATCACCTCATTAAAACTCCACTATTGGCCAGTTGATCATTGCATGTCTTTACTTGTTCAGTGTCCCGAACTTGTCGAGTTTCATGCTCTGGACTGCCATTGGCCTGAGTCCAAAAAACCTCACATTCCCTGGCTCTCTGATCACACTCACAAGTTGGAGCATCTGTCATGGGGATTTTGGACATCACCAACAGTTGTAGTGACTTAGCCTGAGATGACTTAACCACACTCCTGGTCCAAGTTGACAAGAAGAACTCAATGGAGTTCTCATTCAATTCTGTACACTACTTATACATTTACTATATGGTCTGTGTGCTACTTTTCCCACACTCATCATATAACTCTATTATGTGATGTCACCTGACTTTGTGACACATTACCTGTGACATGTCATGTAATACTTTCTTGCACTCCTTCTTGTATAGTAAGTCTAGAAAAAAATTAAATTAAATTAAAATTAAATAATGACTTGGCCATTTTGCCAAGTTATAACACCACTCCCCTCTCAAGATTCCTTGTTCCAAGGATTTTTACAACTCATGGTAAAGATCACAGATATTCTCCATTTTATCGTCCTCTTCATTCTACTCCCTAAGTCCAGATTCTTCTTGGCCAATTTCTTCTTCTTCTTTCTTGATTGTCTCCATCATTCATTGTCCTTTAATTGGTCTTCTCTTCTAGTGTCTCCAATTCTTTTCTAACCTTGTCCAGTATTCTTCATCATATCTCTTGTTTATCTATCTATATAACTTTCTTGCCATAAATCTCCCTGGCAATTCCCCTCTTCTAAATATTCTTTCTTCTCTCTCTTGTCTCCTTATACCTTCCATATCTCATTGATATTCCTTCTCAAATTCCTTAATTACCTCCTTGGCATTCTCCAAATTCTCCTTTTCTTCCCAAGTATTGGATTCTACTATAAATCTCTTCTATCATACAAGGTACTTGTTTTTTTCTCTCACCCATTGCTTGTTTAGAATCTTCTCAACTTTCCACCCCTCTTCTCTTTTTATTATAACTGGAGCTGGTTGCTCTCTTCTCTGACCTTCTACTTGCTCTACATATTTATGTATCCTGCTAATATTCTGTCACAAACTTCATTTGGACCATAACTCTGGAAATACTTGACTGATTTCAACAATCTAAATAGCCACTAAAAGCCCTTAAGAAGACCTTTTGAATGGTACCAAAAATGTCTCAAAGCAATCAGTATTCACTGAGTTATCAGCAGATCAGTCAGTAATTACCAAGTCACTAGATACTAAATTGCTGATATCTCAGGAACCGCTTAATGTAATTGTTTGCTTCAGTATATATACCTTTCCTTTTTTATATATTATACCATCTATTTCTCTCCACTCTTTATCTCATAGCATCTTTATTCTAGCCTGCTTCATTTCCTCAACTGTCTTGATCACCCCATCATCTTTCACTTTTGACTGTCTCACTTTTTCCAATAAGTCTACTCTTTCTACGATAATCTCTATTTTCTCTATTCTTCTAACTTCTAGCCATTCTGGCTTTACTAATAGCTTATTCTCATTGTCTCTTTCTACTTCTACCTTCCAATCTGGTCTTCTGCTCAAACTATCTGCCTTTTCCATTTTACTCCCAGGAATATGTTTTAGTGTAAAGTCAAATCTTGATAGGTAGAATACCCATTGTACTTGTCTTCTATTCAACTTTTGTACCTTTATGAATTATTCTAAGTTTTTATGGTCAGTTTATATTTCAAACTTAGTTGTTGTCCCTTCTAAGAAGTGCCTTCACATCTCCAAGTATCTAACTACAGCTAAAATCTCCTTGTCATATATTTCATAGTTGTGCTCTGTATCACTTAACAACTTAGAAATAAAAGCCACAGGTTTCTATGGTTTGTTGGTACATTTTATTGACAGTACTCTATTTATTGCATAGTTTGAAGCATTCACCTCCACTCTAAACTCCTTATCTAAGTCTGGAGCTACCAGTACCAGTTTCATAGTAAAAATTCCTTTGAGCTCATCAAATACTCATTCTTGCTTCTCCTCCCACCACTATTTTATATCCTTTCTGGTCAGTAAGTTCATTAGTCTTACTATTCTTGCAAAATCTTTTACAAATCTCCTATAGTAATTGGTAAGTCCTAAGAATTTTCTAATTTCTCTGATGTTCTTTGGCATTAGCCAACTCAGTACTCTATTCACCTTTTTTTTTTCCATTTCTATTCCATTAGATCCTATAACAACCTCCAAGAATCCAATTTTCTGTACTTTCCATACACACTTCTCTAGCTTCACATATAGATTGTTCTCTTCCAACCTCCTCAATACTTCATCCACAATTTCATCATGTCCTTCCTTTGTTTCTGTTCCAACCAACATATCATCTACAAATGCAGTGATCTTTTCTTCATTGATCAAGTCTTTCAGAATTTCATTCATCATTGCTTGGAATGTAGCTAGTAAATTTGTCATTCCAAGAAACATTACTGTTGGCTTGAAGAGTCCTACATGTGTTGTAAATGCTCCCTTCCACTTATCCTCTTTCTTGATCCTTACATTATTAAACCCCTACCATAAGTCCATTTTTGTGAATACTTTCTTACTTCCCATGTTGTCTATTAAATCTGTAATTAATGGAAGTGGGTAGTTGTTTTTCACTGTCTGGTTGTTTAGACTTCAGTAGTCCATTACTATCCTTTTGCTCCTATCCTTCTTGCTTACAAAGAAAACTGGTGATGTCTAAGGGGATTTTAAGAGTCTGATATACCTCTTTCTCAACTGATCATTCACAAAGTTCTGAACTTCTTCCCTTTCATCTTTGGACAAAGGGTAAATTTTTCTCTTTTGTGGTTTAAATGTCTCTTTGAGATCTATGGCATGATCCTAAATCTTCCTTGTTGGTATTCTTTCTGACTCTACCTTTCCAAATACTTTCTTCCACTTCAGAAATCTTCTTGGAACCATTTCCTTGATTTTTCTGTAGTCTGCCTCAATTTTCTCCTCTTTTCCCCAATCCTCTTTGTTATCTACTGTCTATCTTATAATTTTTTCCTCCTCTAGGGTAGCTACTCTTTTCCCTTTCTTTATTTTCCTATCCTCTTTCTCCTTTGTATTTCTTCTACATAGCAGTGAACATCTCATCATCTTGACTTCCCCTGTTTCCCAATTAATCTCTGGATCATACACCTACAACCATGGCATTTCCAATATTATATCTGTCTTTTCTAGGTCATACACATCTATTTTCATTCTTTCTATATAGTTTTTGTAATATACATTCATTTCTACTTGATGTGTAATTGCTTCTCCACTATTATATATTCCATCTATATTCTTGACTATTAGTGGTCTTTCTAGTTTTTGCAGTCTAAAACTGTGTTTAGCTGCTATCTTTCTATCCATAAACACTCCTATGGCTCTACTGTCTAGGAGTGCTTTTACTGTTGTCCTTTTATGGGTGTCTATCTTCTCTACTCCAATATTCAACCATATCTCTCTTAACATTTTGAACGTTCTTCTCAAGTCTCTCTATTCACCTCCTTCTCTTGCTGTGCCTTTTGGAAGCTCTGTCTATATACTGTCTTGCTGTGCTTTTTCCTCTGTAGGGTATACTGCTTCTTCCCAGTTCCACCACTCTTTTTTTCTTCCTACTCTACATTCTGGACATAAGATCCTTCTTCTTTTCCATTCTAATACTTTTCTCATAATTGCATCCCTTTTTCTATACTTTCCATACTCCACACTTGTTATTTCTCCTTTTCTTGCTTTTTTTTCTCTCTAGTTCCATGCTTCTTGGCATGAGCTATACTATACATTTCTTACTTGTCTCTCAAGGAGAAATCCTTGTTCTTGATTTCTGTAGGTCTGCACTTTCTTGCCTTTGCATCCTCTATAGTCTACATATGTTACCACTGTTTCCTTTATAATCTATTGTTATTGATAGGCAGTGAATGCTCTTAGTGATCACCCTAGGTGGATGTTTAAGAAGAACTTGATGGAGTTCTTCATTGGATTTCGACTACTACTTATACTACTCTTACAGTGGCTGTACTACTGCTAGTCCACGATCACATGTTCCCCTAGAACCTTCTATGGTCACATGGTCTTCCAGAACCTTTTACGGTCACATGATCTTGTCATGTGACCTTTCCTTGCATGTCCTTGTACTATTTATATCTTGACCCTATTGTATACCTTGAGGTTTTGGACTAAATGCTCAAAATGTGTGGGAAACCTTTTCCTGTTTGGGGCTCTCATAATATGGCCCCCCCTTTAAGTTTCCTTGTCTCAAGGAATTTTTCCATCAATCCCAGTTTTTGTCCCATCTTCTCTCCCTTTCCCTTTCATATTTTTTTCTTCCCCAACCATACAGTAGTTTTGCCATGAATTCCCTAGGTAGTTCCTGACTGAACTCCTTTTCTTCTTCCTCTTGCTCCTGTTACCTTAGTTCTTCAACTTCTTCCCTGTACTCCCTCTCGAACTCTTCTACCAATTCCTTTGTATTCTCCAAGTTCTCTCTATTTTCCCAGGTGTCTTCTTCCATCGTGTAGCCTTTCCATCTCACCAGGAACTTTTCCTTCCCTCTAATTGTCCTTTTGTTTAGAATTTTTTCTACTTCGAACTCCTCTTCTCCCTCAATGATGACTGGTTTTGGTGGTATCTTCTTCTGTCCCTCCACCTGTAGTTTATAGAGTTGTACTCTACTTATGTTAACTACAGGGTATATTTTAATAGATTTAGGTAATTCTAACTCTATCGCATTACTTGAGACAATTCCTTTTACTTTGTAGAGGCCTATAAAGCATTTGGTCAGTTTCTCTGATCTCCTTCCTTTCATTTGCCACTTCAAATCCTTTGTGCTTAGTAGTACTAAGTCTCCTATCCTATATTCCTCTTCCTCCCTTTGTCTTCTGTTTGCGTATTTCTTCATTTCCCCCTGTGCTTTCTCCAGTGCTGCTTTTGCTTCCTCCTGAATTTTCTTCATTCTTTCCACAAATTTTCCTGCCACCTCATACCTTCCCTTCCTTCTCCCCTCAAATCCCATCCTTGGGTCCTGGCCATAGTTTGCTTTGAATAGTGGTGTTTTGGTAGCTGCATGGATTTTGTTATTATATGTGAATTCTGCCGTCCCTAACCAATCTGGCCACTGCTCTTGTCTATGGTTGATGAAGACCCTTAGATATTGTTCTAACTCCTGGTTTATCCTCTCTGTCTGCCCATCCGTTTGAGGGTGATAGGCTGTCAAGAGCTTTGTCTGGATACCCAGCAAGTTATTCAGCTCCTTCATCATTCCCACCACAAACTGCACTCTTCTGTCTGATATGATGCTTTCTGGAAGTCCATGCAACTTCCATACATGGTCTCAAAACAGCTTTGCAAGTCCCTCTGCTGACGTTTTCTCTGTTGTTGCTATAAAATGTGCCATTTTACTAAAATGGTCATATACTACCAAGATTGCATCATATCCCTGGGCCAAGGGTAGTTTGGTGATAAAATCTGCCAATATATGGCTCCATGGTTTTTCCGGGATTGCATTGGGCATTAGTTTTTCTGCTGGTGCCTTGCTTCGATTCTTGTATCTTTGACAAGCATTGCATCCATCCATGTATCTTCCCACTTCTTTCATTACTCCCAGCCACCAGTAATTCCTGCCAATCAACTCTGCTGTTTTCCATCTCCCTCCATGCCCTCCTACTGGAGTGTCATGGTGTAATTGTATTATTTCCCTTCTGAGGTCCCCCTCTGGCATGTATATTCTTTCTTCCTTTATTACTATTCCATTCTCCACTTCCCATTCTTCATCTCTTAGTGCCTTGATTCCTGCCTTTTTCAACTCTTCTACTGCTTTTACAACTTTCTCATCCCTTTCCTGTACTTTTCTGATTCTTTCTTTTAGGTTTTCTTCCTCTATTATTGTTTCAGCTTTTCTAATCCATTCTGACTTCACCAGCTTCTGATTCTTATTATCTCTTTCCACTCCTTCCTGCCAGTCTGGCCTTCTGCTTAGCCCATCCACCTTCCCTATGCTCTTTCCTGGAATGTGTTTCAACATGAAACTAAACTGTGATAGGTATAGGGCCCATCTTGCTTGTCTGCGGTTTAATTTTTGACTCGCCATAAAATACTGGAGGTTTTTGTGGTCTGTCCAGATTTCAAATTCGAGTTTCACTCCCTCCAAATAATGCCTCTATGCCTCTAGGCATCTTATTACTGCCAACATCTCTTTATCGTGAATTTTGTAATTTTGCTTGGTAGTGTTTAGCAATTTAGAGATAAAGACCACTAGCCTCCATTTGCCATCTTCACACTTCATTGACAATACTCCCCCTATCACATAATCTAAGGCATTTGCTTCTACTCTCATCTTTCTATCAATGTCTGGGATGGCCAGAATGGGTTCTGTGGTGAACACTGCCTTAAGTTCCTCAAATGCTTCCTCCTGTTTCTTCTCCCACTTCCACTTTTGCTCCTTCCTAACTAGCATGTATAGTGGTGCTGCTATCCTAGCAAAGCTCTTTATAAACCTCCTGTAGTAATTGGCAAGGCCTAGGAATTTTTGTACTTCCTTGATGTTCCTAGGTGCTGGCCAGTTCAGGACTCCCTCTACCTTTTCCTTCTGTATTTCTACTCCCTTTGGACTGATCACTACTCCCAGGAATTCTACTTCTCTTACTTTCCATTTGCATTTCTCCAGCTTCACAAACAGATCATTTTCTTCTAATCTCCTTAGTACTTTCTCCACCAACTCATCATGTCCTTCTTCTGTATCTGTAGCTACTAAAATGTTGTCGATGAAGGTCACTGTGTCCCCTTGGTTTATGAGGTCTCTGAACAGGTCATTTATCATTGCTTGGAAGGTAGCCGGGAAGTTTGTCAACCCGAAATACATGACTGTGGGTTCATACGCTCCGATATGTGTTGTGAACACTGCCTTCCATTCGTCTCCTTCCTTGATTCTGACATTATTGTATCCCCACCTCAAGTCCAATTTTGTAAACACCTTCCTCTTCCCTACTCCATCCAATATATCTGCAATGAGGGGTAAAGGGTACCTATTCTTTACTGTCCACTAGTTTAAGTGTCAATAATCCTGTACCATCCTCCGTGTGCCATCCTTTTTTGCCACAAAGTGTACCGGCGACGTTTGGGGTGACTTGGAGGGTTGGATATATCCTTTCCTCAGTTGGTCTTCCACAAATATTTGTACTTTCTCTCTTTCCTCCCTCGATAGTGAGTATACCTTTCCCTTTTTTGACATAAACCCCTCTTTTAGCCCTATGGTATGGTCCCAGGTCTTTCGCACCAGCATCCTCTCTGACTCCCTTTTTCCAAATACTTTCCTCCACTTCCAGAATCTCCTAAGTACCAGTTTCCTTAATACTTCCTCGTCCTTGTCCTTTCCTATCTTCTTTACTTTCTTCTTCTTCCCTCCTTGCTTTCTTTTTCCACATATAGGTGGACAATGTGTTATCTTCACCTCTCTCTTTTCCCAATCTATTTCTGGATTGTGGGCTGCTAGCCATGGCATTCCCAGTATCAATTCTGTCTTTTCCAAGTTGCACACGTCTATTCTTGCTCTTTCTACATGTCCTTTGAAGAACATATTGCACTCAACCTGGTGCGTTATAGCTCCCCCCACATTTGTTGTTCCATCCACATTCCTAACTAAAAGGGGTTTTTTTAGCTTTTCTATCTTAAACCCCTTTTCTTTTGCAAAGGTTGTGTCCATGAACAGACCTGTTGTACTGCTATCCAACAATGCCTTCACCACTACTCCTTCATAACTCTCCAACTTCTCTAACCCTACTTTCAGCCAGACTTCCCTCAACAGCCATAGTGTACACCGTATATCTCTTACTCTCTCAGTTGTATTGGTGGGAATCAATTTATTGCCCAGTTTTTCCAGGCACAATACACTGTATATATTATTGGAGGCCAGCTGAGAGCTCACTGTCCTCCATTTTCTTTTGCCGACTCCTGCAGTGTTTCTACTACTCTTCCCTTGTATCTTTCCCAACAATTTTTGGCTATATGGCCCCACTTTCCACACATATAGCATGTTCTATCTCTTCCCCTCCCTCTGTCTATGTCCATTGTGTTTGGGTCTCTCCTTGGACCTGTTTGAGCTCCTCCTCTATTAGTTGTATTTCTTCCTCCTCCTCCTCTGTATCCCCCTTCTATTTTCCATGTTATCTGTCCTCCCCTTCCCCCATATGACCCTCCTTCTCTTGGCTGCGCATTTTCCCCTGAGCACACCATATTCCTCCCTAGTACTCTTTTCTCTGCTCTGCTTTGCCTCTGATTCCTATCTAGCCTTACTGCTCTTTCTTGCCACTCTCCAATGGTAGTTGGTGGCTCCTCTGCTTCAGCCAACTTTCTTCTAATGGCCCTGTTCAGTCCTTGTTTAAATTCTTCGATGAGGGGTCTTCTCTCATAGCCACTCCCCCTGGCAATCTTTTTGAACTCTTGCACATATTCATTGCAGGTCCTCCCCCCTTGTTTGATTGTCCTCAACTGCTCTATTTTTCTTTCCTCCTCTGATGTCTCTCCAAAGTTGTTCCTTATTTTTGTGAACAACTGTTCCGCTAACTCTACTTCTGATTCTCCTTTTGCCAATTCATCCAACAGGTTATCCTTTCATGCTTCCACTATCCCTCCTTGCACATACAATAATACCCAGGCCACCTGGGTTGCTGCTACATCCTCTGTCATTTTCATTCTGATATACAACTAAGCCACGTTTACAAATGTGCTCACCTCCTCCATTCTTCTACTAAAGATTTGAGGTCTTGTGACCTCCACTCTGCTTCCTTGCTGCTGAAGGAGCATGGTGTTAACCTGCTGCTGTAGGGTTGCAATTATGGTGAGGAGTTGCTCCTCTCTGGTTTGGTGGGGGGGCGGATGTTGAGGGGGTTTCTTGTTGTTGGCAGAACATGTTATATGGTGGTGATGGTGGTGATGGTAAGGATGAGGGTGGGGCTGACAATTTGTATTCAGATGATTTCTGCTCCAGGGCTACTAATTAAGGTCTATGTCCAACAGGGCGCACTATCTTTACCTGTCTAGACTCCTACTGCCCTACTAACTACTGCCCTAATTGAATTTGGTATACGATTGCCTCTAAGAAGAGGACCCCTAAGCTAAGCAGCTTCCTAAAGAATAACTGCTAATCTCCTGCATGTACCGCTCACAATAGAGCACAGCACAGAGTTTATAGAAAGAAGAAGATAACAAACAATGTTCAATTGTAAGGTCAGGACTTGAACAAGGTACCTGAATTTAGTACCAAGTCTCTTCCCTCAGTCCCTAACTGACTGAGAAGTCCCCTTTACAGCTAGGGCCCACTATCCAAAAAGCTTGTGAGTGCTGTGCTCACTAGCGAGGAAGATGAGAGAATAAGTGGGTGGTGAGGCCATAAGATACGAGGTTACTGTTGGGAATCAAGTTCTTGTGTTATCGATAGGCAGTGAATGCTCTTAGTGATCACCCTAGGTGGATGTTCAAGAAGAACTTGATGGAGTTCTTCATTGGATTTCGACTACTACTTATACTACTCTTACAGTGGCTGTACTACTGCTAGTCTACAATCACATGTTCCTCTAGAACCTTCTATGGTCACATGATCTTGTTACGTGACCTTTCCTTGCATGTCCTTGTGCTATTTATATCTTGACCCCGTTGTATGCCTTGAGATTTTGGACTAAATGCTCAAAATGCATAGGAAACCTTTTCCTGTTTGGAGCTCTCATAATATCTATTTTTGCTCAAGTAAGAGTGCATCTTCTGGAGGTATATTCCACTTCTCATAGTATTTCTGTACCTTTTCCCATGTAGAACATGCTGGCCTCCTCTCCTACTGTACCTTTTGTAGCCTAGCTACATATGCTACTTCTTTCTCTCTTCTCTTCTTTCTTGCAACCTCAATATTTGGGTACTCCCACTTGTAGTGTCCCACTCTCCAACACCTAAAATATTGTACTCCCTCCTCAACCATCTCCTGTCTTCTTACTGTTATTTCTTCCTTTACTCTATATTGTATCACTCTACTTGCTATCATCTTAAATTTATTCCAGGAAATCAGTTTTCCTTTTGTTTTCTTCTTTCTATTCCTGCAGTTGTGGGCCAGGTACCCAAACCTTCTACACTCCCAACATACTCTTCCTTCTCTGTCTTCTATCTCTGCCCTTAGTTTAGTGAGAGCATACTGTTGGTTGAGCATCCCACTTATGAGAGAGTTATATTGATCTAGAGACATAATGCTATATCTCCAGAAGAGTTGGATAAGAAAATGATCTCACTAATGTTATATCTACTGGGGTACAAGATCTTCACCCAGCTAAATACCTACTGTTCTACTTACTACTGCCCTAATACTATAGTTATACTATCACCCCAAGGAGAGAATCTTTAACCTAAATGCTTTCTTAAGGATATGGCATTACTCCTCTGTGTATACAGCCCACAATGGGACTTCAACACAAGGTTTATAAAGTGAAAAAGGTACAAGTAGTCTACTGGCAATACCACTCAATTGGTAGGTCAGGTCTCAGACATAATACCTAAGCTTGGTACTGTACTTCTACTGATGGTTATTAACTGACTATTAAGTCCCCTTAAGCCTAGGGCCTGGCTATTGTCATGACTTGGCAAAATGGCTAAAGTCATTATTTACTTTACTTTACTTTACTTTACTTTTCCTTTCTGGACTTAATACACAAGGATGGAGTGCGAGAAAGTATCACATAACTAAATGTCACAGAGTCACAGGGTTATGAGTCACAGTCAGGTGATATCACATGACTAAGTGATATGGGGACCATGGGAAGATAGTGCACAGACCATGAAGTAGTCGTATAAGTAGTATAGGAAATTTAACAGGAACTCCATCGAGTTCTCCTTGTCAACTCAGACTAGGAGTAGTTCTAAGATGTCTCAGTCTAAGTCCTTACAGCTATGTTGTAGTGGTCCTAAGTTGTGTCACCTAGATACCAAGAGAGATGAGAGAGTAAGCTGGCAAGGCTCTATGATGAGTGGTGCCAATAAGAGAATTGAGTTCTAGTATAGTGACTTAGCCTGAGATGACTTAACCACACTCCTGGTCTGAGTTAACAAGAAGAACTTGATGGAGTTCTCATTCAATTCTGTATACTACTTATACATTTACTATATGGTCTGTGTGCTACTTTTCCCACACTCATCATATAACTCTATTATGTGATGTCACCTGACTTTGTGATGCATTACCCATGACATGTCATGTAATACTTTCTTGCACTCCTTCTTGTGTAGTAAGTTCAGAAAAGAAAAAAAAAGAAAAGAAAAATAAATTAATGACTTGGCCATTTTGCCAAGTCATGACAACAGTCAAGTTCTTATCCCATCAGCTTTGATTTCCTTCTCTTCGTACATTCTATCGGCATAGCCCAGGCATATGGCGTGGTCTAGTAGAGGATGAAATGGGTGCCTTACGCTCCCTAGTCT
>Ga0153992_100367_pt1 | contig 12832 bp, 16 predicted proteins | sample TSNC076MetaG_FD_104683 | JGI IMG/M metagenome (GOLD analysis project Ga0153992, IMG submission 104683) | Attine ant fungus gardens microbial communities from North Carolina, USA - TSNC076 MetaG | ecosystem: Host-associated > Fungi > Mycelium > Unclassified | place: USA: North Carolina, Lumber... | reverse complement strand
TTGAATAGAACAAAGGACTGCCCTAAGATGGTTAGGTTATCTCTATTTCAAGAACAATAGCACTCCTATATGTAGAACAATAGGTAGTGATCATGTAGTAGGCTGTTCTTGTGCACAGACCACTACAATCATGTATTTAAGAACTGTATGTCTGAGAATAAACCTCAGACTTAACAACATCTTTTGCTACTGTCTAAACTTTGCTTTTTTAAGCCTTTTGATTATTAAATCATCAACTTACAAATCAGTAAGTGGCCTTTTGTGATACTGGCCTTCTACTCAAACTATCTATCTTTCCCATTCTACTCCCTAGAACATGCTTGAGTGTAAAATCAAATCTTGATAGATACAATGTCTATCTTGCTTGTCTTCTGTTTAATTTCTATACTTTTATAAAATATTTAAGATTTTTGTGGTCTGTCCAAATCTCAAATTTTATTGTTATTCCTTCCAGGAAATGCCTCTATACCTCTAGACACCTGACTACTGCTAACATTTCTTTGTCATGGATCTTGTAATTTCTTTCTATATTGCTTAGAGATTTAGAAATGAAAGCAACTGGCCTCCACAACTCATCAGAGCACTTTATTGATAGTACTCCCCCAGTAGCATAGTTTAAAGCATTTGTTTTTACCCTAAATTCTGTCTAAATCTGGGGCTGCTAACACTAGCCTAGTTGTAAAGATCCCTTTTAGCTCATCAAATGCTTGTTGCTTCTTCTTCTTCCACTGCCACTTCACATTATTTCTTGTCAGTATGTTCATTGACCTTGCTATTTGAGCAAAGTCTTTGATAAATCTTTTATAATAGTTGGTGAGGCCTAAAAACTTTCTAACATCTTTCATATTCTTTGGCTCTGGCCAACTCAACATTCTATTCACCTTTTTTTTCTCTATTTCAATTCTATTGGATCCTATAACAATCTTTGAAAACCTAATTTTCTGCACCTTCTATACATACTTTTCTGGCTTAACATATAAGTCGTTCTCTTATAGTCTCTTCAGTACTTCTTCCACAATTTTGTCATGTCCCTTTTCTATCTTTGTTCCTACCAGTACATCATTCACAAAAGCTGCAACTTTTTCTTTATTAATCATATTTCTCAGGATTTTATTCATCATTGCCTAGAATGTAGCTAGCGAATTTGTCATTCCAAAAAACATAACTGTTGGCTCAAAGGACCCTACATGGGTTATGAATGCCCTCTTTCACTTGTCTCCTTCCTTGATTCTCATATTGTTGAACCCCCACCTAAGATCTATCTTAGTGAATATTTATTTGCTCCCCATGTTGTCTATCAAGTCCATAATTAACAGAAGTGAGTAGTTATTCTTCACTATCTGGTCGTTCAGGTTATAGTAGTCCATTATTATCCTCTTTCCTCTATCTTTTTTTTTTATGAAAAAGACTGGTAACATCTGAGAGGATTTTGATGGTCTAATGTACCCCTTTCTTAACTGATCTTCTATGAAATTCTGAACTTCTTCCCTCTTATTTCTAGATAAAGGATAGATCCTTCTTTTCTTAGGTTTAAATATCTTCTTGAGATCTATAGCATGATCCCAAATTTTCCTCATTGGCATCCTCTCTGACTCTACCTTTCCAAATACCTTTCTCTACTTTAAGAATTTCTGTGGCACCATTTTTTCAATCTTTCTATAGTTTACTTTAACTTTTTCTTCTCTTCCCCAATCTTTTTTGTTGTCTACTACCTATTTTACAATCCTTTTCCATTCTAGAGTTGCTACTCTCTTTCTTTTCTTTACTTTACTTTCTTCTTTTAGCTTCATATTCCTTCTATACAATAGTAGGTACCTTGTCATTTTCACTTCTCCTGTCTCCCAATTTATCTCTAGGTTGTGTACTTGTAACCATGGCATTTCCAGTATTACATCTGTTTTTCCCAGATTGCACACATCCATTCTCATTCTTTTTACATGACCCTTGTAGTATACATTCACTTCTACTTGATAGGTAATAGCTCCTGTACTGTTGTTTGTTCCATTGACATTCCTAACTACTATTGGTCTCTCTAATTTTTGCAGCCTGAATCCATATCTTGCTGCCATCTTACAATCCATAAACATCCCTATTACACTACTATCTAAGAGTGCTTTCACTGTTACCCCTTTATGTATATCCACTTTCTCTACCCCTATATTCAACCATACTTCTCTCAGCATTTTAAACATTTTCCTTATATCTCTCTCTGTATTCTTCCCTCCTACTACACCTTTTGGAGCTTTCATTCATATGCTACCTTGCTGTGCTTTTCTCTCTGTGGAACATGCTGCCTCTTTCCAATTCTACCATTCTCTTTTTCTTTCTACTCTGCATTCTGGGTATAAGATTCTCCTCCTTTTCCATTCTGACACCTTTCTCATAATTGCATCTCTCCTTCTACACTCTATATATTCTACTCTTATCATCTCTTCTCTTCTGGCTTCTCTTTCTCTCCAGTTCCATGCTTCTTGGCACAAGCCACACCATACATTTTTTACTTGCTTCTCAAGGAGAAATTCTTGTTCTTGATTCTTGTAGATCTACACTCCCTTACCTTCACATCCTCTACAATCCACATACATTGCCATTGTTTCCTTTGTTATCTATCTTCTCTCAAGTAAGAGTGTACCTTCTGGAGGCGCATTCTTCTCTTTACAGTACTTCTATGTCTTTTCCCATGTGGGATACACTGGTCTCCTCTCTTGTTGTGCCTTTTGTAGTCTAGCCACATGTACCATTTCTTTCTTCCTTTTTTTCTTTTTTCAACCTCAATATTTGGGCATTCCCATTTGAAATGCCTAACACCCCAATATCTAAAGCACTTTACTTCTTCTGTTATCTCTTGCCTTCTCACTTTTACCCCTTCTCTCATTCCATATTGCATCATTCTACTTGCTATTATTTCAAATTTATTTTGGAGAATCAACCTCCTCTTCTTCTCTTCCCTTTTATTCCTGCAGTTATAGACCAGATGCCCAAACCTTTTATACCCCCAACACTCTTCCTTTTCTATCTTCTATTTCTGCTTTTAGTTTGGCAAGGGCTTGCTGCTGGTTGAGCATTCCACTCATGAGAGAGTTGTATTGCTCTAGAGACATGATGCTATGTCTCCAGAGAAGTCAAATGAGAAGTGATCTTACTACTGTTATGTCTACTAGGGTACAAGATTTTCATCCAGCTAGATATTTACTGCCTTACTTACTACTTATCACAAATGGCCACTTACTGATTTGTGATTGGTTGATTTGATAATCAAAGTACTCAAAAAAGCAAAGTTAGACAAGCAGCAAAAGATATTGTTAAGTCTGAGGTTTATCCTTAGACATATAGTCCTTAAATATATGATTGTAGTAGTCTATGCACTAGGACAGCCTACCACATGATCACTACCTATTGTTCTACATATAGAAGTGCTATTGTTCTTAAAATAGAAATAACCTAACCATCTTAGGGCAGTTCTTTGTTCTATTTAAGGATAGATGGTAATTTATGGATAAAGATTAGTGTTATATACAAACATTGAGAACCTTGTATCTCCATGGAATCTTATTGCCTTGGGGTCTATTTATAGCCGAAAGAAGTGCATTGAAGAGAGCTTCACAATGGTCATTGAAGCAAATGATTATGTCAAGCAGTTCCCGAGATATCAGTAATTTAGTATCTGGTGACTTGGTGATCACTAACTGATCTACTGATAACTTGGTGAATACTGGTCGCTTTGAGACATTTTTGGTGCCATTTGAAAGGTCTTTTTAAAGACTTTTGGTGGCCATTTAGATCATTGAAATTGGTCAAGTATTCCTGGAGTTATGGTCTGAATGAAGTTTGTGACACTATTGCTCTAGTAATATGTTTATACTATTACCCCAAGGAGAGGATCCCTAACCTAAACACCTTCCTAAGGATGTGGTGTTACTCCTCTGCATATACAGCCCACAATAGGACTTGAGCACAAGGTTTCTACTAAGAATGGCACAAGTATGCTATACAATACTACTCAGTTATGAGATTAGGTCTCAGACACAATATCTGAGCTTGGTACTGTACTTCCACTGATAGTCTCTAACTGACTATCAAGTCCCCTTAAGCCTAGGGCCTGGCTATGTCATAGTGGTCCTAAGTTGTGTCATCCAAGTACCAAGGAAGATAAGAGAGTAAGAGATGGCAGGGCTCTGTGATGAGCAGTACTGATAAGGAAATTGAGTTCTAGTATAAGAACTTAGACTGTGATACCTTAGAACTACTCCTAGTTGTTATAGTTGTGCTATGGACCAGAAGTCATATACTGTATGGTTTACCACTATATCAAAAGGGCAATATTAGCAAGGCTACTTACTAATGAAAGTCTAGCTATTTATGTAGTTCTTTGAACAGGTATTTTGTTATATTTTCATATCACTATTTAGTAGTCACTTTTTGTGACACTAGTCTAAGTTGACAAGGAAAACTCAATAGAGTTCCTATTCAATTGCTGTATACTACTTATACACATTCTGTATTTACTTCTATTTATAAAGTCCTACATATCTCTTTTGAGTCATTCCCTCTTGTATGTCCACTAATTATTTAATTAAATGAAAAGAAAAAGAAAAGAAATATAAATAATAACTTAGCTGTTTTGGCTGTATTATGACAAGTTTAGAGCAACACTTAAGATAGACAAAGCTCATTACTAAGACTTGAGAGGCAAGAACAGTGAGCTGGTACTAGGCTAAAGAGATATTTCTACTAGAACAGTGCTTAGAAATAAGCATTGATCTCATCAGTACCACTCTATTTTCAGATAGGATATGTAGGTCACCACTTGGAAGGATACAGTGTGTTAAGTAAATGTTATCAGACACTCAATGGAGTAGTAGGCAGCTGACTAAGTCTAGGAGGAGACAGAATAGATAAACTAGAAAGAAAAGAAAAGGTTCTGGAAGGAAGACATCTTGAGTATGTATTATCTTTGATAGAAAGGCTCTAGAAAAAGGACATGTCATCTTAGAAATTAGAGGACTTAGAGTAAGAGAGAAATTGGGATACCACCAAAAGTAATAATAATTTCCTTTCTCATTTTATTTCATTGAGTCTCCATAATTTGTATTATTTAATATATAGTTCTAGGAGCAGATAGGATGACAACAAGAACTCATCTTGGTACATGCCTTTATCTCCACTGTCTCTGGAATCATTTAACATAGTATATTTTAAGTGATAACTTTTGGAATTAGTATAGTGTTAGAAATAGAACACAGAATATATCAAGACTTGATCTAGAACCAAGTTATAGACTCAACTTGGGTAGGCTTTGGAGAGGACAACAAGCTGGAAAAGCTTAGCTAGATACATACTTGAATTGTATCATACCTGTAAGGTTTAGTGTTGGGGGTGCAGACAAGAGGGTAACTGAGTATGGAGGATCCAGAGGGATCAACTAACTGTATTTTCCAGAGGAGCTTTTGTCATAGTATATAAAGGTTGACACCTTAGGAAGGATATACAATACAAATCTAGAATGACCTCATGCTTATTTAACACCAAATAACAATAAAACTTACATAAAGCTACATATAATTTTTGATACTCTTCTTTAATCCTCTACTTCTGTTTTATTCCCTTAAACCTTTAGTATATGATTGGGAGCTAGTACTGTGCCTTATTGTCTGTTCCAGTAAACAATTCCCTTTTGTATCCTTTTACTAGGATTGGTATAAGTACTCCACTGTTATCAATAAACAGTGAATGTCCTTAGTGATCATGTCACAAAAAAGTAATTACTAAATAGTGACATGGAGGTATAACAAAATACCTGTTCAAAGAACTACATAAATAGCTGGACTCTCATTAGCAAGTAGCCTTGCTAATGTCGCCCTTTTGGTGTAGTGGTAAACCATACAGTATATGACTACTGGTCTATAGTACAACTGTGATAGATCACCCTAGATGGATGTTCAAGAAGAACTCGATAGAGTTCTTTGTTGGGTTGGACTACTACTTATACTACTTTTATAGTAGCTATACTACTATTAGTCCATGATCACATGTTGTTCCAGAATATTCCCTGATCACCTGACCTTGTTATGTGATTTGATCTCCTTAAGTTCCCATGCTATTTATATCTTGATCCCATTATATGATTTGAGGTTTTGGATTAGATGCTCAAATGCACAAGAACTTTTTTCCTCTTTTAGGATCTCATAATATAGCTTCTCTTTCAAGTTTCCTCATCCCAAGGAATTTTTCCATCAACTCCAGTTTTCATCCCACCTCTTTTCTCTTTCTCTTTCATACCTCCTTTTTCCCCAACCATATAACAATTTTGCTGTGAACTCCCTAGGTAATTCCTAACTAAATTCCTTCTTTTTTTCTTCTAGCTCCTGTCACCTTAGTTCTTCATTCTCTTTTCTGTATATTCTCTTGAATTCTTCTACTATCTCTTTTGTATTCTCCAAGTTTTCCCTATTTTCCCAAGTATCTTCTTCCACCATATACCCCTTCTATCTTACCAGAAATTTTTCCTTTCCCCTAACTATTCTTTTGTTTAAGATTTTTTCTACCTCGAATTCCTCCTCCCCTTTAATAATAACTGGTTTTGGCAGTATCTTCTTCTGCCCCTCTATCTGTGGTTTGTAGAGTTGTACTTTACTTACATTAACTACAGGGTGTATTTTAATAGACTTAGGTAGTTCTAACTCTATTGCATTACTAGAGATAATTCCCTTGACCTTGTAGGGACCTACAAAACACTCTGTTAATTTCTCTGATCTCCTTCCTTTCATTTGCCATTTCAAGTCCTTCGTACTTAGTAGTACTAAGTCCCCTACTTTGTATTTCTCTTCCTTTCTTTACCTTCTGTTTGCAAACTTCTTTATTTCTTTCTGTGCTTTCCCTAGCGCTGCTTTTGCTTTCTCCTAGATTTTCTTCATTCTTTCTACAAATTTTCCCGCTGCTTTGTACTTTCCCTTTCTTCTCTCTTCAAATCCCATCCTTGGATCCTGACCTTAGTTTGCTTTAAATAGCAATATTTTTGTTGCTACATAAATTTTGTTATTGTATGCACATTCCACTATTTTCAGCCAGTTCGGCTACTACTCTTGTCTATGGTCGATGAAAACCCTTAGATATTGCTCTAACTCCTGGTTTATCCTTTCTGTCTGCCCATCTGTTTAAAGATAATAGGCCATTGAGAGTTTTGTCTGGATTCCCAACAAGTTATTTAACTCCTTCATCATTCCTGCCACAAACTGTGCTCCCCTATCCGATATGATGCTTTCTGGAAGTCCATGCAGTTTCCATATATGATCTCGGAACAGTTTTACAAGTCCCTCTGCTAACGTTTTCTCTGTTGTTGCTATAAAGTGTGCTATTTTACTAAAACAGTCACATACTACTAAGATTGCATTGTATCCCTGGGCTAATGGCAGTTTGGTAATAAAATCTGCTGATATATGACTCCATGGTTTTTCTGGGATTGCATTGGGCATTAGTTTCCCTACTGGTGCCTCACTCCAATTCTTGTATCTTTGACAAGTATCGCATCCGTCCATGTATCTTCCTACCTTTTTTATTACTCCTGGCCACCAATAATTCCTAGCAATCAATTCTGCTGTCTTTCATCTCCCTCCATGCCCTCCTACTGGGGTGTCATAGTGCAATCATATTATTTCCCTCCTGAGGTCCTCTTCTAGCATGTATATCCTTTCTTTCTTCATTACTATCCCATCTTCTATTTCCCATTCTTCATCTTTCAGCATCTTTATTCCTGCTTTCTTCAACTCTTCTACTGCTTTTACTACCCTCTTGTCCCCCTCCTGTGCCTTCTTGATTCTTTTTTTTAGGTTTTCCTCCTCTATTGTTGTTTTTACTCCCCTGATCCATTCTAGCTTTACTAGCTTCTAATTCTCGTTGTTTTTCTCCACTCCCTCCTGCCAGTCCAGTCTTCTGCTTAATCCATCTGCCTTTCCCATGCTCTTTCCTAGAACATATTTTAATGTAAAATTAAATTGCAATAGGTACAGGGTCCATCTTGCTTGTCTACAGTTTAATTTCTGACTTGTTATAAAATACTAGAGGTTCTTATGGTCTGTCCAGATTTCAAATTTGAGTTTTGCTCTCTCCAAATAATGCCTCCATGCTTCTAGGTACCTTATCACTGCCAGCATTTCTTTATTGTGAATTTCATAATTCCGTTCTGTGGTATTCAATAATTTAGAGATGAAGGCCACTGGTCTCTACTTGCCATCCTCACACTTTGTCGACAATACTCCCCCTGTTGCATAGTCAGAGGCATCTGCCTCTACTCTCATCTCCCTATTGATATCTGGGATAGCTAAGATAGGTTCTATAGTGAATACCATCTTAAGCCTTTCAAACACTTTCTTCTGTTCCTTTTTCTATTTCTATTTCTGCTCCTTTCTGACCAGCACATGTAGTAGTGCAGCTATTCTAGTGAAGTCCTTTATAAACCTCCTGTAGTAATTGGCGAGGTCCAGGAACTTTTGCACTTCTTTGACATTTCTAGATACCAGCTATTTCAGAACTTCTTCTACCTTCTCCTTTTGCATTTCTACTTCTTTTGAGCCAATTACCACTCCCAGAAATTCTACCTCTCTTACTTTCTATTTGCACTTCTCTGGCTTCACAAACAAATTGTTTTCCTCTAATCTCTTTAGTATTTCCTCCACCAGCTTGTCATGTCCTTCTTCCATATCTATAGCTACTAAGATGTTGTCAATGAAAGTCACCATGTCTTTTTGGTTTATGAGATCTCTGAACAGGTTGTTCATCATTGTCTGGAAAGTAGCAGAGGAGTTTGTTAACCCAAAATACATGACTGTGGGTTCGTAGGCTCCAATGTGCATTGTGAATGCTGCTTTCCATTTGTCCCCTTCCTTGATTCTGACATTATTATATCCCCATCTTAGATCCAGCTTCGTAAACATCTTTCTCTTCCCTACTCTATTCAATATATCTGCAATGAGGGGTAAGGGATATCTATTTTTTATTGTCCACTGGTTTATATGTCAATAGTCTTGTACCATTCTCCATGTGCCATTCTTTTTTGCCACAAAGTATACTGGTGATGTTTGGGGTGACTTGAAGGGTCGGATGTATTCTTTCCTTAATTGATCCTCTACAAATGTTTGTACCTCCTCCCTTTTCTCTCTCGACAGTGAATATACCTTTCCCTTTTTTGGTGTGAACCCTTCCTTCAATTCTATGGCATGGTCCCAGGCCTTTCGTACTGGTACCCTCTCCAACTCCTTTTTTCCAAATACTTTCTTCCACTTCCAAAATCTTCTGGACACCAATTTCTTTAATGTTTCTTCATCCTTATCCCTTTCCACCTTCTTTACTTCCTTTTCCTTCTCTTCTTGCTTTTTCCTTCCATATATAGGCAGGCAATGTGTCATTTTTACTTCTCCCTTTTCCCAATCTATTTCTGGATTATGGGCTGCTAGCCACAGCATTCCCAGTATCACCTCTGTTTTCCCTAAATTATATACATCCATTCTTGCTCTTTCTACATGTCCTTTGAAGAACATGTTGCACTCTACCTGGTTCATTATGGCTCCTCCTGTATTTATTGTTCCATCTATATTTCTAACTAGCAGAGGTTTCTTTAGCTTTTCCATTTTAAACCTCTTTTTCTGGACAAAGGTCATATCCATGAATAGGCCTGTTGTTCTGCTATCTAGCAGTGCTCTTACTGCTACCCCTTCATGGTTTTCCAGCTTCTCTAGCCCCACCTTCATCCAGACTTCTCTTAGTGGCCATAGAGTGCACCGTACATCTCTTACTCTCTGTCACAAACTTCATTTGGACCATAACTCCAGGAATACTTGACCAATTTCAACAATCTAAATGGCCACTGAAAGCCCTTAAAAAGACCTTTCAAACGGTACCAAAAACGTCTCAAAGCGATCAGTATTCACTGAGTTATCAGCAGATCAGTCAGTCACCAGACACTAAATCGCTGATATCTCAAGAACCGCTTAACGTAATCGTTCGCTTCAATGACCATCGTGAAGCTCTCTTCAATGCGCTTCTTTCGGCCATAAATAGATCCTGAGGTGATAAGATCCTATGGAGATACAAGGTCCTCAATGTTTGCACATGACAACTGATCTTTATCCATAGATTATCATCTGTCCTTGAATAGAACAAAGGACTGCTCTAAGATGGTTAGGTTATCTCTATTTCAAGAACAATAGCACTCCTATATGTAGAACAATAGGTAGTGATCATGTAGTAGGCTATTCTTGTGCACAGACCACCACAATCATGTATTTAAGAACTGTATGTCTGAGAATAAACCTCAGACTTAACAACATCTTTTGCTACTGTTTAAACTTTGCTTTTTTAAGCCTTTTGATTATTAAATCATCAACTTACAAATCAGTAAGTGGCCATTTGTGATACTCTCTCAGTTGTATTGGTGTAATTGATTTTATTTCCTAGCTTTTCTGGGTGCAATACACTATACAGATTATTGGAGGCTAGCCAAGAGCTCACTGTCCTCCATTTTCTTTTGCTGATTCTTGCAGCATTTCCATTACTCTTTCTTTATGTCTTTTCCAACAATTTTTGGCCATATGGCCCCACTTTCCACACACGTAGCATGTCCTGTCTCCTCCTCTTCTTTTATCTATATCTATTGCATTTGGGTCTCTTCTTGGACCCATTTGAGTTCCCTCTCTACTGAGTGTATTTCCTCCTCTGTACTCTCCTCCCATTCTCCATGTTATTTTCCCCCCTCTTCCCCCATACAATCCTCTCCCTCTAGGCTGCACATTTCCCTCTGGGTACACCACATTCCTCCCCAACATCCTCTTTTCTATTCTACTTTGCCTCTGATTTCTATCCAGTCTTACTGCTCTTTCCTGCCACTCTCCAATGGTGGTCAGCAGTTCTGCCAGCTTCCTCCTAATACTTCCATTCAACCCTCTCTTGAATTCCTTAATGAGGGGTCTTCCCTCATAGTCACTTCCCCTAGTGACCTTTTTGAATTCTTGCACATACTCGTCGCAGGTTCTCCCTTCTTGCTCAATTGTTCTCAGCTGTTCTATTTTCCTCTCTTCCTCTGATGTTTCCCCAAATTTATTCCTTATCTTTGTGAACAACTGCTCCATCATTTCCACTTCTGACTCTCTCTTTGCCAGCTTATCTAGCAAGTTATCCTTCTATACTTCTGCTATTCCTCTCTGTACATATGACAACACCCAGGCCACCTGGGTTGTTGCTGCCTCTTCTGTCATTTTTATTCTAATATATAGGTGAGCCACATTAACAAACATGCTCACCTCTTCTATCTTCCCACTGAAAACTTGAGGTCTTGCAACCTCCACTCTGCTCCCCTATTGCTGAAGGAGCATAGTGTTGACCTGCTGCTGCAGGGTCACAATCATAGCAAGAAGTTGTTCCTCTCTGGTTTGGGGGGGAGTGGGTACCAAGAGGCATTCTCCCTGTTGCTGTTGTTGTTGGTGAGACATTGGCGGTGGTGATGGTGATGGTGATGATGATGATTCCTCATAGGAGGATGAATAGTCTTCTTCATCTGTACTTATGACTGGCTACTGACTAAGAAGGGTGAAACAATATTATCTCTAAGAAGGGAATCTCTAAGCTAGACGGGCCTTTAAGAGGTTACTGTCGTTCCCCTGCATAGACCGGTCACAATGGACTGGTAGCATGAAGCTGATAGTAAAGAACTAGTATGAGCCTACTTGATATAGAGATCAGGTCTCGGGCAGGGACATGAGCTTTGTCTAGGCCATCTACCCACTGTCCCTAACTGACAGTGAAGTCCCCTTTACAGCTAGGGCCCACTATCCAAGAGGCTTGAGAGCACTGTGTTCCCTAGCGAGAAAGAGTGTGGAGTAAGTGTGGTGGGGGAAAATCACTTGTGGGGCTGGTATGAAACCAACTGTGCCCTTAAATGATTTTGAGCAGGGTTTGAGGTAAACAGTGCTTGGATGTAGTATTGAGTTCTTATGTTATCAATAAACAGTGAATGTCCTTAGTAATCACCCTAGATAGATGTTCAAGAAGAACTCAATGGAGTTCTTCATTGGGTTGGACTACTACTTATACTACTTTTACAGTGGTTGTACTACTATTAGTCCATGATCACATGCTGTTCCAGAATGTTCCCTAATCACCTGACCTTGTCACATGATTTGATCTCCTTAAGTTCCCATGCTATTTATATCTTGATCCCATTGTACAATTTGAGGTTTTGGATTAGATACTCAAATGCACAAGAACTTCTTTCCTCTTTTGGGGTCTCATAACATCTACTAGTATATTGTAATTCCCTAGTTTGTAGATTAAAGTCACTTTCCCTATATTCTTGTAGCACTCTCCCTCTGCTATATACCTTTTAAACTCCTTACTCCTAAATTTACCTCTCTTTTAGACGATATTCCACTACTCTGAAATAAATGACCACACATATGACAGGAGATTGAGGCACAGTGCACAAGCTGAGGCCAAGGTCATTCTATTCCTTTGTTATCACTACATTCCCTCCAGACCAGCTGTAAAACCATGGGACTGGAGAGCAACATCTCTTATTTCATCTAGTAGTATGTTCTACTCTCTGACTCCACTCTTTGCATCACTTTCTGGAACCTGGAGTGTACATTTATAGTATATTCACAGTAATTCCTAGTATATTTCTAGCCTTCCCACATTGCTCCCCATCTTCCTGACAGGACAATTGTGTTGATTCCAAGAATCAGGCTATTACCTAATACAGAGACATTGCCTATGCCACTTAAGAGACTTCAATTCCCAGTCAGACTGGCCTTTGCTATGGCTATCAACAAGTGTACATCAGATG
>Ga0153992_100366_pt1 | contig 12861 bp, 21 predicted proteins | sample TSNC076MetaG_FD_104683 | JGI IMG/M metagenome (GOLD analysis project Ga0153992, IMG submission 104683) | Attine ant fungus gardens microbial communities from North Carolina, USA - TSNC076 MetaG | ecosystem: Host-associated > Fungi > Mycelium > Unclassified | place: USA: North Carolina, Lumber... | reverse complement strand
GGAAGTATTAAGAAAACTGGTGCCTAGGAGATTCTGGAAGTGGAAGAAAGTATTTGGAAAAAAGGAGTCGGAAAGGATGCCAGTGCAAAAGACCTGGGACCATGCCATAGAGCTAAAAGAGGGGTTTACACCAAGAAAAGGGAAGGTATACTCACTATCGAGAGAAGAAAGAGAGGAAGTACAAAAATTTGTGGAAGACCAACTGAGAAAAGGATATATCTGACCCTCCAAGTCACCCCAAACATTGCCAGTACACTTTGTGGTGAAAAAGGATGGCACACAGAGGATGGTATAGGATTATCAACATCTAAACTAGTGGACAGTAAAAAATGGATACCCTTTACCCCTCATCACAGACATATTGGATGGAGTAGGAAAAAGGAAGGTGTTTACAAAGTTGGACTTAAGATGGGGATACAATAACATCAGGATTAAGGAAGGAGACGAATGGAAGGTGGCATTCATGATACATATTGGAGCATACGAACCCACAGTCATGTATTTTGGGTTAACAAACTCCCCCGCTACCTTCCAAGTGATGATGAATGACCTGTTCCAGGACCTCATAAACAAAGGGGACACAGCAACCTTCATCAATGACATTCTAGTAGCCACAGACACAGAGGAGGGCCACGACAAACTGGTAGAAGAAGTGTTAAAGAGATTGGAGGAGAACGACCTGTTTGTAAAGCCAGAGAAATGCAAATGGAAAGTAAGAGAGGTAGAATTTCTGGGAGTAGTGATTGGTCCAAAAGGAGTAGAAATGCAGAAGGAGAAGGTAGAAGGAGTTCTAAGCTGGCCAGCACCTAGGAATGTCAAGGAAGTGCAAAAATTTCTAGGTCTCGCTAATTACTACAGAAGGTTCATAGAGAACTTTGCTAGGATAGCAGCACCGCTACACATGCTAGTCAGGAAAGAGCAAAAGTGGAAGTGAGAGAGGGAGCAGGAGGAAGTGTTTGAGAAACTCAAGACAGTATTCACCACAGAACCCGTTCTAGCCATCCCAGACATCAATAGGGAGATGAGAGTAGAAGCTGATGCCTCAGACTACGCAACAGGGGGAGTACTGTTGACAAAGTGCAAAGATGGAAAGTGGAGACCTGTAGCCTTTATCTCTAAGTTGTTAAATGCCACAGAGCAAAACTACGAAATTCACAACAAAGAAATGCTGGCAGTTATAAGATGCCTAGAAGTATGGAGGCATTACTTGGAAGGAGCAAAACTCGAATTCAAAATCTGGACAGACCACAAAAACCTCCAGTATTTTATGATGAGTCAAAAACTGAACTGCAGACAAGCAAGATGAGCCCTATACCTATCACGGTTCAATTTTACATTAAAACATGTTCTAGGAAAGAGCATAGGGAAGGCGGATGGATTGAGCAGAAGGCCAGACTGGCAGAAGGGGGTGGAAAAAGATAACAAAGACCAAACACTGATAAAACCAGAATGGATTAGGGGAATGGAAACATTGATGCAGGAGGAAAATCTAAAAGAAAGAATCAGGAAGGCACAGGAAGGGGATGAGAAAATCATAAAAGCAGTAGAGGAGCTGAAAAAGGCAGGAATCAAGACACTGAGAGATGAAGAATGGGAAGTAGAGGATGGAATAGTAATGAAGGAAGGAAGGATATATGTGCCAGAAGAGGACCTCAGAAGGGAAATAATACAATTGCACCATGACACCCTGGTAGGAGGGCACGGAGGGAGATGGAAAATGATGGAGTTGATTGGCAGGAATTACTGGTGGCCAGGAATAATAAAAGAGGTGGGAAGATATGTGGAGGGATGCGATACTTGTCAAAGGTACAAGAACCAAAGCGAGGCACCAGCAGGAAAACTAATGCCCAACACAATCTCAGAAAAACCATGGAGTCATATATTGGCAGATTTTATCACCAAACTGCCCTTAGCCCAGAGATACGATGCAATCCTAGTAGTGTGCAATTGTTTTAGTAAAATGGCGCATTTTATAGCAACAATGGAGAAAACGTCAGCAGAGGAACTTGCAAAGCTGTTTTGGGACCATGTATGGAAGTTGCATGGGCTTCCAGAAAGCATCATATCAGACAGGGGAGTGCAGTTTGTGGCAGGAATGATAAAGGAGCTGAATAACTTGCTGGGGATCCAGACAAAACTCTCAACGGCCTACCACCCTCAAACAGATGGGCAAATGGAAAGGATAAACCAGGAGCTAGAACAGTACCTAAGAGTCTTCATTGATCATAGGCAAGAGCAGTGGCTAGATTGGTTGGGAACAGCAGAGTTCACATACAATAACAAGGTCTATGCAGCAACAAAAACATTGCTGTTCAAAGCAAATTATGGTCAAGACCCAAAGATGGGATTTGAAGGAAGAAGGAAGGGGAAGTACAAAGCAGTAGAAAAATTCATAGAAAGAATGAGGAAAATCTAGGAGGAAGTGAAAGCAGTGTTGGGGAAAGTGCAGGAGGAAATGAAGAAATTCACAAACAGAAAGAGAAGGGAGGAGGAAGAATACAGAGTAGGAGACTTAGTACTGCTAAGCACAAAGGATTTAAAGTGGCAAATGAAAGGAAGGAGATCGGAGAAACTGACCAAACACTTTGTAGGCCCCTACAAAGTAAAAGGAATCGTCTCAAGTAATGCAATAGAGTTGGAATTATCTAAATCTATTAAAATACACCCTGTAGTTAACGTAAGTAGAGTATGACTCTATAAACCACAGGTGGAGGGACAGAAGAAGATACCACCAAAACTGGTCATCATCAAGGGAGAAGAGGAGTTTGAAGTAGAGAAAATTTTAAACAAAAGAATGATTAGAGGGAAGGAAAAGTTCCTGGTGAGATGGAAAGGCTACATGGCAGAAGAAGACACCTGGGAAAATAGAGAGAACTTGGAAAATGCGAAGGAATTGGTAGAAGAATTCAAGAGGAAGTATGGGGAAGAAGTCAAAGAACTAAGATGACAGGAGCAAGAGGAAGAAGAAAAGGAGTTCAGTTGTGAATTACCTAGGGAATTCATGGCAAAACTACTGTACGGTTGGGGAAGAAAAAGATATGAAAGGGAAAGGGAGAGAAGATGGGATGAAAACTGGGATCAATGGAAAAATTCCTCAGGACAAGGAAACTTGAAGGGAGGGCCATGTTATGGAAGCCCCAAGCAGGAAAAAGTCTCCCATGCATTTGAACACTTAGTCCAAAACCTCAAAGCATACAATGGGGTTGAGATATAAATAGCAGGGGAACTTAAGAAGCCAAGTCACGTGATAAGGTCATGAGGTTGTAGAACATTCTGGAGGAACATGTGATTGTGGACTAGTAGCAGTACAGCCACTGTAAAAGTAGTATAAGTAGTAGTCCAATCCAAGAAAGAACTCCATCGAGTTCTTCTTGAACATCCACCTAGGGTGATCACTAAGGACATTCACTGTTCATTGATAACACTGTCCTACATTCTGGACACCAAATACTTCTTCTTTCCTCTTCTGATATTTTCTCCTCTACTATTGTGTCCTTTCTTCCACACTTTGTACATTTAACCTTACTTCCTGCTTTATTGTTCCTTCATTTCCATGCCTCTAGACAACTCTTGCACCATACATTCCTCAGTTTCTCTCTAGAGACAAAATACTGTTCTTGGTTTTCCTTTGTTTTGGTGCTTTTATAGTCACACCCTCCACACCCTACAAATATTACCACTTCCTACCTCATCTTCCAACCCTTCCCCTCTAGTGCTGCACTTCTTGGGGGCATACCCCATGTACTGCTATATTTCTGTGCCTTTCTCCATAAGAAGTGCATTAGTCTCTCCTCTTGTTGTGCCTTTTGTGGACTAACCACATGTGCTGCCTCCTCACTCCTTCTCCTCTCCTTCTCTACCTTTATATTTGAGCACTCCCATTTGAAATGCCCAATACCCCAACATCTGAAGTATTTAACCTCTCCTACCATCTCATTTCTTCTTGTCCTTACTTCTTCTCTTACTCCACATTGGATTACTCTGCTTGCTATCACCTCAAATTTATTTTGGGGAGTTAGTTTCCCCTTTATCTCCTCTCTATTCCTGCAGTTACAGACCAGGTGCCTGAACCTTTTACACTCCCAATACACTCTTCCTTCCCTTCTTTCTATCTCTGCCCTTAGTTTGGTGAGAGCACACCATTGGTTGAGCATCCCACTTATGAGAGAGTTATATTGTTCTAGAGACATGATACTACATCTCCAGAGAAGTCAAATAAGGAATGATCTTACTAGTATTATGTCTACTGGGGCACAAGATCTTTATCCAGCTAGACATCTACTGTCTTACTTACTACTGCCCTAGTAATATGGTTATACTATCACCCCAAGGAGAAGATCCCTAACCTAAACACCTTTCTAATTATGTAGTGTTATCCCTCTGTGTGTACAGCCTACAATGGAACTTCAGCACAAGGTTTCTACTAAGAATGGCACAAGTATGCTACACAATACCACTCAATTGTGAGGTCAGGTCTCAGACACAATACCTGAGCTTGGTACTGTGCTTCTACTGATAGTCCCTAACTGACTATCAAGTCCTCTTAAGCCTAAGGCCTGGCTATGTCATAGTGGTCCTGAGTTGTGTCACCCAGGTACCAAGGAAAATGAAAGAGTGAGCTGGCAAGGCTCTGTGATGAGCAGTGCCAATAAAGAAATCAAGTTCTGGTGTAAGAACTTAGACTGAGATACCTTAGAACCACTTCTAGTCCAAGTTGACAAGGAGAATTCAATAGAGTTCTCATTTGATTACTGTATACTACTTATACACATTCTATATTTACTTCTATTTATAAAGTCCCATGCATCTCTTTTGAGTTATTCCTTCTCACATGTCCACTGATTATTTAATTAAATGAAAAAGAAAAGAAAAGAAATATAAATAATGACTTAGCTGTTTTGACCATGTCATGATACAGTGTGAGTTTTCTTGGCCCAAACTGAAGCCTACAGTAGCTAATTTTGTGAAGTCATATAATATTTGCAGCAGAAACAAGTCCAGATAGCATAAACCTTATAGACCTTTGACACAACTTCCAATCTTTTCTTAACCTTGGGAGTCAATCTCAATGGATTTCATTGAGCAGCTCCCTCCTTCCAGAGGCTATACTGACATATTGGTAATAGTAGATCAACTGACCAAATAGGCCATTTTTGTACCCACTTACAACTCAATCAATGCCCAAACACTAGCTGATCTTTCCATCTTGCATGTATTTTCAAAACATGGTATACTCTTATATGTCATGTCTGATTGGGGCCCCAAATTCATATCATCTTTCTCAAGATCACTGGCTAGAACCTTGCAGATGAAGCTTTACTTTATCTCAGGCTACTATTCTGAAGCCAACAGTCAGTCAGAGAGAATGAACCAGACTCTCAAATAGTACTTACACATGTACTGCAACTACTAGCAAGACAATTGGTCCAAACTCTTGCTACTAGCCAAACTTGCTTTCAATAAGACAACCTTTGCCTCCACTGGGGTTTCACTATTCTTTGCTAACAAGGGCTATCATCCTTGTCTTCAGTTTCAACCAATAGCTGACTTACCATTAGTAGCAGCAAGAACTTACTCTAACAATTTGGATACAATACTAGCAAACTTGAAATAGACCCTAGTAGACTCCCAGGCACATTGTCAAACCTATGCAGATGCTCATAAATCTACTCCCCTCCAAAATTGAAGTAGGGGATCTTGTATTTGTTTTAGCTAAGTTTATTTAGATAACAAGACTATCTAGGAAATTATCAGAGTGCTGTTTAGGCCCTTTCAAGGTAACAGACAAGCCAAGTGCTCACTTCTACCAGATCAAGTTTCCTCAACATCTTTGTACTATCTATCCTGTGTTCCATATCTCTCAGCTTAAACCTGCCAGCCCCAGCCAGATTCCAAACTGTGTAAACTCACCCTTCCATCTATTAGTATTGATGATGAACTGGAATATAAGATCTCTAAGGTACTTGACTTGAAACTAGACTATTGCAGAAAACCTTCCTTCTCTACTACATTCACTGGGCAGGATATAAGGGTACTGATGAAGAATTTTCTTGGTTAAGCACCTCTGAGCTAGACCATGCAAATGATCTTGTGTATGACTTCCACATGAAATATCTACTCAAGCCTGGTCCAATTGAGTACTCTTCCTAATGTTCACTGGTACTTAAATTCATGTTAAGACCATGGGGGCATAGTCTTAAGGGAGGGGGGGTGCTGTTACACTTCCCTTGCTATCATTGTAACACTTACACTGATCAAGTCCACCTGTCTGGAACTCTCTGAAAAATTGATCTCATCTAGTTGTACTATATAGTTCTAGAGACTATTAAGTACTGATACTTTCTAGTACAATCTTAGTTTTGTTCTCAACTAAGTTACTATCCTGTCCATTTCTGACTCTATCCTTATTATCTTAGTCAATAAAACTATATCATCTGAATTACCAAGATCAAGACTTGACAATACCTCTTTTTTAGTTGATCATTTACAAAATTCTGGACTTCCTCTCTCTTGTTTTTGGACAAAGGGTAAATCCTTCCTTTTTGTGATTTAAATGTCTTCTTGAGGTCTATGGTATGATCCCAGACCTTCCTTGTTGGCATTCTCTCTGATTCTACCTTTCCAAACACTTTTTCTCACTTCAGGAATTTCCATGACACCATTTCTTCAATTTTCCTATGATCTGCTTCAACTTCTTCCTCTCTTCCCCAATCTTTCTTATTGTCTACTGCCCATCTCACAATTTTCTTTTCCTCTAGGGTAGCTACCCTCTTCCCTTTTCTTGCTTCTTTCTTCCCTTTTAGCTTTGTGTTTCTTCTACATAATGGTAGATATCTTATTATTTTAACCTCTGTTTTCCAGTTAATTTCTGGGTTATGGGCTTGTAGCCATAGTATACCTAATATAATGTCTGTTTTTCCTAAGTCATATACATCTATTTGCATTCTTTCTACATGATTTTTGTAGTACACATTTACTTCCACTTGGTGCATTATTGCTCCTGCACTGTTATTTATGCCATCTACATTTCTCACTACCACCAGTCTTTCCAATTTCTGCAGCCTGAATCCATATTTAGCTACCATTTTTTTATCCATAAATATTCCTGTTGTACCACTATCCAAGAGCACCTTTACAGTTATGCCTTTGTATATATTCACATTTTCTACTCCAATATTCAGCCATACCTCTCTCAATATTTTGAATATTCTCCTCAAGTCTCTCTGTCCACTTCCCTCTCTTACTGTACCTTTTGGAACCTCTGTCTGCATGCCGTCTTGCTGTACTTTTCCTTCTGTAGGGTATGCTGCTTCCCTCCAGTTCCACCACTCTCTTTTTCTTCCTACCCTACATTCTGGGCATAAGATCCTTCTTCTTTTCTATTCTGATACCTTTTTCACAATTGCATCCTTCCTTCCACATTCTATACACTGTACCCTTGTCATTTCTCCTCTTCTTGCTTCCCCTTCTCTCCAGTTCCATGCTTCTTGGCATGAGCTATACTACATGTTCTTTACTTGTCTTTCAAGGAGGAATCCTTGTCCTTGATTTTTGTAGGTTTGTACTCTCTTGCCTTTATATCCTCCACAATCCACATATGTTACCACCATCTCTTCTGTGATCCATCCCCTTTTAAGTAGGAGTACACTCTCTGGAGGTGTAGTGACTTAGTCTGAGATGACTTAATCACACTCCAAGTCCAAGTTGACAAGAAGAACTCAATAGAGTCCTCATTTGATTGTTGTATACTACTTATACATATTCTGTGTTTACTTCTATTTATAAAGTCCCATACATCTCCTTTGAGTTATTCCTTCTCATGTGTCCATTGATTTCCTAATTAAATGAAAAGAAAAATAAAAGAAATATAAACAATAACTTAGCTGTTTGGCTAAGTCATGATACTACCCCCCTCTCAAGGTTCCTCATCCCAAGGATTTTTACAGCTCATAATAGGGATCACAAATGTTCCCCATTTTGTTGTCATCTTCTTCTGTCCACTCCTTTATTCCTAAGTCTCCCTATTTGATTTCCTCCTCCTTCTCCTTTACTGTTTCCATTGTTCTTTACCCCCTTGCTCTTCCTCCTTTCTATCTCCTCCAATTCCTTTCTAATCTTGCCCAGTATTCCTCATCATACTTCTTATCTGACCATCCAAATAATTTTCTTGCTATAAACCTTCCTGGTAATTCTCTTCTCCTGAAGGTCCCTTCTTCTCTTTCTTGTTTTCTAATATCTTCCATGTCTCTTCTGTACTCCTTTTCAAACTTCTCTATTGTCTCCTTTGCATTTCCCAGGTTTTTCTTTTCTTTCTAAATATCTGACTCCACTGTAAACCCCTTCCATCATACCAGATACTTATTCTTCTCTCTAATCTGTTGCTTATTCAATATTTTCTCAACCTCCTATTTCTCTTCTCTCTTGATTACAACTGGAGCTGGTTGCTCCTTCCTCTGCCCTTCTACTTGCCCTATGTATCTATGTATCCTACTGACATTTACTACTGGATGTATCCTGATTGTACTAGGTAATTCTAATTCAACTACATTTGCTGATACAATTTTCTTTACTTTATAAGGGCCTACAAACCTTTCTATCAACTTTTCCATCCTTCTCCCAACCATTTGATATTTTAGATCTTTGGTGCTGAGCATCACCAAGTCCCCTACTTTATACTCATTGACTTCTTCTCTCCTTCTATCTGTGTATTTCTTCATCTCCTCCTATGCCTTTCCTAGTGCTGTCTTAGCTTTCTTCTGAATCTCTTTCATCTTTGTTACAAATTTCCCTGCTCCTTCATATTTCCCCTTCTTTATTACTTTGAACCCTATCCTAGGATCTTGCCTATAGTTTGCTTTGAAGGGCAATGTCTTTGTACTAGAATGTGCTTTATTGTTGTATGCAAACTCTGCTGTCCCTAACCAGTCCAGCTATTGTTCTTGCCTATAGTCAATGAGCATTCTTAAGTACTGTTCTAACTCCTGGTTGACCCTTTTTGTCTGCCCATCTGTTTGAGGGTAGAATGTTGTTAATATCTTGCTTTTGATCCCTAACATCCTGTTTAGCTCTCTTATTAACCCTGTTATGAACTGGAGTCCCCTATCTGAGATAATACTTTTGGGTAGCCCATGCAACTTCCATATATTATCTCTAAACAACCTAGCTAAACCTTCTGCTGACGTTCTTTCCATGGTAGGAGTAAAATAGACTATTTTTATTAATCTGTCTACTATCACTAAGATTAAGTCATATCCCTGTGCTAATGGCAGTTTATTGATGAAATCTGCTGATATATGTGTCCAAGATTTCTCAGGTATCAAATTGGGCATTAATTTGCCTGCTGGTTATTCTATGTGGTTTTTGTTTCTCTAGCAAGAGTCATACCCTTCCACATATTGTTTCACCTCCTTCATTACTCCTGGCCACCAGAAATTCCTAGTGACCAATTCTACTGTCTTCTACTACACTCTGTGTTCTCCTACTGGCATGTCATAGTGTAATCTAATGATTTTTGCCCTCAGCTTATCATCTTTAGGTACATAGACCTTCCCTTCTTTGTACATGATACTATCTACTTCTCACCACTCCTTATCTCTCAGCATTTTTATCCCTGCTTGCTTCATTTCTTCAACTGTCTTTACTACTTCATTGTTTTTTACTCTTGACTGCCTTGCTTTTTCTAGTAGGTCCACTTCTTCTATGATTATCTCTACTTCTTTAGTCTTTTGTACTTCTAGCTATTCTAGCTTAACCAATGTTTCATCCTCATTATCTCTTTCCACTCCAACCTCCCAATCTGGCCTCCTACTCAGGCTATCTGCCTTTCTCATCTTGCTCCCCAGAACATGTTTGAGTGTAAAGTCAAATCTAGATAGGTATAGAGCCCATCTTGCTTGCCTCCTATTTAACTTCTGCACCTTCATGAAATATTCAAGATTTTTGTGGTCTGTCCAAATCTCAAATTTTGTAGTTGTTCCTTCCAGAAAGTGCTTCTATGCTTCCAAGCATCTAACTACTGCCAACATTTCTTTGTCATATATCTCATAGTTCCTTTCTATATTACTTAGAGATTTTGAAATGAAAGAAACTGGTCTCTACATCCCATCAGAGCACTTTACTGATAATACTCCTCCAGTAGTGTAATTTGAAGCATTTGTTTCTACTCTAAACTCCTTGTCTAAGTCTGGAGCTGCTAGTACTGATCTGGTTATAAAGATCCTTTTAAGCTCATCAAATGTCTGCTGTTGCTCTCTTCCCCATTGCTACTTTATATCTTTTCTAGTCAGCACATTCATTGGCTTTGCTACCCAAGCAAAATCTTTGATAAACCTCCTATAGTAGTTTACGAGACCCAAAAATTTTCTAATATCTTTTATATTCTTTGGCTCTGGCCAACTTAGCACTTTGTCCACCTTTTTCTTTTCCATTTCTATTTGATTGGGTCCTATAATAACCTCTAGGAATCTGACCTTCCTTACTTTCTACACACACTTCTCTGGTTTGATGTATAAGTTATTTTCTTCTAGCCTTTTCAACACCTATTCTACTATTTTATTGTACCCTTCCTCTGTCTCTGTCCCTACCAACATATTATCCACAAAGGCTGCCACTTTCCCTTCATTGATTATATCTCTCAGGATTTTGTTCATCATTGTCTAGAATGTAGCTAGTGAATTTATCATCCCAAAGAACATAACCATCAGTTCAAAGGACCCCACATGTGTTATGAACACTCCCTTCTACTCATCTTCCTCTTTTATCCTTATATTGTTGAAACCCCACTGCAAGTCCATTTTAGTGAATACTCTTTTACTCCCTATGTTATCTATTAAATCCATAATCAATAGCAGCAGGTAGTTGTTCTTTACTGTTTGATCATTTAAACTACAGTAGTCCATCACCATCCTTTTACTCCTATCCTTCTTGCCTACAAAGAATACTGGCAATGTCTGAGGGGATTTCAATAGTCTAATATACCCCTTTCTTAGTTGGTTGTTTACAAAATTCTGAACTTCTTCCCTTTCATCTTTGGATAAAGGATAAATTCTTTCTTTTCATGGTTTAAACATCTCCTTGAGATCTATGGTATAATTCCAAATTTTTCTCATTGGCATTCTCTCCAATTCCACCTTCCCAAACACTTTTCTCCACTTTAGGAATTTTCTTGGGACTATCTCCTCAATCTTTCTATGGTCTGCTTTAATTTCCTCTTCTTTCCCCCAATCTTCCTTATCATCTATTGCCCATCTTACTATCTTCTCCTCTTCTAGTGTCACTACTCTTTTTCCTTTCTTTACTTTCTGTCCTTCTTCCCCTTTCATATTTCTTCCACATAATGGTAGACATCTGGTCATCTTGACTTCTCCTGTTTCCCAATTAATTTCTAGGTTGTATGCTTGCAACCACAGCATCCCCAGTATAATGTCTGTTCCCCCCAAATTGCACACATCCATTCTCATCCTTTCTACATGGCTTTTGTAATATGTGTTCACTTCTACTTGGTGTGTAATAGCCCTTCCACTGTTATTTGTCCTATCTATATTTCTGACCATTACTGGTCTTTCTAGCTTCTGCAACCTAAATCTATACTTTGCTGCTATCTTCCTGTCCATGAACATCCCTGTCACACCACTATCCAGGAGTGCTTTTACTGTTATGCCCTCATATGTATCTACCTTCTCTACTCTTATATTTAACCATACTTCTCTTAGTATTTTGAATGTTCTCCTGATGTCTCTTTGCTTGTTCTTCCCTTTTACTATGCTTTTTGGAACTCCTGTCTGCATGCTGTCCTGCTGTACTTCTTCCTGTTTAGGGTACATTGCTACTCTCCAATCCTACTATGGCTGTTTTTTTCCTGTTCTACATTCTGGGCACAGAATCCTCTCTCTATTCTTCTTTGATACCCCTGCTACCATATCTCTTTATCTATATTGAGTACACTTTACTTTAACTGCTCCTTTTTTTTCACCAAATTTTCTCTCCACCTCTACACTTCAAGACATTGGCTACACCAAATATTCTTCAGCTGTTCTCCAGAGACAAAACCCTGTCCCTGGTTCTCTTGTGTTTTGGTGCCTTTGTACTTGCACCCCCTGCACTCCACGAGTGTTACCACCTCCCACCTTGTCTTCCATCCTTGCTCTTCTAGAGCTGCACTTCTTGGGGGCATACCTCTCTCACCACAATACTCCTGTACCTTTCTCCATAAGGAGCATGCTGGCCTCTCCTCTTGCTGCACCTTTTGCAGACTAACTGTACATGCTGCTTCCTTACTTCTTCTCCTTTCCTTCTCAACTTCAATATTTGGACACTTCCACTTGTAGTGCCCCACTCCCTAACATCTAAAACATTGTATTTCTTTCTCTACTATCTCCTGTTTCCTCACTTTCACTTTTTCTCTTACTCCATACTGCATCACCCTACTTACTATCACCTCAAATCTACTCTGGGGAATTGGTTTCCCCTTTGTCTCCTTCTTCTTATTCCTGCAGTTACAGGCCAGGTGTCTGAACTTTCTACATTTCCAACATATTCTTCCTTCCCTTCCTTCTATTTCTGCCCTTAGTTTAGTGAGAGTCTGCTGTTGATTGAGCATGCTGCTCATAAGAGAGTTATATTGCTCTAGAGACATAGTGTTAAGTCTCTAGAGTGTTATGAGAGCCCCAAAATGGAAATAGTTTCCTATGCATTCAAACACCTAATCCACAACCTCAAATCATACAATGGGGTTAAGATATAAATAGCAGGGGACTTAATCCTATCACATGACAAGTCAGGTGATTATAGAACATTCTGGAAAGGACATGTAATTGTGGGACTGTAAAGTACAGCCACTGTAATTGTAGTATACATAGGACT
>Ga0153992_100355_pt1 | contig 13115 bp, 5 predicted proteins | sample TSNC076MetaG_FD_104683 | JGI IMG/M metagenome (GOLD analysis project Ga0153992, IMG submission 104683) | Attine ant fungus gardens microbial communities from North Carolina, USA - TSNC076 MetaG | ecosystem: Host-associated > Fungi > Mycelium > Unclassified | place: USA: North Carolina, Lumber... | reverse complement strand
TTAAATTCTTCGATGAGGGGCCTTCTCTTATAGCCACTTCCTCTGGCAATCTTTTTGAATTCCTACATGTATTTGTCGCAGGTTCTCCCTCCTTACTCAATCGTCCTTAGTTGCTCTATCTTTCTCTCCTCCTCCGATGTCTCCCCAAAGTTATCCCTTATTTTTGTAAATAGCTGCTCCGCTGATTCTACCTCTGACTCTCCCTTGGCCAACTTATCCAACAGATTATCCTTCCATGCCTTTGCTATTCCCCCTTGCACGTATGACAATACCCAGGCCACCTGGGTTGCTGCTGCTTCCTCCGTCATCTTCATTCTAATGTATAGATGAGCCGCGTTAATGAACGTACTCACCTCTTCTATCCTTCCACTGAAAACTTGAGGTCTTGCAACCTTCACTCTGCTCCCTTGCTGTTGGAGGAGTATGGTATTGACCTGCTGCTGCAGGGTTGCGATCATAGTGAGGAGTTGCTCCTCTTTGGTTTGGGGGGGGGCAGGTGCTGAAGGGTATTTCCCCTGTTGCTGTTGTTGTTGGCGAGATATTGGTGATGGTGATGGTGATGTTGATGTTAATGTTTCCTTATAGGAGGACGAGTGGTCTTCTTTGTCTGTACTTATGGCTGACTACTGACTAAGAAGGATGAAACAATACTATCTCTAAGAAGGGAATCTCTAAGCTAGGCAGGCTTTTAAGAGATTTTCCATCATTCCCCTGTGTAAACTGATCATAATGGATTGGTAGTACGGAGCTGATAGCAAAGAACTAATTATGAACCCACTCAATATAGAGGTTAGGTCTCAGGCAGGGATACGAGCTTTGTCTAGGCCATCTACCCACTGTCCCTAACTGACAGTGAAGTCCCCTTTACAGCTAGGGCCCGCTATCCAAGAGGCTTGAGAGCACTGTGCTCTCTAGTGAGGAAGGGTGTGGAGTAAGTGTGGTGGGAAAAATCACTTGTGGAGCCAGTATAAAGCCAACTGCGCCTTTAAGTGATTTTGAGCAGGGTTCAAGGTAAACAGTGCTTGGATGTGGTATTGAGTTCTTATGTTATCAATGGACAGTGAATGTCCTTAGTGATCACCCTAGGTGAATGTTCAAGAAGAACTCAATAGAGTTCTTTGTTGGATTGCAGCCCTACTTATACTACTACTACAGTGGCTGTACCCTAGAGTCCCATGATCACATGTTCTTTCCAAAATATTCTATGATCACCTGACCTTGTCATGTGATTTGACTTACTAAGTCCCTACCCTATTTATATCCTTACTCCATTGTATACTTTGAGGTTTTGGATTAAGTGTTTAAATGCGTGGGAAACATTTTCCTGTTTGGGGCTCTTATAACATGACTGTAGACTAATAGTAGTACAGCCACTGTAAAAATAGTATAAGTAGTAGTTCAATCCAATGAAGAACCCCATTGAGTTCTTCTTGAACATCTATCTAGAGTGATCACTAAGGACATTCACTGCCTATTGATAATAAGAAGACCCTAGAACTTATCTCCCAAAACTACTAGTAATCTTAGATATTGAGGTATATAGGACAGTATATGAGTATCTATGATCTTGTTTCTAGACCAAACCAGCAAGATCTCTTTCAATGGAAGAGCTCCATCTACTGCAAATCCTGGTAGAATAGTGGAATACCCTTAGCATAAACTTTGTGGTTGAACTTCCTGCCTCTTCTGGATTCAATACCATAATAATGGTAATAGACTTGGCATCAAAAAGAGCTTATTTTCTTCTGATACATACAATAGTAACTATAGAAGAGATAGTAGGGCTCTTCCTCTACTATGTTTGAAAACTACATAAACTCCCTTAGAGAGTTGTTTTGGACCAGAGCCCCCAGTTTATAGCCTTCTTTACTAGAGAGCTCTATTGATTACTTGGAATCAAACTAGCCTCTTTTACTATGTAGTATCTATAGATGGACAGACAAATAGAACATATAAATCAGAAACTGGATCAATATCTATGAGTCTTTGTAAATAAGAGGCAGTGGAGTTCTAGCATAACAACTATATTCACTCCTCTACCCAACAAACACTGTTCCTGTTGGACACCAGACAAGTCCCTTATATAGGCTTTGAACCTAGACAACTCTCCTCCTGCCTAGAAACAGTAAACAAGTTTACAGATTGGATGAAGGTAGCAGCTGAAAAGGCAAAGTCAGCAATATACAAGGTCCAGAAAGATATAGCAAGGTACTACAACCAAAGAAGGTCTCTGGTCTCTGTATTTAAACCTAGCAATAGAGTATTCCTAGATGCCTTTAACATTTGTACTATCTAGCCATCCATAAAACTGTTGTATTGAAAACTAGGTCCATTTACAGTAGAAAGGCAAGTGGAACTTATGGCATACTATCTAAAGCTACCATATTCCATAAAGTAACTCTATCTAGTCTTTAATGTAGTGAAACTGACAGCCATCCCTAAAAATTCCATACTCAGTTAAAGAGCAGAGCCTCCACCACCCTTTATAGTCATTGACAGAAAGGAAGAGTGGAAGATAGGAGAAATTCTTGACAGCCACTAGCACTGGAGATATTTCCAATATCTTATTAAATAGAAGGAATATGGTTACAAATACAACTTCTAGGAGCTTATCTCTAAAGTTTCTGTACCTGACCTTGTAGTGGACTTCCACTGCAAATACCTAGAAGCTTCCAGATACATCTGCTGGACTGAGTTTGATATAATCTTTCTACTCCAGACCCATTACTTCAAGACACAACAATCTTAGAGATGGGGTAAATGTAAGAGAACTACACTAAGTTGCATTCCTAATACACTAGTAGTAGTCCACCAGAGTAACTCTATACTAATTAAATAATAATTACATAATATTTAATTAGTTGTCTACTTCTACATTCCTAACCCTAACCCTTAGAATATTCTGTAGCTAGAGAAACTTGTATATATAGTATAGAGTACTCTTCTAGGAGCTTCATCCTATTCTCTGAGGATTCTCCTTAAAGGTAAGTTGTAATATACTCTGGAGTATATTTATAATTTGAGGATTTTTCTGGAAGTTCTGCTCTGATCACTCTTATACTTTTTATTCTTTTTAGTCATAAAATGGACTGGAGATGTCTATGATGACTTTGATGGTCAGATGTATTCTTTATATAGCTGATCCTCTACAAATGCCTGCATTTCCTCTTGTACTTTCCTTAACAATATATATACTTTTTTCTTTTTTGGCACAAATCTCTTTTTTAACTCAATTGCATGATCCCAGGCCTTTTGCACTGGTATTCACTCTGACTCTGCTTTTCCAAATACTTTCTTTTACCTCTAAAATCTTTTTAGTACTAATTCTTTTACAACTTCTTTATTGTTATGCTATAAGCAAATTTTACATAAAAAGTAACATTTAATATACTTTATACTAATAGATTCATAAAGAAAATTTGCTCTAGAACCCATTATATATATATCTTTAGGCAAAAGTAAAATTGATAACTAGTTTAGAACAATACTTAAGATAGACAAAGCTCACTACTAAGACTTGAGAGACAAGAATAGTAAGCTAGTACTAGGCTAAAGAGATATTTCTACTAGAACTACAATCTAGAACCACTTGTGGATAACTACAGTTTGATATGGCAGTAGAGTCTCTAGTTTATATTAAAAGATCAAAAAGAACAGACTTAAAACTAGGGATGGTGCTTAGAAATAAGCATTGATCTTATCAGTACTACTCTATTTTTAGATAGAATATGTAGGTTGCCACTTGGGAGGGCACTATGTATCAAGTAGATATTATTAGATACCTGATGGAGTAGTAGACAGCTAACTAAGTCTAGGAGAAGACAGAATAGATAAACTAGAAAGGGAGGAGAAGAAAGGTACCTCAAGTATATATTATCTTTGATAGAAAGGCTCTAGAAGAGGGATGTGTTATTTTAGAAATTAGAGAACTTGGCACAAGAGAAAAATTAGAATACCACCAAAAGTAGTAATAATTTCCTTTATTGTTTTATTTCATTGAGTTTCTATAATTTGTATCAATTAATATAGTTTCAGGAGCAGATAGAATGGCAACAGAAACTCATCTTGGTATATGCCTCTATCTCTACTGCTTCTGGAATTATTTAATACAGTATATCTTGAGTGATAACTTTTGGAATTAGTATAGTGTCAGAAACAGAATACAGAATATACCAAGACTCAATCCAGAACCAAGTTGCAAACTTACCTCAGGCAAGCTTCAGAGAGAACAGCAAGCTGGAAAAGCTCAGCTAGATGTACACTTGGATTGTATCACACCTATAAGGTTTGGTATTGGGAATGCAGACAAGAGAGCAACTGAATGTGGAGGGTCCAAAGAGATTAACTAACTGTATTTTCTAGAGGAGCTTTTGTTATGGTGTATAAAGGTTGACATCTTAGAGAGAATATACAATATAGATCTAAAATAACCTCATACTTGTTTTAAACCAAATAATTATAAAACTTATATAAAACTGTATATAACTTCTGATACCCTTTTTTATTTCTCTACTTCTGCTTCATCCCCTTAAACCTTTAGCATATAATTGGAAGCTGGTACTATACCTTATTGTCTGTTTTAGTATATAATTTTCTTTTGTGTTCTTTTATTGTTTAGCTTTTTTTTCTTTCTCACTTGCTTCTTTCCTTTGCTTTTTTCTATTTTCTGGTTTCTTCTACACAAGGGTAGATACCTTGTTATTTTCACCTTCATTTTTTTCCAGTCAATTTTGGAGTTGTGTATTACCAGCTATAGTATCCCTAAGATTACCTCTATCCTTCCCAAGTCATATACATCTATCTTTACTCATTCTATATGTCCCTTGTAATACAAGTTATATTCTATCTCATGTATTACCATTCCTCCACTATTGTTTGTTCTATCTATATTTCTGATCTGGATTAGCCTTGCCAATTTCTTCTTCTTAAATTCCTATTTCTTTACAAACCTTTTATTTGCAAATAACTCTGTTGCTCTACTATTCAATAATACTTTAACAAATATCCCTTCATAAGTATCTATTTTCTCTACCCCTACTTGTATCCATACTTTTCTTAGTAGTTTTATTATTCTTTTTACATTTTTTACTCTCTCAATATTTTGGGTACTTGATCTATTGTCTAATTTTATACATTTCAAAACATTATACTTATTATAAAAGGGCAGCTGGAAGCTTATTAACCTCTGTTCTCTTTGATGACTTGCCTCTCTGATTAATTCTTCTTTCCTTTTTAACTTCTTGCCTTCTACTCCTATAATCTCAAGCTATATACTTGAATCTCCTATAGTTGAAGCAAATTCAATATCCTTTTCTTTTTGCTTTTTTATCTACTGTCATTGGTCCTGGTCTAGTTTCTGTTTTCCTATACTGGTTTTCTCTATTCTAATATTCTCCCTTCTGATTCTGACCCCCTGTTCTCTATATAATCTGTTTCTTCCTTCCTTTATATGATCCTCTACCAAATCCTTCTCTCTACTGTATATTTTCCTGTAGATGTACCACTATCACACCAGGCAGTCTTTTTAGGCAAAATACATGACATTTGTTGAGAAAATTACACTATACTTAGCTCAAGCAGCAAAAGTAACTCTCTGATTATAACCACTAGATCTTTAGCTGTAAAAGGAATACTCAGAGACATTGTCTAATAAGCTAGATAAGAGTTCCAGAAGCTAGTGTGATATTTAAGTAAAGATAGATCTATCTATATAGGCTGTTATATATACTACAACAGATGGTCTGTGTGTAATCACATAAATACTAACCAATAATATCACAATGTCTTTATATAGTTAAACAGGTATTACCATGACACTGTATGGTTAATTGAAGTAGAGCCTACATAAGAACATAGGAGTTCTAGGCAGTGCTGCTGTATTAACAGTAAGCCAGGCTGCTAGACTAGTTTGAAAAGAGTAGTGTTACAGTATGAGATAAATGTGTACCTTTGAGATCTACAATTAACTGGAGCTTGCTTAAAAGAATACTAAAAATACTATATTTCTCTAGTTTCTACTATACCTTTGACTATTTATTATTGTTTATAAGCTCTTTCTCTTTTAATTTATCTCCTCTATACCTACTTGTTTACACACAACTATGAAACAGTTTGGAGATTCTGTCTCTCTAACCTATCATCTCACTCTTGTATTTTCTTTTATTTCCATTACCATATTTCTTCCCAATATCCTTTTTTCCACTCTACTCTGCCTCTGATTCCTATCTAATCTCACTGACCTTTCTTGCCACTCCTCTATTGTACTAGGGAAATTTTTTGCTTCTGCTAGCTTTCTTCTGATTGCTCTGTTCAACTTCCTTTTGAACTCCTCTATAAAGGACCATTCTTCATAGCTACTTTCTTATACCACCTTCTTAAACTCCTGGACATACTCATTATAGGTTTTCTCCCTCTGCTCAATTGTTCTCAGTTATTCTATCTTTTGTTTCTCCTTTGCTATCTTTTTAAATTTATTTCTCATTTTTGTGAATAACTTCTCCATTGTCTTTACCCCTAACTCCCCCTTTGATAGTTCATTTAACAAGTTGTCCTTCCATACCTCTGCTACTCCTTCCTATATATAAGACAGCATCTAGGCTATTTTTATTATCTTTAGTTCTTCTATCATTTTCATACTCAAATATAATCAAGCTACATTAATAAATATACTTACTTTTTCTATTTTTCCCCCAAATAGAGGAAACTTTGCTATTTCCACTCTACTTCCTTTTTACTAATGTAATAATGTATTCATCTACTATTATAGACCAGTAATGAGAGTAAGCAATTGCTCTTCTTAGGATGGGATAGAAGCATATAGTTCCTTAGGTTGTTGTTGTTAAGACATGGATGACAATGGCAATGGCAATACTTTCTTTTTTTCTAAGAATATATAAATCTCTTGGTCAAATAGTCTACTTCTAGCTACCAAGGGTAAAACAACTATTGTCCCTAAGAAAAAAACCTCTACTCTAAATGGGGCTTTTAGAGCTTTTGTTATGGAATTACATTAGAACTATAACTATTATCAGCCCTGGACTGATAATGAATAGATAGTAGAAAAGATAATAACAATAAAAGATAAAAAAGACAAAAATAATGCAATGAATAATATATTAGTATATCAAGATTAGGTTAGACTTTAGACTTGACTAGACTAATTATAGACATTGGACTGCAGGAGAAATATTGGATAAACCTTGGGATAATTATAGACAAATTTTATAATAGTTATAAACTTTAGAATAAATAGGGAAATCTTAGACTAATCTATTTATAGACTCTGACTCAACTAGTTACTCACTGTTACTTACTAGTACTTAGGATAGTAGTTTCTGTGATGTTACTAGTTAGGATAAATACAATCTAGAAAGAGAAAGAAACAGCAAGTTTTCTTTTTCTGTGGTTCATCTAAAAACCTACTTTTCTTGGAACTCTATATTCTCTCTAGTCTTAGGACTAACTTGTGAAGTATGATTCAAAGTCTCAATATTCATTCTTTTGATATAACTCTTCTAAAAACCTTAACTGGACCCTTTATAGAGAAACAAAGAGATATTAAGTCTTAATATAGACTTAAGGTTAAAATGTATATTCACTCTTGTGGTCTAGAGTCTTAACAGCTTTACTATTATTCCTCTATATAGACAAATGACAATGCATTTGTAATATGGAACAAATAGTGAAAAGAGAGTATATAACAACACTAGAAAGCAAGATTAGGTCTTAAAGTGAGAACACTGGTATTGTCCAAGTTCTTTACCTATAGTCCCTAACTGACTACAAAGTTCCCTTTATGTCTGAGACCCAGCTTTTAAAAAGCTTATGAGCACTATGCTTATTAGTGAGAATGATAATGAGAGTAAGTGTTGGCAAGGCCTCAAGATAAGAGGTTACCTAGAGTTATCAAGTTCTAATACTAAGATATAGACTTAGGACTAAAGCTCTAACCTCAACCAGTAACAATTAAAAGGGAAAAACTTAATAGAGTTCTCTATTGGATTTTTACTAATACTTATACAAATATCCTATAGTCTGTATACTTACTTCCCATAGTCACAAGACTATGACTAATAACTATATAGATCTTATATAATATTGTTCTACACTATTTATATCTTTTCTACATTATATTTCTGGAGATTCTCCATCAAGTTGATAAATATATAGAAAATGTTTTTCTTCTTTGGAACTAACTCATAACAATAGAAACTCCATTGAGTTCTTTTTGTTAACTTGGACTTGGAGTATAATTAGGTCATCTTAGGCTAAGTTACTACAATTTTACTAGTTTTTTATAATATTGTTAGATAGTTATCTATTGATAGTGAGCTCCTAGGAGGTAGTAGAGTAAAGGTTAGTGCATAGTGATTATCACAAATGACCACTTACTGATTTGTGATTTGCTGATTTGGTAATCAAAAGACTCAAAAAAGTGAAGTTAAACAAGCAGCAAAAGATGTTGTTAAGTTTGAGGTTTATCTTCAGACATAGAGTTCTTAGGTGGTTTGTACACCAGAATAGTCTATCACATGATTACTACCTATTGTTCTACATATAGGAGTGCTATTGTTCTTGAAATAGAGATAACCTAACCATCTTAGAGCAGTCCTTTGTTCTATTCAAGGACAAATGATAATCTATAGGTAATAGATTATATAAGAGTAACTGGAGCAGAGTAACTCCAGGAGAAACCTTAGTTTATAAATATACTCCAGAGTACATTACAACTCACCTTTAGAAAAAACCTCAAAGAATAGAATGAGGCTCCTAGAAGATAATCTACACTATATATACTAGTTCTCTAGTTATAAATATTTCAGCTGTCAGGGATAAAAGTTTAGGAGGAGGCAACTAATTAAACCTGGAGTAACTGTTATTTAATTAGTTATCAAAGTTACTCTGGCTTATTATTACTAGTGTATTAGGAGTAGACTTTGGTATAGTTCTCTTATAGATCAATATCATATACAAGTATTAAGGACCCTATATCTCTATGGGATCTTATTGTCTCAGGGTTTATTTATAGCCAAAAGAAGTGCATTCAAGAGAGCTTCACAATAAACATTGAAAAAAACAATTATGTCAAGTGGTTCCTAAGATATCAGCAATTTAGTATTCAGTGATTTAATGATCACTAACTGATCTGCTAATAGCTCAGTGAATACTAATTGCTTTGAGACATTTTTGGTATTTCTGAAAAGATCTTCTTAAGAGCTTTCCATAGCTACTGAGATTATTAAAATCAGTTGAGTATTTCTAGAGTTATGGTTTGAATGAAGTTTGTAATAGGAACATGGGCTATATGTTGTAGTTAAGCACAAAAGTGAATAGTAGTGGGTCTATAGTATAAGTAGTATGGATACTTGCTATCAAATAGAAGGAGATAGTAGTATGGGAATGGTTAAAAATATACTGGAAATTACTGTGAATGTAAGAGGATCCTACCAACACCACCCCTAGAACACTAGACTTAGATCCTAGAACAACTCTATGCTTAATTAAATATTACTATGTAATATTTAATTCTCTTAGTTCAACTTGGCAATTTTTGACTCTACTAGATAGGACTGTAGGATCAGGGACAAACAGACTATAACAGTATATATTGTAGAGTATATTCCTAGAAGCTTTATCCTAAACTTTAAGTGTTACAAACTTCATTTGGACCATAACTCTGGGAATACCTAACTGATTTTGATGATCTAAATGGCTACTAAAAGCCCTTAAGGAGACCTTTCAAATAGTACCAAAAACATCTCAAAGCAATCAGTATTCACTGATTTATTAGTAGATCAGTCAGCGATCACCAAGTCACTACATACTAAATTGTTGATATTTCAGAAACTGCTTAACATAATTGTTTGCTTCAATAACCATTGTAATGCTCTCTTTAATGCACTTCTTTTAGCTATAAATAGACCCCAAGGCAATAAGATCCTATGGAGATACAAGGTTCTCAATGTTTGTATATGACACTGATCTTTACCTATAGATTATCATCTGTTCTTGAATAGAACAAAGAACTACTCTAAGATAGTTAGGTTATCTCTATTTCAAGAACAATAGCACTCCTATATGTAGAACAATAGGTAGTGATCATATAGTAGGCTGTTCTTGTGCACAGACCACCACAATCATATATTTAAGGACTCTATGTCTAAAGATAAACCTTAGACTTAACAACATCTTTTGCTATTGTCCAAACTTTGCTTTTTTGAGCCTTTTGATTATTAAATCATCAACTCACAAATCAGTAAGTGGTCATTTGTGATACTAAGGATTTTTCTAGAGATAAGTTGTAACATAATATAAAAGTACAATATTAGCTAAGGATTCTCCTAGAGTCTACTCCACTCTGGTTGCCCTTACAGTGAATATACAGTGAATGTGTACTCCAGGTTCTAAAAAGTAATGCAAAAGATAAAATTGAAGAGTGGAACATGCTAGTGAGTAAAATGAAAAATATTACTCTCTGGTTCTATGGTTTTATAGCTGGTCTAGAGAAAATGTAATAATAATAAAGGATTGGAACAATCTTGGCCACAGCTTATACACTATGTCTCAATCTCCTATTGTTTATATGGTTGTATATTTCAGAGTAGTAGAATATTCTCCAAAGAAGAGGTAATTCAGAAGTAACAAAATTAAAATAAAAGTGACCAGAGTGGAGTAAGCTCCTGTTATGATCTCATAACACTATATGACATGGTACCAACAGTCAGATGTACTCACTTCAGCTTAGATCCCATAGAATTCTTCTTGAACATAGACCAGTTAGAACCCCATCACAGAGTTCATATACTTAAGGTAAAATTGATATAATATTAGATCTTAGCTTTATTATTAACTTAGTCTCCTTGAGATCTCCTTCTATTGCTCTAAAAACCTCTCTCTTCCTTACAATCAGACTCAGTGGGCCAGTACAGAGGGTGACTCAACACTTAGTTATAGTCAAGTCTAGACCTTTCTTTATTTTGAGTATAGACTTAACAGCTCCAAGAGAATTCTTAGTAATATTACAACTTTTAAGTATATTACAAATCACCTCTAGGAGAATCCTTAGAGTTTAGGATAAGGTTTCTGGGGTGTACTCTACAATTATATACTACTATAGCTGAGATATTTCTGATCCTATAGTTCTATCAGTTAGAGTTAGGAATGTCTAAGTCAAGCTAAGAGGAATTAGATATTACATAGTAATATTTAATTAGGTACAGGGTCACTCCAGGATATAAGTCTAGCATTCTAGAGGTAGCATTGGTAGGGTCCTTTTACAGTTAAGAGATATATAGCAAGAGAGAAAAGCACTACAAGACTATGAGGAAAGTAACTTTATGACTTTAATCTACAAACTAGAGAATTATAATATACTGGTAGAGAGAGTACTTATACAAATCCCAGAATAGGAGTTGGTATACAAGTGTTTGGTCTATATTATGATCCTATAGGAGTAGACAAATTAGGAGTTCAGAAACAGAAATTATAAAGAAAATTAAAATTAATTAATACTAAATTTTTGGTATATAATACTTGTACTAAGACCCTTTTCAATGACTGTAAGGGAAATATTAGATGAAAGGCCAAAGATTATATCAGAAAGTATAAGAGGACTGTACCAAACTCTACTCCTAACACACCAGTGGTAACAAGCCAAAGTAACTCTAACAACTAATTAAATCAGTATTACTCCAGGTTTAATCAGTTGTTTACTCCTGAACTTCTATCCCTGACAGCTAATGTCATACCAAATAGCCTTTTTAGACAATATTCATGATATTTGTTATAAAACTATACTATAATTCAGCTCAAGAAGTGAGTTTGACTTCCCAAATATAACTACTAAACATCCAGTCATGAACTTATGTATACTACTTGAGTAGTAGAGTAGTAGCTGTAACCACCACTATCTAAACCTCATAGGAATAGTCCAGAGAATTTCATAATATATTTATAACAGAACTTCTCTCTGGAAGTGCTTTTGAGAGTGAATAGAACCTTAGGGAGCTTACTTTCTATTATAATAATGTCATATCTCAGTAACCATCAATCTCTAGAAAAAGTAAGGTTATCATTAGATCAGGGCTATTAGTCTTGATGGTCACCTATAAATAGAATTGGAAAGAGCAATCTCTTGAGAGGACATTGCAGATATACTGGAAGAAGATTTGGAGGAGAGAAGTATGAGTATAGAAGTAGGAAGGTAGAAGTATGATAAAGAGAAGTTGATTGGGAAGATAGAAGAGAAAGAAGATAAAAACATTGTACTCAAGAGCAGTCAGACTCATGTCTGACTCTATTCTTCCTGAACTACCAAGAGGCTCATAGCAGCTATATCAACTGGAGAAGGATACTAGGAGCAGGACTAGGGAGATGGAAAAGGATAGCTATGTGATTGGATGAGATCTTTTCTCATTATTCTACTCTTGCTATCTTTAGGAATTTAGAGGTTTTCTTTTGTTCTTTTCTTTTGTTGTATCTGTGATTTGTAATCCTAATAAAATACTCTAGTAGTGCAGAGTGGCATTATATGAATAACTTCTACCATCTTTTCTTCTGTTGCTCTAGAGCTAAAAGACTACTTAAAGTGATTTGAAATTTATTTTTGCTTTTCTTTCTTTGTAAAACTCTATAAAACTTCTTTTGAGGAATACTTGACTTTGAGGAGGACTTGGACATCTGCTCAGCTAGGAGTTTAACCACTTACTACATGTTTTTGGAGTAGGTTTCCAACTGTATAGTCAGTTAAAGTAGAGCCTACACAAGAACATGGAAGTTCTAGGCAGTACTGCTATACCAATGGTAAGCCAGGCTGCTAGACTAGACTGAGAAGGGTAGTGTTATAGCATGAGATGAATGTATGCCTTTGAGATCCAAAATCAGTGAGAGTACTCTCAAGCAGATATTAAAAACATTTTATTTTCTAGGTTTCTATTGGTTTCTCTTATATCAATCTTCATAAGTATCACTATTGTACTATAGACCAGTAGTCATATTGTTACCAAGGAACAGTGAATGTTCTTAGTGGTCACCCTAGGTGGATGTTCAGGAAGAACTCGATGGAGTTCTTCATTGGATTGCAGCCTTATTTATACTACTACTACAGTGGCTGTACC
>Ga0153992_100350_pt1:7500-13195 | contig 13195 bp, 10 predicted proteins | sample TSNC076MetaG_FD_104683 | JGI IMG/M metagenome (GOLD analysis project Ga0153992, IMG submission 104683) | Attine ant fungus gardens microbial communities from North Carolina, USA - TSNC076 MetaG | ecosystem: Host-associated > Fungi > Mycelium > Unclassified | place: USA: North Carolina... | reverse complement strand
GGTGCAAGAGGAGCTCAATGAAAGAACTCCGGACTCCGAGCTCGCTCAGAGAATTCATAGTTTTATTACCCTGGTAAACCCGACACCTACTTTATATATATATTATATAGGATAAGCTATTTCATTTCTTATATCTTGGACAACAATTGAAGCCCCAACGACAAACGAACCTACGGGCATTTTCGGGGAGTAGCCCGCTTTCCATTACTAATGGATCAAGAGGGAAATTCTCCGCGGGTCTTTCTTAAAAAAAACCCCCCCCCACCAACCCAACCTGAGACATAAAAGAAAGAACTGTTTGGAATGTATCGCTATTGTGTTGGAACACGACTAGGTCGTGCAACACGTTACATAGATGCTGTAAATCCTTTGACTGTTCCACAGCTTTGTCCAATAGCTGGTCCATGCTGCAGCCTGCCGGAATCCCCGTACCTTTTTGATCCAGAAAGATCTGCAGATTGGCGGAAATCCCGGTGAGTAAGGCATCGGAAGCCTCTCTCTTCAGGTGTGCGTTATTCGACATGTCGATACTATGGGCAAGTCGCCGTGAAAGTTCAAAAAGAGTGAACTCCTTGTTCATGGATGTCTTGTTTCTTCGCGCAGTTGCAGTTTCAACTCGAAAGCCGGCCTTCTTTGAGAACCAAGCTAGCTTCAATTAAGCGAGATGAAGAAGCTTTAATTATCCTTCTTTTAGGAGCGGAAGAGGGCACTTTACAGGAAGGTGAAGGAGAGAAGCAGCTTAGCTTGACCAAGTTTACGAGGTAAAGGAGAGGCATACCAGAAAAAAGAAAAGAAAAAGCCAGGAAAGACTGACCAGGAGAACCCAGAAAGAGGAAAAGCATACAGATCGGTTGGGAAAGTCACTACTTTGAGCTTGGTTGTGAGAGCACCTACACGGGGTCAGACTGCTCGGATAATAATACTTTTTTTTAAGAACATAGAGAACAGATCCTTCCAAGAGATATAAGACAGATAGTTGATAGTTGAAATATTACTCCGTCCCGGGCTTATAAAAGCTTGGCCCAAGGGAAAGATAGGAAAGAATGTAAATGTATAAGGGAGCTACATATCCAAACAAATAGATGGAAGCCGAGCCTTTCCGATGTCTTTTTGGCTTAAAGGCCTGGTACTGAGAAAGAAGAGAAGAGAAAATCAGAGTCGGATTCAGTCAGCCAGAAGAGTTATATTGAATTGAGAGAAGGGACTGCCTTAACATTCTATGAATGACCTTTTTTTGGGCATACCGCTCCCAGAGTGTGACTCTCGGAATCATCTATCTTCTCCTTCCTCGAAAGAAGGACAAGCTGAATGGCTTACCTTTCTCAAAAGGGCTTACGTAAAATAACCTGGAGTATAGATTTTCCTCCCCCTTAATTAAGAGGTCTGGGAATTAAGCAATCAATTGAGCTGCTATACCTGGAATTAAGGAAGATATTTCTCTTTCGCCGGGGAATAAAGTCAAGCAATTCAATATCCCTTATAGCGCCCCCGGTACTACATGAAATCAAGCAATTGAAGCTTCTTGGTCCCGGTCGGCCTTAGAGGAAATCCTTCAATTGAGCTTATGGGAATAAAGAAATCTCTTTATGTAGCCCCCCGGGAATACACAGGAAATCAAGCTTCTTCCTTTCGCTTCGCCCTCTCCTTAGTTTAGGGAATTAAGTAACCCGGGGAATGAATGCTATCAACAATTTATGTAGCTTCTGGGGTACGATCCAGATCTGGCTCCCGATTACGAGACTCGTACTCCTCACCTCTATAACGAACCTTAGTTTCTCCTCTGTCAGAAGGAATGACTCTTCCCATCGATAACGCAATTACGATATGATGGGTCGGCTGCAGAGCTTCCAGAAAGAACTGCTTTTTTTCTTTCCCGGAAAAGAGAGAGTATCAGATTTCAGATTCTATTTCAGATTGAGAACGAGAATGAATATGACTAGCCCGTGCCAGAGTGAAGTTCTTTCGCATGAATGTGACAAGCATCATCTTCAAACCCATAAATCATTGAATGAAAGGACTGCTCTTGAGTTCAGTTCATCTGTCCCCTGTTGGTAGGAAATCCATCGGACTGACCGGGGGCATCTCCACTTTTAGGAAATCGGGCATGAAAGAGGCCAAAGCAAAAGAACGTCGGGATGGGGACACCACCTTCTCGCAACTTCCAGCATCTCTCAATGGGGACAATCAGGAAGGCACATCACCTCTTTGAGTTGGAATAAATGCAAGGTTGCTTGCTTACTCATGGGTCAAGACAAGCAAGGGTCGCCATTTTGGAGGGCAGACACTTTTGGAAAATAACAAATGGCACGAATGACAAAACAGCCAGCTGAGCTGGAAGACCAGGAAAGGCAGCACGCTTGGAGCCATATTCATGGGGTATTACTTAGGACGGACCTGAGACCATGACTTCGTCGGAATCGAGCGAAGGCAAAGGTTGCAGAAGAGGGGAAGGAAGTGGAAGCAGGAGTGGAGGTAGCATCGGAGGCGAAGGCAGGAGATTGAGTTATATATGATGCTGTTCTGGTTCGTCCAGTTCCGGATCCATCTGACTAAGTTCCAGCGGGTGCAGATTTACCAGCAGCATTCTCGTAAGCATTCGAGTTAGCGCCCCGCCTATTAGTTTAGACCTTTTATTCCTAGGTTGAAAAAGCAGACACGCTCTTTCTGTGAGGTCCTTTTTGGTGAGGTCCCCTTAATGTCCACGGCTACGGGCCCAGCTAACTAAGGAAGGGGCCCCGCATAAAGAGTTGGGTCCAGCATAAATAGAGAAATAGGCGTTTCGACGTTGCCTTTTGAATCCTTCAGCCGTGCCCGTTCGTGTGAAGCACGTTTCTTTGTCAGTGTTTATCATCCCATCGGAAGGGACCTAAGCTTCTGTGTGCGGTCGTGTGTTCTTGGCCGACAGCGGAATGTTTATTTAGTTGTTATTCGAACTTTTGTTACCATCGTTCTGATGCGTCGTACCCTGTGGGTGTTAAGAAATCAGTCTTTATGACGTTTTTATGCTTGAAGCCGTTGTTTGCCGCATCCAGGTGTAATCCTATCTGTTTGTCCTTGTGTGCTCCTCTAGGAGTGGGTTGGAATCACTCTATACCGGTTGCTGTTGGTAAACAGGTCTCGTTCCATGGGAGTGGACCACTGTTTGCCAGCTCCCGGATGCAAGGTTCGTTGTTTAAGAAATAGGGTAATAAAAATAGGCATGTAAGTGGAGTGGTTGCTAGGACCAGCAACACAGACAGAGGCGGGTGACCGAGCCCACTTTAGAGCTTTTTGAAATGCCAGTTCCTTCCAATTGATTAGATTGATTTGGTTGACTGAGATTTTGATGCGAAGCGGGAGCATATACAGTTGAGCTTGAACCGGTCGAAGAAAGGGTGCAAATCGATATCAAGATCCACCGGAGAGCCGATGTAAGTAGCCCTCCAGTTCGCAAGTAAGATATGAATCCATATCCAGTTCTATCTCCAGATCGATATTGAGTTCCAGATCCCAAGTTGACTACCCCTCTCCGAACGATCGGAACAACGTCCCAGACGCTCGAGCCCGTCTACCCCCTTGCGCATTCCTAGAGCCGCTGTCCGTGTTCCAATACGCCCAACCGGGCTTTCTCTAAGCCGCCGCTAAGTAAGGCCTTATAATAGCTGAAATAAAGCAAAGAGCTACCCTTGCCATATAATTGACTGCAGAATTAGGATCTTCCCCTTTGGGAAATACATATGGTGGAAGGCCTTAACTAACCTTCATACTCCGAAAACCGTACTTAACTAACCACTTTATTTACTTTCTCCGTTTATTCATTTCTTTCTCCTTATCCATCTATCTATGCCGGAAAGAGCGCCTTTACTTAAAACCGGAAGGGCGAGCCAAAAAGTAGGTAGAGTATGCCGCTTCGCTTGCCCTTTCTCCTTCCTCTGCAATAGGAAGTGAAAGAACTGCCTACCATTTCTTAGGTTAGGCTGCTGTGTGATGCTTACTCCATCTCAACGGATAAGCTCAGCTGGCTTACTAATAGAAAGATGAACCCCTTGTGAGTCTATTATAGCACGCCACCCGTGCATTAAGATGATTTCACGTGGCTGCGGCAAGACCATTCCCACCCTTTCTGCTGGAAGAACGGCAGGAAGAAGTAGGCCTCCCCCCTCTCTCGTTCTCCGGGTGGGTGAAATAGACTATATAGGTAGGGGCTTAGCTGCTCCTGGTCAGATAAAAGTTCTATACTGGGTTCTCGGCAACCCTGAACTACTAAAAACCTGGCCCTTTGATGTGGTTGCCCTGCCGATTAGAATGATGTGTCGGAACCCACCCTGCAATAACGTGAAGTTGTTAAGTAGTATCTAATAGATTTATCCTGAATAGATCCCTTCCCTTGTTCCATCCATCCTTACAAAAGAAAGGAGAAGACCCATTGAAAGATATTGATTTAAGCTTAAATTCAATGGAGGGGGGAGAGTCTTAAGCTTTTGGATGGATAAAAAGGGCTATTAACAACTGAAATAGCGCTTTAGAAACTTCCTTTCATTTCTTTCTCAATTCAACGTCGATAAAGCATTGAGAAAGAAAGACTTACCTATTAAAAAAAGCCCGCCCAACCCATGCTTTTAGGTCTCGATCACGTCCTAATATTGATAACGATCTCGAACTTGGACCCCTTATCACTTAAAGCACGAAAAGCATAAGCTTGATCAGGATGTCTATATGCGACTTAGTCAACTGCTTCCACTGATGCTTCAACGCTTACTATGCTCCCTATGCCACTTACTCTGCTAGAGTTTAGCCTGGCTCGGATGCTTCATTTGGACCTGGACCTGGGTATGGATCTGCGTAATCTGCGTATGTATATGTATCCGGGGGAAAGGGGCTAAGTAAGCAATGTTTCATTTTTGAATCAATTAAAGGCGACTGCTTCAACCACTCGATCAACTGGCTCTGCTACTTGCTCAAATCTTGCTTTTCAGGTAAGAATTTATTCTTCATATGTTCCCAGTGCGAAGAATGCATCGTATAATAACGGATATGCATATTTCCCTCCTTCAGAGAGGGGAAGAATCAATCGAAATGAATCTCAGTGATCGTTTCAATTGAGCCCACCAAGTGGGGTGCATCGTATAATAACAAATATGAGCATTTCCCCCCCCCAGGGAGGGATGACCTATGAATTGAGACTGAGCGATCGAAGTGACGGATTTCTGAGTGGATTCGATCTCTACTGTATCGAAAAGAATGCATTGGCATGGAAGCCCGGCCTCTATATACGGAATATCATTTCACATAGAAAGGAGTTCCAATAAAAGATTTCAAAGAAGAGAAACCTTGGAAATGCACATCTGTTTGAAATGTATTTTTATTATAGCAAGAATATTAGCAGTCATAGAAAGTGAATCACTAATTCATACGGCGGAGATATACGTGCGGTATACGGTACGGAAAGATAGAGAAAGAAGGTAGATACTGACTTCTATGTAGGGTAGGATAGATGCTTCAGCCCCACCCCGAGAATGAAACTTTTTTTTATTATACTTAATGGTTCGGTTAGGTGGGGTGGTAAAGTAGTAGGGGAAGGGTTGGGAATGAGTATAGAGAGGGCCCGGATGGGAAGTAAGGTGGTTCAGGTAGCTCAGCTGGTTAGAGCAAAGGACTGAAAATCCTTGTGTCAGTGGTTCGCCTAAGCATCTGCTTCTTTTCTCCCGGGTGGTGG
>Ga0153992_100329_pt1 | contig 13530 bp, 5 predicted proteins | sample TSNC076MetaG_FD_104683 | JGI IMG/M metagenome (GOLD analysis project Ga0153992, IMG submission 104683) | Attine ant fungus gardens microbial communities from North Carolina, USA - TSNC076 MetaG | ecosystem: Host-associated > Fungi > Mycelium > Unclassified | place: USA: North Carolina, Lumber... | reverse complement strand
ACAACTAAAATACACAGACCAAGTTCCAAAACCAAACCCTGGTAGAACAAAGACCTATCAAAGACAGTAACATTAATCCACCTGTATAGAGACTCCAAACATACCTAGATTAAAAAAAACAGGCTCATTTGACATCCAAATAAAAGTAGAAATTAAATGAGCACAAAATCTCTTTAAACAAGAAGTATACCAGGCAAAATATATTTGGGCCAACCAGATCTTAGAGAATATCTCCTCCATAGACATATGGTCCATTTGGAAATAGACTATAGATAATTGTAACTACCTAATGCTAGCTCTTACTTGCAGTCTAGATATCCCTCTAGCAATCTCACACTAGGAGAAATGTGACACCCTCTAAGATATACTCTATCAAGAACCACTAAATCTTCCAGACCTAATACTATTTATTAAGATCACATCCACTGAAGTAAGTGAAGCCTTATTCTCTACAAGCTCAAACACAGCACCAGGACCAAGCCAAATCATATACAAAATAATAAAGTAGGTATGGCCAATAGCAACAGAACCAATTACAATGCTATTTCAAAGATGCTTTAGCAAAGGCTATCATTCAATCCAATGGAGACAAATAGTAGCAGTTGTACTCAGAAAGCCTAACAAACCTGACTATTCACAACTACAAGCATACCATCTCATTATACTACTTGAATGCCTAGACAAAATTCTTGAAAAAATTGTAGCAAGGAGACTATTATATATAGTAGACTGATATGAGCTAATACCAGGAACACAGTTTGGAGAAAGATCAAACTCCTCTACAATTGATGCTACTATAACATTTATACATGATATATACTCTGCCTGGAATCAAAATAAGGTAATATCAGCACTAACATTTGATATCAAAGGCTTCTTCAACTTTGTAAACCACTAACACCTTCTCACTGAGATATAATCAAGATAAATTCTACTGGAATACCTCAAATGGACTGCTAACTTCTTAGACAACCATAAAGTAGCAATTTGTGTAAATAGCACCAGAGGTAACTCCAAATCAGTCAAAAATGAAATTCCACAAAGCTCTCCAGTCTCATCTATTCTAGTGTTATTTTACTCAGCAGGCCTCCTAGAGGTATTCCAGGATAAAGTTATCTTTTCTATCCCAACAAACCTTGATATCATAAGTTGTCTTGACTATGGCCAAAGATATGTATTTATGGAATAGTAGACAAGGAAATTGAACCAGTAGCCTCTTGGCTGATTGTAGAATACTATCAATATAAATGAGAGCAAATAGCGTACCTGTATAAGTAGCTGACACAATTAAGCAAGAATTCTATTGAGTTCTCTTTGTAACCCTCAAAGATTTAGCTGCTGAGTCAACTTGACTTGAGTTGCATAATACTTGAGGCTGACAAACTATCTAACATAGGTATTCTGATATATATAGATGATAGCAAACTCACAGTCTCCTCATCTTCAATCATAACAAATAATACCTTCCTAGCCAAAGCATACAAAGTTGTTAACAAATAGCTTTAGAAAGCAGGCCCTATACTAGACCAAAACAAATATGAACTCATATACTATATCCAATACAAGAAGTGTGGTGATTCTGCAACTCATATAGAACTTACAGAATGAGATGGATCAATATCAAAAATCTTAGTGACTCTCTCAATACACTAGCTAGATATTTATTTTGACAGAAAACTCCTATTCAACTACCATGTAAAAAAGATCTCAACTAAAGTCGAAGTAGCCCTTGGTTGCATAGCTATACTATCAAACATAGTACAGGGCCTCTTATATCTAAACCTCTGCACATTGTACAGAATATGTATTTTACCTATTATGACATGTATGTGTGCAGTTTGGTAGACCAAGAAAGAAGCATATGCAAAAGCACTTAGTCAAATCCAAAACTGGGCACTCTAGATCATCTGTGTAGCATTCAAAACTATACCAATCCAGGCCCTAGAGATTGAAGCAGCAATACCTTCAATCCATCTACACCTAGACTACTTGGAGAGAAAGGCTGGAATCTATCCAAATAGGTTAAGTATAGCAAGTCCAGTCATTTATTGCCTGCCTATAGCATGGACCCAAACAGAGAACTCAGCTCCTAGACAAGAAACCAACCTCTCATCCAAAGAAACTATCCAGCTAATCTATGTAGCAGTTTACACAGCATATACCCACAAATGAGTTTTTCTCTTTCTTCTCCCTCTATGGTAAAAAACATATACTGACTACTCTAATAGAGTTACATTTGAAGACAAACTAGTCAAAAAAGACAAAGCTATACCAGAACACTTACACTATGTCTCCTCCCTCAAAAACTCTCCAAGCCACATCATAGTATATACAAATGGCTCACAGAGATCAATAGGCCAAAGGTTCTAAAAAACAGGTACTGCAGCAGTAGGCTTCTACCAAGGAAATAAGATATTCAAATAGAAGATAAACCTGGAAGACAAGGTGGAGATATATAATGCTGAACTAACTGGGCTAGTAGTAGGCATTAGGATAGCAATCTCAAAGACAGAGTTCCTATCCAGAGTATACCATATTCATATATTTGCAAACAATATCTCTGTTATCAAAATGGACTCAGACCCAAAGCCACATCAAGAACAACTACTGGCCTACACCTTCTACCAATATATGCTACAATGGCTACAAAAGAACCCAGCTAATACCTTTAGAGTCATATAGTATTTAGACTATACAGATATCCTAGGAAATAAATAAACAGACCAACTAGTCAAAGAAGCAACTCTGCTCCCCTTATTAGCAGAACCAACAATCATACTTCACATCTTCCATGTATACAAATATCTAAAAAGAGACTAGACTACTCTATGGAGAAACTCCTCTCCACAACAAGATAGCTGGGCAATAGCAAACTAGATACCACTATCTCTATACTATATACCTTACTTCCTAGTACTAGTAGACAAAAAAGAGCTATTTGGACAACTTTTACAATACAGAATAGAATATAGCTACTCAGGGGAATACTACTAAAGATTTGTCCCTTTAGCAGACCCAGCCTACCCATACAGTAAACCTATACAGATACGAGAACATATTATCCAATCCTATCCTACCTATGAAAAACATTGCACTGCCCTATGCAAAGTATCACAAACACTATATCTTTTTGACCTCCTTGGTACCAAGGATGGTATAGAAGCTATAATATCCTTTCTTAAAAACTCTGGAGCCTTTATAAAGAATAGCTAGTCCTCTTTATTACTATCTATACCCTACATAATAGATAGGCCTCTCATGAACTTTATAGAGACTGAGCCTCAAGCTCCTAGCTAACTCAAACCTTGAGAACCATTTCATTCTATTAATAAACACCCTTGAATTACCTAACCTTATATACTATTACATTTATACAATCCCAACCTATATCATCCCATGAAGAACCCAAATACTTTATTACCAATATTTACATCCAACTTAGAACAATACCAGCTGACCTCCCCTGAAGCTTGGGTATAGTCAGTAGTGTACAGCTATGTATCTTATCCACTGCATCTTAGCACCTGCTTGCTTGTTGTAGTATACAAATACAGAATTCTCTTACTCATTCACTCTTATACCTTTTACTATTTACAAGTATTTACAAAATCCCATACATACTTTTTTGTTCAACTGTCTCACATATCTGATCTTTGAGAAACTAAAAGAAATGAAAATGAAAAGAAAATAAATATTGGCTTAGCTATTTTACCAAGTCATGATACTTCTAGTGTTATAACTTGGTAAAACAGCTAAGTCATTATTTTTCTTTTCTTTTCTTATTTGAACTTACTACATAAGAGGGAGTGTGAGAAAGTATCACATGACATGTCACAGGTAATGTGTCACAAAGTCAGGTGATATCACATGATGGAGTCACATGATGAGCATGGGAAAACTAGTACACAGACTATGTAGTAAATGTATAAGTAGTGTATAGAATTGAATGAGAACTCCATCGAGTTCTCCTTGTTAACTCAGACTAGGAGTGCAGTTAAGTTATCTTAGACTAAGTCACTACAAGGAGCCTTATCCTAATCTCTAAGGATTCTCCTGGAGATGAGTTATAACATACTTAGAAGTGTAATATTACTAAGAATTCTCCTGGAGCTTACTTTACTTCAGTTGCCCTTATAGTAGCTTAGGATTTCCTAAACAGAGCATTGGAAGAATGCAGTAGACAGCCTCTCTTAGGATGCCCTCCCCTGCTCTCAGCCAATCCTCTATACATTCTGCTCTATACAAATGTTACATATAGACACCCCCTAGAGCATAGCTAATGCTCTGGCCTATTTGCAGCACCATTTGCATAAAGTCACCAAGCAACAAAATAACTCAGAAACAAATATAAACAACATCCTCTCTGCCCTAACTGTTCAGCTACAATAACTCATATAGCTGGTCTTAAATCTCTAGTTTTTGGCTCTGGTGACAGCACCCTCTCTGCTACCTATAATACTAACTCCCCCTCTGGTAGCTCTAGAGCAGTTCAGTTGCAAGAAAGAGAAGATGCTTTGGGCACTAATGTTTTTTGAAGGAGACTAGACCACAAAGTGGTCTGAAAACCTCTTTCAACAGGAAGTAGACACCAGCATGTTCTCTATCTAAACCTGAGCTGATTTCAATCAGCACTTCCATATCCTGTTTTTTTCAGTAATTGTGGAGGCTAATACAATTAATATCTTGAAGAGAGTGTCCTACCATCAAGAAAGTCAGATAGTAGATGATTACTTAGATAGTTTCCAAGCCCTGGTCTCTGACACTAGCTATACAGACCTCTGGATCCTGGTGATGAAGTTTCAATAAGAACTCTAAGTAAACATCCAGAGTCAGATTACTACTATGCCATATAGAAGGCCTACCAACATTGATCACAAGGCATGGTATTGTATAGTCTAGAGGATTGATCAAACCAAACTGGCCAACAAAGCCTTCTAGTCTTTTCAATGCTCAGTACCTTCACTCCTCTCAAGACTCCCTGCTCTACACCTAGCTCCTCTATCTATGATCTATACTTCTCTAGTTCTTCCTATGCCAGCCCTTCCAAAACCTCTGCTTCCACCTCTATCTCTTGGAGTCTCCATGGATGTTGACATGACATAGAAAATAAGGCCTCTCCTTCTACACAGTTGCTACTGCTGTAGAGAGATGGGCTATCTCATAAAAGACTGCCTATACTACCTCAATGTATGATAATTAATGGTGGAGCAAAGAGAGAAGTTAATTGAGAACCTGATGGCTTTGAAGGATGCAGTTACATTGAAGAAGCAGAGCTTCTCTCAGAAGAGGATTTTGTGTAGAGTGACTGGTAAAAAATATACTCCAGCCACTTTTTGTAAATAGGTTCACTATATTCAATGTAGAAAATATTAATACAAGTGACAGTAAACCAGAAGATACAAGAGGACACCTTGGGGACATGCTTAGTTATTATGTAAGCTCCATATCTATGGGCTAAGTATATCTTCTATATCATGCTCCCACTCTCTCCTGATCTTCTTCTGTCTTGTATTGTCATGGTGATGCCTGTTTAACTATATAAGAACATTGTGGTATTATTGGTTAGTGTTCATGTGATTGTGCATAGACCATCTATTATAGTATATATAACAGCCTATATGGGTAGATCTATCTTTACTCAAATATCATACTAGCTTCCAGGACCTTTTCCTAGCTTATTGAGTGATTGCCTCTGAGTGTTTCTCTTATAGAAGATGTATCCCTCTCTTTCTTTGCTCCTATTGTTAACACATCTCCCTGGAAACCAAAATGGGAGAAAAAATTGCCCAAATAACTCTCTGCTAATACTCTCAATGCATGTAGAATATCTTGAATTCTGCCTATAAAGATCAGTATGACTGATACCAGTAAACTTCACTCTATCAAGACACTCCTAGACTACAGAGCCATGTCATAAATTGCTTCGACTATGACCAAAGAATATCTATTTATAGAATAACAGACAAGAGAATTGAACCAGCAGTCTTTTGGTTGATTGTAGAATACTATCATACCATCAATGTAAATAAGAGCAAATAGTATACTTGTATAAGTAGTTAGCACAATTGATTGAGAACTCTATTAAGTTCTCTTTGTAATCTTCAAAAACTTAGCTACTAAGTCAACTCAACTTGAGCTATATAATAAGCTACTAGTAGCTTTATAGACTAGAATTTTGTCTGTTCTAAGGAATTGACACTTGGACTATCTCCCAACCCATACTGGTCTTTAACATCAACAGCTCTCCTAACAAAGAAGATCAGATATCAGAAGTGGTAGACATGGTCCTCTGCTATAAGACCCACTTGAAATGGATGCTTTTGGTTGCCTCTAGTCTAGAGAAGCAAAACCTGATTTTTGGTTATATCTGACTGAAGGACTATAATTCAAAAGTCAACTTAGAGAAGAGCAAAGTCCTTATAACTTAATGTCTACCCTACTCAAAGGGTACAAAAGGAAATTGCTTACTAGAGCAGACAATAAAATGTGGTACCAGCTTTCAATTGTATACTAAAGATTTAAAGGAATGAAGTGGGAATGGAGGATTAAAAAGAGGTATCAGAAAGTATATATAGCTTTATATAAGTTTTATTATCATTTGGTGTAAAATGAGCATGAGGTCGCTCTAGATCCACATTGCATATTCTTTCTAAGATATCAACCTTTATATACTATAACAAAAGCTCCTCTGGAAAATACAGTTAGTTGATCCCTAGATTCTTCACACTCAGTTGCTCCCTTGTCTGTACCCCCAACACCAAACCTTATGGGTGTGATGTAATCCAAGTGTGTACCTAGCTAAGCTTTTCTAGCTTACTGTCCTTTCTGAAGCCTATCTAAGTTGAATCTGCAATTTGGTTCTAGATCAAGTCTTAATATATTCTGTGTTCTGATCCTGATACTGTTACAACCCTGTGACACTATAACTGTTACTCCAACCCTTGATGCCATTAAGAATAACTGTACAGTCACTAGTCTATATTGTCATACCAGTAGTTTAGTCCTTAGTTTTGTTGTCTCTAAGCATTCTAGAATTTCACCTTTGATTATCTGTTCTTGTTTCTGAATGAGGGCTGTACAGAGAAGGGTGCAATTTAAATTGAAGCCAACCCCTTTGTCTAGTTTACTGGCTTGATAGACACTATACTGATTCCAAAAGTTGTCACTCAAGATATACTATATTTGAACAATTTCAGAGGCAGTAGAGATAGAGGCATATGCTAAGATAATTTCTTTTTTCCATTCTATCTGCTCCTAGAACTATATATTAAATATTACAAATTATGGAGACTTAATGAGATAAAATGATAAAAGGAAATTATTACTACTTTTAGTTCCAGTTCAATTTTTCTCTTGTACTAAGTTCCCAACTCCTAAAATAATATATCTCTCTTCTAGATCCTTCCTATCAATAATGACATGTACTTGAGACATAGTTCTTCTAGAACTTTCTTTCCCTTTTCCTAGATTTTCCTATTTGTCTCTATCTGACCTTAGTCAGTAGTCTAATCATCTGCTAGATATCTAGCAACTTCAACTAAGAGACTGTACTCTTCTAAGTGGTGACTAATATATGCTATCTGAAAATAGAATGGTACTGATGAGATCAATGCTTATTTATAAGCATTGTCTCTTGTTCTAAGTTTGCTCTTTCCGACTGACCAAGGTAGTATAGAGATCCTGTTATAATATCAAACTATGGTTATCCATAAGTGGTTCTAGATTGCTATTTTAGCAGAAATATTCTTATAGTCTAATACCAGTTTATTGTTCTTGTCTCTCAAGTCTTAGTAGTGAGCTTTGTCTATCTTGGATGTCACTCTAGATTGGTTATTGGTTCTACTTCTACCTAAGGATATATATATAATGGGTTCTAGAGAAAATTCTCCTTAAGAATCCATTATTATAAGATATATCAAATATTACTTTCCATACAAAATTCACTTGTGGCATAATACCACTGTAAGAGATGTTGTATGCTATAGAAGAAACAGACCTTGAAGAAGAGACAGAAGATCCAAGCCTTGCTATACTGTTGAGCTAGGTTTACCCTTCTCTTGGACAATAATAAAGAGGAACCCAAAACTTTGTATAGAACTGATGGACAAGACTGGGAGCTCAGAAATTGATTTTTCATAACTAAACTGCTTTCTAAGCTCTCAGAGAAAACTATACAGGCCTCTACAACCACCTCCCAATAACTAGCTGAAGGAGTATATCAGAGTATAGAAGCATAGGCCACAGAAGCCCCATTGCCCCTATATACTAGAGGTTTTGAGTCCATGTTCACCAAAGATGATTTTGATATTCTTTTAGAGTATCCTTACTGGGACCATGCCATAAAACTCCTACCAGGCTCTGAACCTAAGTTGACTAAGGTATACCTCTTGTTTCCAATCAAACAAAAGAAACTGGACATCTTTCTAGAGGAAATTCTCTATACTGGATAGATCTACCTATCTAAATTGTCCATAGTAGTCCTTGTGTTCTTTATTAAAAAGAAGAACAGTTCTCTCTAGTTAGTATAGGACTACCAGGCCCTCAACTTTATGATGGTAAAGAACAAATACCTCTTGTCTCTCATCTTCAAGCTTGTGTCTGTAGCCTGTTTAAAGCCCTAGTAATATTCTTTGAGATGACCAATAGTCTAGCTACTTTCTAGATGATAATAAACAATATTTTCTAAGACCTCATTGTAGAAGATATTATAGCAGTGTACTTGGACAATATCCTGATCTTCACTAGAACTATTAAACAGTATGCTAAGGCCATCTGAAGAGTGCTAGAGATCTTAGCAGAGCATAAACTGTATTTCTGTCTAGAAAAGTTGTTACAAACTTCATTTAGACTATAACTCCAGGAATACTTAACTGATTTTGACGATCTAAATAGCTACCAAAAGCCCTTAAGAAGATCTTTCAAACAATACCAAAAATGTCTCAAGACAATCAGTATTCACTGAGTTATCAGCAGATCAGTCAGCAATCACCAAGTTACCAAACACTAAATCACTGATATCTCGGGAACTACTTAATGTAATCATTTGCTTCAATGACCATTGTAAAGCTCTCTTCAATATGCTTCTTTTGAGTATAAATAGAACCCAAGGCAATAAGATCCCATAGAGATATGAGGTCCTCAATATTTGTATATAATACTGATCTTTACCTATAGATTATCATCTGTCCTTGAATAGAACAAAGGACTGTCCTAAGATAGTTAGGTTATCTTTATTTCAAGAACAATAGCACTCTTATATATAGAACAATAGGTAGTGATCATATAGTAGACTGTCCTAGTATATAGACCACTACAATCATATATTTAAGGACTATATGTCTGAAGATAAACCTTAAACTTAACAATATCTTTTGCTACTTGTCTAACTTTGCTTTTTTGAGCACTTTGATTATCAAATCAACCAATTACAAATCAGTAAGTAGCTATTTGTAATAGAAGTACAAGTTCCAAAAGGAGTATATCAAATATCTAGGTCTGGTTATGTCTGAAAATGAGGTCTTTACAGACCTTACCAAGATTACCAGAGTCCAAGAGTAGTCCACCCCAGTGTTGTAGACCAATATCTAGGCCTTCTTAGGGTTTGTTAACTTCTATAAGTGCTTTATACAGAACTTCTTGACTATTACTTGACCTTTTTTTGACCTTACATACTCCAACAAGGTATAGGAGTAGAAGGACAAGGAGCAGACTGCCTTTGAAGCCCTCAAGATAGTAGTAACTACCACTCTGGTATTAGTCTTATCTCAGGACTCAAAGCCCTTCCAGATCAAGACAAACAGCTTAGACTTGACTACTAGTGCTGTTCTATCCCAACAATCTATGGTGGATGGTAAGTAGAGGCCAGTAGTATTCTATAGCAAGTTCTTGTCTCTAGTGGAAAGAAACTACAAAATTCACAACAAGAAGATGCTGGCTATCATCCATATACTAGAAGAGTAGAGACACTTTCTCAAAAGAACAGCTAATCTAGTAGAAATTTGGACTGACCACAAAAACCTCAAGTACTTTATAATAGTAAAGAAACTGAACTAGAAACAGATATACTAGTCTTTGTACCTAGCTCATTTTGACTTTACTCTCTGTTACTGTCCAGGACAATCTATGGGTAAGTCAGATACATTCTCTTGGAGACCCAATCATAGCAATAGCTTTTCAGACAATGAAAACATCATCTTGCTATACCCAGAGCTTTTAGCTATCTGTATCCTTAAGAAACTGGAGTTGAACACAATATCTTGGCCAAAGTTTACAAGGATAACCATTCTGTAGACCAAGAAGAGCTTGTAGCCAAGGCTGCCCTAGAACTACAGAAGTTCTCCAGCAAGATAGTGTACTTCTTGGAGTAGTTGAACATCAATGGCTTGCTTTGTTTTAGAGAAAAGATCTATGTCCCCTGGACTCCAGACCTGCATAGAAAAATTGTAGCCCTGTGTCATGATACAAAGATCACTGGACACCCCAGATAGTGGAAGACATTAGAGCTGGTGTTTTGTAACTACTAGTGGCCCCAGATATTTAGGTAAATAGAACAGTATATTAGCATCTGTAATCTGTACTTCCATACAAAAGCAGTAAGATATTCTCTAGTTGGGGAACTGTATCTACTCTCTGTAAGAGAATACCCTAGAATTGTGCTTAGTAAGTGTTAATAGGTCTATTCTTATCTAGGGTCCAGATCTCTTAACAGATGTCTGATCTCTTCTATCTCTCTTTGGTCTAGTTTATACTCAGTCAATAGTCTTTAACTATTTTAGGATATTTGGTATTGTTGTGTTAGTGCTCATGTGATTGTGCACAGAATGCCTCCAGTAGTATATATAGGAGCCTGTATTGGTAGATTTACTCTTACTTGAATATTATCCTAGCTTTTGGAATACTTACTTAGCTTTCCAGTATGGCCTCTGGCCTTGAGTCTGTTGTTGCCCTTATACTCTCCATGCCTGAAGCAAGATGGAATACCCTCAGTATGAACTTTGTGGTAGAGCTCTCTGAGTCCTCTGGATATAATGCTGTCATAATAGTAGTAGACTCTATATTAAAGAAAGCCCACTTCATTCCAATACACACAATGGTAACTGTAAAAGGAGCTGCTAGACTATTCCTCCATAATGTATAAAAGCTCTATAGACTGCCCCAATATATAATCTTAGACTACAGACCCCAGTTTATGATACTCTTTACTAGAGAACTCTACCAACTGCTAGAGATATAATTCATTCTCCATGGTATTATAAGTTACCTTGACTATAACAAAGTGCTATAAATAGAATGGACATAGACTGGAGTTGAACCAGTAGCTGATAGACAGCTTGTAGTTTAAACAAGGATAAATACTGTATTTGTATATATAGTAGACTGGAATTGATTGAAAACCCTATTGAGTTTTCTTCTAACCCTGAAGAACTGCCTTGAGTTCAACCCTAACTTAAGGTTCTTGAGTCAGTTGCTAGCAGAAGAACTCAATTCTATACTCTAAACACTGTTTGCTTTGAACCCTGCCTAAACTTTGCTCTTTTATCATTCTTGATTGGTGATTGGCTTGATTATTGGTCTTTTTGGATAGTAGGCCTTGGCTGTGGAGGGAACTTGGTAGTTAATTAGGGACTGCTGGTAGAGACTTAGTACTAAACCCAGGTATTGTGCTCAAGACCTAATCTAGCAATTGAGTGGCGTTGCTTAGTAGATTACTTGTACCTTTCTGATTAGTAGAAACCTTATGCTAGGGATGTATTGTTATCCATATATATAGAGGAGCAGCATTGACCTCTTAGAAAGGTACTATTAGAGTAGAGATCCTTTCCTTAAGGTAATCATTTACTATTTAATTAGGGCAGTTATTAGGACTAGTTTCCTAGTGAGTAAGGACTATAAGGGCAACATCAGACTTAAGGCTGGAGATTATACTGGAAAGCTAGTAAAAGTCCTGGAAGCTAGGATAATATTCAAGTAAGAGTAGATCTACTAATACAGGCTTCTATATATACTACTGGAGGCAGTCTGTACACAATCACATAAGCACTAACACAACAATACCAAATATCCTAAAATAGTTAAAGGCTATTAACTAAGTATAAACTAGACCAAAGAAAGACAAGAGAGAATGGATATATACTAAAAGATCTAGATCCTAGATAAGAATAGATCCATCAACACTTACTAAGCACAACCCTAGGGTATTCCCTTACAAGGACTGGCTAAGAGCAATAGCTGAACCCTATATTGGATTAAAAGAAAGATATATATATGTCTTGATTAACAGAGAATACAGATGATAAACAAGTAAGTAGATGACCTGAGAGAATAAAACTAAGAGAGTAACTAGTCTGGGTTACTTTTGAGTAGTTCTGGAGTGGTCTAACCAGGAAAGAAAATATTGGATAGAACTGTATTATAAATGGTATCACCAGTTATAAAGATATTACAGTATGTAATAGCAGTAGTCAGTATGGCAGTAGATATCTGGTTGAATGAAGATCTTGTGCTCCAACAGATGTAGTAGTAATTAGTAAGATCAAATTCCTATTTAATCTTGTTAGTACAAGGTCATGAAAACTTAGGCTCAACCAAGGTAGTTGTAAGAGGACAGCCATCATCCTAGAACAGAGCTTAGCTAAGTACCAGGTTCATACTTATCTAGTTTATCTTATCTTATGATACCTATCTATCTATTCCCTTGCCTCTTGGTCTGCATATTGCCTTGATCATTCTATTTATCTAAATTAGGAAGTACTATTATTAGACTATAGCTCATATGACTGTACACAGACCATTCTTTGTAGTATATATAAGAGCTTGTATTGGTAGATTTACCCTTACTCAAATATCACTCCAGCTTTTAGGACTCTTACTTAGCTCTCTAGTGTAACTTTCAGCCAATTGCTAGTCATTACTCTTATAGTAGTTATTCAGGAAGAATTTGATAGAGTTTCTATTAGATTGCACTAGCTACTTATACAAATACTTATTGGTCTGTGTGTCTGTCTTCTGTAATCACATGACCCTTACTAATAACTATATATATCTTATATAATATTTCCCACACTAATTATATCTTTTCTATATTGTATTCTTGGATGTTTCTTGTTATCACTAAGTCTTGATGGCTCAAGGACCACTCGATGTAAGTGTTTAGGAAGAACTCGATGGAGTTCTCTATTGGATTGGACTACCTACTTATACTACTTTTACAAGTGGCTGTACACTACTAGTCCACAATCACATGTCCTTCTAGAATGTTCTACAATCACATGTCCTTGTTACATGATATGATTACTTAAGTTCCCACACTTATTTATATCTTGAATGTGTGGGAAACTTGTTCCTTCTTAGGGCTCTCATAACATGGCCCCCCCTTCAAGATTCCTTGTCCTGAGGAATTTTTCCATTGATTCCAATTCTCGTCCCATCTCCTCTCTCTTTCTTTTTCATATCTTTTTCTCCCCCACCCATATAGTAGTTTGGCTGTAAATTCCCTTGGTAATTCCTGGCAAAATTCCTTCTCTTCTTCTT